>Ga0207873_1000681_pt1 | contig 36020 bp, 30 predicted proteins | sample BGWIniCompost_FD_187373 | JGI IMG/M metagenome (GOLD analysis project Ga0207873, IMG submission 187373) | Cellulose adapted compost microbial communities from Newby Island Compost Facility, Milpitas, CA, USA - BGW Initial Compost (SPAdes)... ... | reverse complement strand
GGCGGGCGCCGCCGCCGATGACCAGGCCGTTGCCGAAGCTGTAGGTGGTCCAGCCGGTGAAGGCGTGGCGCGGGGTGTAGGCGAGCACCGAGGAGCCGTCGGCGGTGACGCTCGAGCCTTCCACCACCTCGGTGTCCATCAGCGTGTAGCCGGCCGAGACCGACCAGCGCTCGGTAATGCTGCCGACCGCGCCCAGCTCGATGCCGCGCACACGCTTCTCGCCGGTCTGGTAGTACTGCTGGTCGATCGGATCCTGGACGATCTCGTTCAGCACCCGGGTCTCGTACAGGGCGGCGGTGAGCAGCAGGCGGCCCTCGCCCAGCTCCCACTTGCCGCCGAGTTCGGCGGTGCGCGATTCCTGCGGATCGAAGGCCGGATTGTTGGCGTTGTTCGGGCGATCGCTCAGCTCGAGCTGGCCGCCGCCCGGCGGCTGGTGGGCGATGGCGAAGTTGGCGTACAGGCTGCTGTTCGCGGTCGGCTTGTACAGGGCGCCGACGTTCCAGCTCAGCAGGGTGTCGGAGAGGCTGGCGTCCACGCCCGGCACGGGGGTGCCGGCGGGCAGGTCGCCGCAGGCAGGCGCGTTGCGGCTGCCGCAGGCCACCAGGTTGCTGAAATCGGTGCTGTAGCGGTCCACGCGCAGGCCGCCGTTGAGCTGCCACTGCTCGTTCAGGTGGATGGTGTCGAAGGCATAGAGGGCGATGGTGTCGGTACGGCCCTCACCGCCGGTGCCGTCATGCGCCCATATCAGCCCGGTCACGTCCGGGTTCGGCTGGTAGAGGTTGGCATAGGGCCAGGCGCTGCCGCCGACCGCCGCCTGGCCGCGGGTGCGCAGCTCCTCGCGGGTAAGCTCGAGGCCGAGGTCGAGGTCGTGGCGGATGCCGCCGGCGGTGTCGACCTGCAGCGACAGGTTGGTCTGGTTGGCGAGGATCTCGTTGCGCTGGTCCTTGAAGGTCGGCAGGCTGCGCGCCACCTCCCAGGTGGACGGGTCATCGATGTCCGGCGTGATGAAACGGGCCGGGTCGGACGACAGCATGAAGGCGGTCAGCAAGTAGTCCTGCCGGGTGCGGCCCCAGCGGCTGGTATTGACCAGCGAGGCGCCGCCGCTGAAGGCGTGCGAGACGCGCACCGTGAACATGTCGCTCTCGACGTCGTCGTGGTCGGCGCGCGTGCCGTAGAAGTTGGACGAATCCACCCGCGGCGCCTGGCCGATCTCCGGCCGGGCCGGATCGGGGCTGGCGTAGCCGGGCAGGCCGATGGTGGGCACGCCGCCGTCGGGCACGTTGTTCTGCTCGACATGCAGCAGGTTCAGGTTCACCACGGTCGGCGAGCCGAGGCCGAAGGTGAAGGAGGGCGCCACGCCCCAGCGGTCCTGCTCGACGTAGTCGCGGCCGGGCACGTCGCTGTCCTGCACCATCAGGTTGAGGCGGAAGGCGCGGCTCTCGTCCAGGGCCTCGTTCCAGTCCAGGGTGGCGCGGCGGCGCGAGAAATCGCCGAGGGTGAGGCTGCCGCTCAGCTCGTCGCGGTCATGCGCCTGCTTGCTGACCAGGTTGATGGCGCCGGAGGGGGTGCTGCGGCCGTAGTCGGCGCCGGCGGCGCCCTTGACCACTTCCACCTGCTGCAGGTTGAACACGTCGCGCGAGATCGAGCCGAGGTCGCGCACGCCATCCACGAAGATGCTCGAAGAGGCGTCGAAGCCGCGCATGAAGACGGCGTCACCGGTGGTGGTGTTGCCGTTCTCGCCGGCATAGAAGGTGCCGACGCCGGCGGCGTTGCGCAGCGCCTCGGACAGGGTGGTGGCGGCCTGCTCGTCGAACAGGTCCTCGCCGATCACCTGCACCGTGCGGGTGGTGTCCACCAGCGGCTTGTCGAACTTGGGGGAGGTCCGCTCGCCGGTATAGGACATCACCTTCTCGCCGTGGACCTCGACCTCATCGAGGGTGGTCGTGGCGCGGCTGCCGTCGGGCGTGGTGACACCCTCATCCGCGAAGGCGGCGGGGCTGGCCATCACCAGGCTGGTGAACAGGGCGGCGGCGAGGGGACAGGCGGCCGGATAGGCCGGCGCAGTGTGCTTGCGGGACTTTACGAAGGACATGGGACTTCCGTATTGGCAGCAGGGGAGTCCGCGCCGGGGCGCGGAGTGCCAGCATTCAAGCACGGATGAGAACCATTCGCAACTGCGAGCGATTCTCAGTCCCCTGGTGCACGGCGCGCATGCGTTCGAGGCACATGGGGTCTGACCCCCAAGGGTCAGACCCCGGTTTTCCCCCCAACGGCCCCACCGGGGCCAGATCCGGTTTCCCTACCTGTCGTCCCGGGTATAGACCACCCCGTCCTCGACCTTGACCGGAAACTTCTGCACCGGCGCATAGGCCGGCGCGCACAGCGCCTCGCCGCTGCGCAGGTCGAAGCGGGCGCCGTGCAGGGTGCACTCGATCTGTCCGCCATCGATGATGCCGGCGCTCAGCTCGAAGTCCTCGTGGCTGCAGCGGTCCTCCAGGGCGTAAAACTCGCCCTCCAGGTTCACCACCAGGATCGGCGTGTCGCCGTCCCAGGCCACGGTGGATTCGCCGGGCAGCAGCTCGGCGGTGGTGCAGACGCGGACCCAGTCGCTCACAGCGGCTTCTCCAGCACTTCGAATCGCAGGTCGTCGCGGCGCGGCAGGCCGAAGCGCTCGTCGCCGTAGGGAAAGGGCTTCTTGACGCCGGTGCGCCGGTAACCGCGGCGCTCGTACCAGGCGATCAGCTCCTCGCGCACGTCGATCACGGTCATGCGCATCAGCCGCTGCCCGTACTCCTCGCGGACGATACGCTCGGCCTCGGCCAGCACCCGCTTGCCCAGGCCACCGCCCTGCAGGGTCGGCTTCACCGAGAACATGCCGAAATAACCGGCGCCGTCCTCGACCGCGACGTGCGCGCAGGCGACCAGGCGGCCGTCGACTTCGGCCAGCAGGATGCGGCTCTGCGGCCGCGTGATCTGCGCCATGACGTCGTCGGCGCCGGTGCGGCGGCCATCGAGCAGGTCAGCCTCGGTAGTCCAGCCAGCGCGACTGGCGTCACCGCGGTAGGCCGATTCGACCAGGGCGACGATGGCCTCCACGTCGTCGGCGGTGGCGGCACGGAACTTCGGTTCGGTATCGCTCATGCGGATCAGGCCAGAAGCTTGCGCACCTTCATGATGCCGGCGGCCAGTTGCTCGATCTCGGCATGCGTATTGTAGAAGGCCAGCGAGGCGCGGCAGGTGGCCGGCACGCCCAGCCAGGCCATCAGCGGATGCGCGCAGTGGTGGCCGGAGCGGACGGCGATGCCTTCCAGGTCCAGCAGCGTGGCCAGGTCGTGCGCGTGCGCGCCCTCGATCTGGAAACTGATCACCGCCGCCTTGCCCGGCGCCGTGCCGTGGATGCGCAGGCCGGGGATGGCCTGCAGTCGCTCGGTGGCCAGGGCCAGCAGGGCCTGCTCGCGCGCCTCGATCTCGGCCATGCCGATCGCGTCCAGGTAGTCGGCGGCGGCGCCCAGGCCGACCACGCCGGCGATGTTCGGGGTACCGGCCTCGAACTTGTGCGGCGGGTCGTTGAAGACGGTGCCCTCGAAGCGCACTTCCCTGATCATCTCGCCGCCGCCGAGGAAGGGCGGCATGGCCTGCAGGTGCTCGCGCCTGGCCCACAGGCCGCCGGTACCGGTCGGGCCCAGCATCTTGTGGCCGGTGAAGGCGTAGAAGTCGCAGCCGATCGCCTTGATGTCCACCGCCCGGTGCGGCAGCGCCTGCGAGCCGTCCACCAGGGTGACGACGCCGCGCCGGCGCGCTTCCCGGCAGATCTCCGCCACCGGGTTCACCGTGCCCAGCACGTTGGAGACATGAGTGACGCCCAGCAGCTTCACCTCGGGCGTGAGCTTGGCGCGCAGGTCGTCCAGGTCAAGCTCGCCCTCGGGGGTGATGTCCACCACCTTGATGCGGGCGCCGGTGCGCTCGGCCACCAGCTGCCAGGGCACGATGTTGGCGTGGTGCTCCATCCGCGTCAGCAGGATGGCGTCGCCGGCCTTGAGCCGGGGCAGGGCCCAGCTGTAGGCCACCAGATTGATGGCGAAAGTGGTGCCGCTGGTCAGCACCAGTTCCTCGGCCGGCACGTTCATCCGGGTGGCCAGCTTGCGGCGGGCGCCCTCGTAGGCCTCGGTGGCCTCGGTGCCGAGCGCGTGCACGGCGCGCGAGACGTTGGCATTGTGCTCGCGGTAGAAGGCGTCGACCGCATTGATCACCTGCTGCGGCTTCTGCGAGGTGTTGGCCGAATCCAGGTAGATCAGCGGCTTGCCGTGCACCTGCCGGGTCAGCACCGGGAAATCGGCGCGGATGCGCAGCCAGTCGGGGCGGGCGGTACCGGACATCGGGCCGTTCATGCCTGCGCCTCCCGTGCCAGGCGCCGCTCGATGGCCGCCGACAGCGCGGCGTAAGCCGTTTCATCGTCCAGCACCGCCAGCGGCTCGTGCAGGAAGGCCTGCACCAGCAGGCGCCGGGCTTCAGTGCCGGGCAGGCCGCGGCTGCGCAGGTAGAACAGCGCCGTCTCGTCCAGGCGGCCGACGGTGGCGCCGTGCGCGGCCTTCACCTCGTCGGCGTGGATGACCAGCACCGGCTGGGTGTCCACCTCGGCCTGGTCGGACAGCAGCAGGTTCTTGCTCGAAAGTTCCGCCTCGGTGCCGTCGGCGCCGGCCTGGATGGTGATGCCGCCGTGGAAGACGGCGCGGCCGCGCTCGTCGGCCATGCCGCGCCAGGGCAGCTCGCAGCGGCTGTCGCGGGCGCGGTGCTCGATGTCCAGGCGGGTGTCGAGGTGGCGCCTGCCATCGGCCACCAGCACGCCACCGGCGTGCACGGCGGCGCGTTCGCCGACCAGCTGCACGTTGAGCTCGTGCCGGGCCAGGCCGCCGCCCAGCTCCAGGTCGACGCGGCGATACTCGCTGTCGGAGCCGAGCATGGCGTCGGTGCGGGCCAGCAGGGTGGCGCCGGCGTCCTCCTGCTGCAGGCGGGCGTGGCGCAGGCTGGCGCCGGCGGCCAGGTGCACGTGCACCAGGTGATTGCCGAGGTGGCGATGGGCGCCGGCGGCGAGGTGGTGCTCGACCACGGTGGCGCGGGCACCCTTGCCCAGTTCGATCAGGTGGCGCAGGTGCCAGGCCAGGTCGCCTTCGGCGGGCACGCCGAGGAAGGCCAGGTGCACCGGCGCGTCCAGGGTGAGGCCGGCCGGCACCACCAGGCGCACGCCGTCCAGGGCCAGGGCGGCGTTGAAGCGGGCGAAGGCCTCGTCGGCCCGCTCGAAGCGGCGACCGAGTACGGCGGCGTCACGCGGATGGCCTTCGGCCAGCACCTGCGAGAAGGGCAGCAGGGCGATGTCGCGCGGCAGGCCGGAAAGGTCCGACAGCGCGGCATCGAAGGCGCCGTTGACGAAGACCAGGCGCGGCGCCGGGATGCCGGCGACCAGGGCCGGATCGACGCCGGCATTGCCGGACGCAGCCGGCAGGAAGCGGCGGTTGGCGAGGGCGCGCAGCGAGGTGTACTTCCAGGTTTCGACGCGGGCGCCGGGCAGGCCATCGGCCAGCGCATCGGCCAGGGCCGCGCGCCGGGCGGGGCCCAGGCCCAGGGCCTCGATGCGTTCGGCCGGCAGGGCCTCGAAGCCCGCCTTCAGCGATTCCAGCAAGGCGCTCATGCCGAGGCTCCGGCCTCCGGCGCGATCCGGTCGCGCAGCCAGGCATAACCGTGCTTCTCCAGCTCCAGCGCCAGCTCGGGGCCGCCGCTCTCGACGATGCGGCCGTCCGCCAGCACGTGCACCACGTCCGGCTTGATGTAGTCGAGCAGGCGCTGGTAGTGGGTGATCACCAGGAAGGCGCGCTCCGGCGAGCGCATCAGGTTGACGCCGTCGGCCACCGCCTTGAGCGCGTCGATGTCCAGGCCGGAATCGGTCTCGTCGAGGATGGCCAGCTTCGGCTCGAGCAGGGCCAGCTGGAAGATCTCGTTGCGCTTCTTCTCGCCGCCGCTGAAACCCTCGTTGACGCCACGGTGCAGCAGCTCGTCCTTCAGGTGCAGCACGGCCAGCTTCTCGCGCACCTTCTTCAGGAACTGCATCGAGTCCAGCTCGGGCTCGCCGCGCGACTTGCGCTGGGCATTGAGCGCCGCGCGCAGGAAATAGGTGTTGTTCACGCCCGGGATCTCGACCGGGTACTGGAAGGCGAGGAAGACGCCGGCGGCGGCGCGTTCCTCCGGCTCCAGGGCCAGCAGGTCGCGACCCTCGAACTCGGCCCTGCCCTCGGTGACCTCGTAGCCCTCGCGCCCGGCCAGGATGTTGCCGAGGGTGGACTTGCCGGCGCCGTTGGGGCCCATGATGGCGTGCACTTCGCCGGGCTTCACCTCCAGCGACAGGCCCTTGAGGATCTCCTTGCCGGCGACGCGGGCGTGGAGGTTTTCGATCTTCAGCATGGTCGTTTCCTTGGTAATCCTTGTCTCCCCGCGGGCGGGGAGGGCGGGCGCCGTCAGCCGACCGCGCCTTCCAGCGACACTTCCAGCAGCTTCTTGGCTTCCACCGCGAACTCCATCGGCAGCTCGCGGAAGACCTGCTTGCAGAAGCCGTCGACGATCATCGACACCGCGTCCTCCTCGCCGATGCCGCGGCTGCGGCAATAGAACAGCTGGTCGTCGCTGATCTTGGAGGTGGTGGCCTCGTGCTCGACGGTGGCGCCGGGGTTCTTCACCTCCACGTAGGGGAAGGTGTGGGCGCCGCAGCGCTTGCCGATCAGCAGGCTGTCGCACTGGGTGTAGTTGCGGGCGCCCTCGGCGCTGCGCTCGATCTTCACCAGGCCGCGGTAGGTGTTCTGGCCGCGGCCGGCGCTGATGCCCTTGCTGATGATCTTGCTCTTGGTGCGGGCGCCCAGGTGGATCATCTTGGTGCCGGTGTCGGCCTGCTGGCGGTGGTGGGTCAGGGCCACCGAATAGAACTCGCCGACCGAGTCGTCGCCGCGCAGCACGCAGCTGGGGTACTTCCAGGTGATGGCCGAGCCGGTCTCCACCTGGGTCCAGCTGATCTTGCTGCGCGGGCCGCGGCACTCGCCGCGCTTGGTGACGAAGTTGTAGATGCCACCGACGCCGTTCTCGTCGCCCGGGTACCAGTTCTGCACCGTCGAGTACTTGATCTCGGCATCGTCCAGGGCGACCAGCTCGACCACGGCCGCGTGCAGCTGGTTCTCGTCGCGCTGCGGTGCCGTGCAGCCCTCGAGGTAGGACACATAGCTGCCTTCCTCGGCGATGATCAGGGTGCGCTCGAACTGGCCGGTATGGCCGGCATTGATGCGGAAATAGGTACTGAGCTCCATCGGGCAGCGCACCCCCTTGGGGATGTAGACGAAGCTGCCGTCGGAGAACACCGCCGAGTTGAGCGCGGCGAAGAAGTTGTCGCCCTGCGGCACCACGCTGCCCAGGTACTTGCGCACCAGCTCGGGGTGCTCGCGGATGGCCTCGGACATCGAGCAGAAGATGATGCCCTTCTCGGCCAGCTCCTTGCGGAAGGTGGTGCCGACCGACACCGAGTCGAACACCGCGTCCACCGCCACGCCGGCCAGCTTGGCGCGCTCGTGCAGGGGCACGCCGAGCTTGTCGTAGGTTTCGATCAGCTCCCTGGGCACCTCGTCCAGGGACTTGTACTTCGGGCCCTTGGGCGCGCTGTAGTAGCTGATCGCCTGGAAATCGATCGGAGCGATGTTGAGCATGGCCCACTTCGGCATCGGCATGCTCAGCCAGTGCCGGTAGGCCTGCAGGCGCCACTGCGTCATCCACTCCGGCTCTTCCTTGCGGGCGGAGAGGGCGCGGATGGTGTCCTCGTCCAGGCCCGGCGGCAGCGAGTCGGATTCGATGTCGGTGACGAAGCCGGCCTCGTAGCGGCGCGACAACTGCTGGTGGATCTCGGCGTTTTCGATGGGGGAGGCCATGGGCTTGCCTCAGAGGGTGGCCAGTCGGGCCGGGATGGTCCGGCGCGGACGGGCGCCGGGCAGCATTTCGGCCAGGGTGATGCCGGTCAGGGCATCGGCGATGACGTCGTTGATGCGGCGCCAGTGGGTCTGCACGCCGCAATGCGGTTCCAGCTCGCAGCTGGAGTGGTCGCCGGAGCATTCGGTCATGCCCAGCGGCCCCTCGATCGCCTCGACGATGGCGAACAGGGTGATCTCGGCCGCCGGCCGGGCCAGGCGGTAGCCGCCGCCGGGGCCGCGCAGGCCCTCGACCAGGCCGGCATGCGCCAGCGGCTTGAGCACCTTGGCCACGGTGGTCGGCTCCAGCCGGGCCTGCTCGGCCAGCTCGGCGGCCGAGCAGCGCCGGTCCGGCGTGGCCGCCAGGGCGGCCAGCACGAGGGTGGCGTAGTCGGTGAGCTTGGTGACGCGGAGCATGGCTGGCGTCGGCCTGGCTTGAATAGGGACCAAAATTGTACTTTTTTGCCGGTAGCGGCTCAATGCCGCGGGGTGAACGCCGGCGCAACGCCCCGTCCCGGGCCCGGCGAGGGGGCGCGCGGCTGACCGGCCCGGGCAAATCGGCCACAATGTCCGGCCCCGCAAGCCACAGGACGTACCGATGCCGAGCAAGATCGAAGCCCGCCGCTCCGCCATCCATGGCAACGGCGTCTTCGCCACCGCAGCCATCGCCAAGGGCGAGCGCCTGGTGCAGTACAAGGGCAAGCTGCGCACCCATGCCCAGGCCGACCGCATCTACGGCGACGAGCCGGAGACCGGCCATACCTTCCTGTTCACGCTCAACGACAGGTACGTCATCGACGCCAATGTCGACGGCAACATCGCCCGCTGGATCAACCACAGCTGCGACCCGAACTGCGAGGCGGTCTACGAGGAAGCCGACAGCGGCAACCCGCGCGAGGACCGCATCTTCATCGAGGCCATCCGCGACATCGCCCCGGGCGAGGAGCTGACCTACAACTACGGCATCGTCCTGGACGAGCCGCACACGGCCAAGGCCAAGAAGCTCTGGGCCTGCCACTGCGGCTCGCCCCGCTGCACCGGCACCATGCTGCAGCCCAAGCGCGGCTCGCGCCGGAAAAGCTGAACGATGGCAAAGCCCGGGCCGCCATCGCCTGGCCGAGGGGCGCCCGGCGCCCCGTAAGGCACCAGGGCCATGAAGACCCTTTCCTGCCTTGTCCTGCCGGCCCTGTTGCTGGCCTCCGCCGGAAGCGCCGCCCGGGCGCCCGCCCCGTCCATCCCCGACATCCACCTGCGGCCGGCGGAAGCCGGCTGGCGGGTGGAGTACCGCTTCGCCGGGCCGGTCCGCGAGTTCTTCCTGCTGCGCAACCCGGACGACAGCCGGGGCCGGGAGTGGCGCAGCGCCGACCCGGCCCTGCGCATCGTCCACGAGGAAGGCCGCGACATCGTCCGCCGCCAGGACGGCCAGGCCTTCAGCGAGGCGAGCTTCGAGCTGCCGGCGCGCTTCGTGGTCTTCGACGCGGACTACGCGCCCTTCTCGCCCTTCACCGATGGCGGCGTGCTGATCCACAGCGGCCGCTTCCACGCCTGCGCGGTGGAATGTCCCAAGGACGCGCAGGGCAACGACCAGCCGTGGCGCTTCAGCCTGGAACCGCCGGCGGGCACCAACGTGATCGTCGCCGGCGAGCTCCATGAAGGCCGGGCCGAATGGCTGGACAGCGGCAGCGGCACCATGGTCTACGCAGGCAAGGGCCGGCCCATCGAGACGGCGCACCTGCTGGCCGTCGTCGACCCGGGCCTGCCGGAGGAGGCGCGGGAGCTGCTGGAGAACCTGTTGCCGGCGCTGATGGACCATTTCGCGCAGCGGCTGCAAGCGCCGGCGGAGAAGCCGATGCTGTTCGCTTCGCACGACCCGGGCTCCGACGACGGCCGCTATGGCTCCAAGGGCGGCACCCTGCCGGGCCAGGTGTTCATGCATTTCTACGGCCCCGGCTGGAACGATCCGGACCGCGCCGACTGGCTGCGCCGGTGGATGCCCTGGTTCTTCGCGCACGAAGCCGCGCACCTGTTCCAGCAGTACGAGCGCAATGCCGACCCGGCCGCCTCCTGGATCCACGAGGGCGGCGCCGAAGCCTTCGCCTACCTCGCGCTGCAGGGCATGCCCGGCTCGGGCATTCCCGGCGACTTCCTGGACGAGAAGCTGGAACAGGCGGCATCGGCCTGCGCCGAGGGCCTGAAGCAGGGCAGCCTGGCGGATGCCCAGGCCGACGGCCGTTTCCACAACCATTACGAGTGCGGCCTGGTGATGCAGCTGGCCCTTCATGCCGCCGTGGTCGAGGCCTCGCACGGCCGGCAGGGCCTGTTCGATCTCTGGCGCAGCTACATCGAGCGCACCGGCGCGGGCGCGCCATGGTCGGTCGACACCTTCCTGGCCGTGGCCCGCGAGTTCGCCGGCGAGGAAATTGCAGACCAGCTGCACATGCTCGCCACCCGCCAGCCGGTCGACGCGGAAACGGCGATGAGTACCCTGCTGGCGCGGGCGCGCCAGTCCACGAACGCGTCACCCTGAGGCCAACAGACGCCGCAGAGGCGGCCAGGGTTGCCATGACCTATGGGCCTCGGGGGGCGGAGATGGACTGCACAGAATGCAGTCCGCGCTCCACCCCGGGGACCTCCATGCGCAATGCCTTCCGAATCGCCCTGCCGGGCCTGCTCCTGCTGCCCGCCATTGTCCTGGCCGATGAGGTGCCGGTGATCGACGGCGTGATCTCGCCGGGCGAATGGGAGGGTGCCCGCCACATCACCGATTTCGTGCAGGTGCAGCCGCTGACCGGCGAGCCCGGCAGCCTGCGCACCGAGGCCTGGCTCAAGGCCACGCCCAAGGGCCTGGCCGTCGCCTTCCGCAATGAACAGCCGCCGGAAGTGCCGCGCACGCTGCAGCGGACCCGGCGCGACCGGATGGGCCAGCTGGACCGGGTCAACCTGATGGTGGATTTCGACGGCGACGGCCGCACCGGCTACGACTTCACCCTCAGCCTGGCCGGCGGCATCACCGACGAGGTCATCACCAGCGAGCGCAACTTCAACAGCGACTGGGACGGCGACTGGCAGTACGCCACCTCCCAGGACGAGCAGGCCTGGTATGCCGAGATCCTGGTGCCCTGGCACGTCGCGCCGATGGCGCGCGGCAAGGACGGTCAGCGCAGCATCGGCGTCTACCTGGACCGGGTGGTGGCGCACACCGGCGAGCGCATGGCCTGGCCGGGCGCCAGCTACCAGCGCCCGCGCTTCCTCTCGGACTTCAACCGCCTGCAGGTGCCGGATTACGAGCAGCCGCTGCTGGCGGTGACGCCCTACGTGGTGGCCATGCACGACAGGGTGACCGGGCACAGCGAGTTCGATGGTGGCGCCGACCTGTTCTGGAAGCCCAATGGCCAGTTCCAGCTGTCGGCGACCATCAATCCGGACTTCGGCCAGGTCGAGAGCGACGACCTGGTGGTGAACTTCAGCGCCGTGGAGAGCTTCTTCGGCGACAAGCGCCCCTTCTTCACCGAGAACCAGGGCCTGTTCGACGTGCCCTTCGGCACCGGTTCCAGCCGCCTGCTCTACACCCGCCGCATCGGTGGCCCGGCCGACGACGGCAGCGGCGCCGGCGACGTGGCGGCAGCCCTGAAGCTCAACGGCAGCCTGGGCGCGATGCGTTACGGCCTGCTGGCGGCCAGCGAGAAGGGCGAGGCCGGGCGCGACTTCTACGTGTTGCGCGCCACCCGCGACTTCGGCGCGCACGATCTCGGTGCCATGGCCAGCCACGTCGAGCGGCCCTTCCTCGACCGCAGCGCCACCGTCGTGTCCGCCGACCACCTGTGGACGCCCGACCAGGCCTGGACGGTGCGCAGCCAGCTGGTGGCCTCATCGATCCGCCAGGCCGGCGAGCGCAGCGACGACCTCGGCTTCCAGTCGCGGGTGGACTGGCTGATGGGCAAGGGCTGGCGCCAGCAGCTCTACCTGCTGCACCTGGGCGACGGGCTGGAGCTCAACGACATCGGCTACCTCGAGCGCAACGACTTCAACTACCTGCGCTACGAGCTGGCCCGGCGCGAGGACGCGCCGCCGGAGGATTCGCGCTACGCCTCCTGGGAAACCCGCTGGGCCGCCTCGACCCGGCGCAACACCGGCGGCCTGCGCATCGCCGAGGCCGCCGCCCTCCAGCGTGCCGGCGAACTGCGCGACGGCGGCAACGAGTTCTGGGAAGTGGCGATGTGGAGCGCCGGCCATGACGACCGCCTGACCCGCGGCAACGGCGTGGTGCGCGTGCCGGAGAAGCTCTACCTGTTCTGGGAACGCTTCCGGCCGCGGCGCGGTGCCTGGTCGCTGTACGGTTCGGCGCGGGTGGCGGGCGAGGGTCTGGAAGGCGCCGGCGGCGCCGGCCTGGACCTGTACTTCGAGCCCACGCTGCACCTGGGCGACGACCTGGCCATCGAGTTCGGGCTTGGCCTGCAGCACCAGCCTGACCTGCTGCTCTGGCGCGGCGAGAACCGGCTGGGCAGCTTCCGTGCCGACGACGCCCGCTTCTCCACCAGCCTGCAGTGGCAGCTGGGCCAGCGCCAGGAGCTGCGCGTGAAGCTGGAGACCATCGTCATGGACGCCCGCCTGCGCCAGGCCTGGCGGGTGGCGCCGAGTGGCGAGCCGGTGCGCAGCAACGACCCGATTCCCGACTTCAACCTGGCCAACCTCGGCTTCCAGGTGCGCTGGCGTTACGAGCTGGCGCCGCTGTCGGACCTCTACGTGGTCTACGGCCGTGGCGGCCTGGCGATGGAGGACGGCAGCCGGTCGCTGCCCGAGCTGCTGGGCGATGCCACCTCGCTGCGCGATGCCGAACAGATCCTGATCAAGCTGAGCTACCGTTTCGCCAACTGAGGCCGGGCAGGCAGCCGGCCTGCGTTCATTCCCGGGCTGCCGGACAATGGCGACGGACCCCGGCAGCGGGAGGCAGCATGCAGGAACAGGTGTCATTGCAGCGGCTGGGGCCGGCGCATGGCGACGAGGTCGTGGCCGTGCTCGCCGACGCCTTCCGCGATTACCCGGTGATGCGCTTCGTCGCCGGCCCGCAGGAACCCTACGGGGAGCGGCTGCGGCGGCTGATCGGCATCTTCGTCGCCGGCCGTGTCCATCGCCGGCACCCGATGCTGGGCCTGCGCGACGAAGCCGGCGAGCTGCTGGCGGCGATCACCATGACCCCGCGAGGCGAGCACCCGGCGCCGGAATCGCTGAAGGCCTTCACCGGCGAGAGCTGGCAGTGGCTGGGCGCGGAGACGAAGCAGCGCTACGACTGCATGGTCCAGGCCTGGGAGAGGATGCCGGATCCGGGCACGCGCTGGCACGTGAACATGCTGGGTGTGCGCCAGGACTGCCGCGGTCGCGGCTACGCGGTGCGCCTGCTCGACGCGGCCCCCGCCCTGGCGGCGGAAGACCCGGACTGCCGCGGCCTGGACCTGACCACCGAGGACCCGGCCAACCTCCGCTTCTACCGCGCCCGCGGCTTCGAGGTGATCGCCGAGGCCAAGGTGGCCGGCGGCGGCCCCGACAGCTGGATGCTGGTGAAGGATTTCCGCTGAGCGCGGCCGGCAGACGAACCGTTGACACGAAAGTCAACATTGTGCTTTTATGCGTTGATGGATAAGTCAACGCCTCTTCCTGAGCTGCTTTCCGACCTGACCGCCCGTGCCCGGGCGGCGGGCCTGAGCGACGCGCGCTGGGCAGAGCGGGCCGGCGTCCGCAAGGAAACGCTGTCGAGGCTGCGTCGACGCGGCAATTGCGATCTGGCCACGCTGCTGCAGCTGGCCGCTACGGTCGGCGCGCGGCTGGCCGTGCAGGATGCGGAATCGGCGGACATGCCGCCGGGGGTCGACCGGGAGTTCGAGGCTCGCCTCCTGCGTCTGGCGGCTTCAGGCGACATCGATGCGGCGACCTGGCACCGGCAGGGGCCGGCCTTCTTCATGGCTGGGCTGGCGGTGCTGCTGGCGGCCCGTCCCGGCGCCGACCGGCCCCGCCTGCTGGCGCTGGCCGAGCAGTTGCATCCGGGGGCTTCCAGGCCCGAGGTGTTCTCCCGCTGGCTGAGGGAAAGCCCGCTGCGACCCTCACGTTTCCTGGCCATGCTCGACCAGGAGCAGCGCCGTGCCGCCTGATCGCCTGCCGCCCATCGATGCCGCCTGGCGCGAAGCCGTGGCCGAAATGGTCCGCCGCATAGCCGGGTCCCTGGCCGGCGCGCCGCGCGAGCGGCTGCCGGTACGCATGTACATCGCCGGCGGCGCGGCCCTGCATTTCCACACCGGTGCCAGGATCTCCATGGACGTGGATGCCAGCTTCTCGCATCGCTTCGCCCTGCCGGAGGACCTGGAGGTCAGCTTCCCCGGCGAGGACGGGGCGGCGCGCCTGGTCTACTTCGACCACAACTACAACGACAGTTTTGCCCTGATGCACGAGCAGGCGCATGACGACGCCCTGCCGCTGGAGCTGCCAGGCGTGGACAGGGCGGTGCTGGACGTGCGGGTGTTGTCGCCCTTGGACCTTGCCGTGTCCAAGCTGGCGAGATTCGGCAGCCAGGACAGGGAGGACATCGCGACCCTGGCGCGGGCGGGCCTGATCGACGCACGGGCGCTACGCCGTCGCGCCGAAGAGGCACTGGCCAGCTATGTCGGCGATGTCGGCAAGCTGCGCAACAGCATCGACATCGCCTGCAGGATCGTCGATTCCAACAGCGTGCGCGCCTGAGCGGCCTCAGTCCTCTTCCTGCCTGGGCTTCCAGGTCTCCATCAGCTGCTTCTGCACCTGTGGCGGCACCGGCTCGTAGTGGCTGAACTCCAGTTCGTAGCGGCCGCGGCCGCCGGTGGCGCCCTTGAGCTCGGCGGCGTAATCGCTCAGCTCGGCCAGCGGCACCTGGGCGCGGATGACGATTTCGCCGTCGCGGCCTGAATCGGTGCCGTGGATGCGGGCACGCTTGGAGGCCAGCTGGCCGGTGATGTCACCGACATGCGCTTCCGGCGCCGCCACCACCAGGTCGACGATCGGTTCCAGCACCTGCGGCCGCGCCTTCAGCACCGCGTCCAGGAAGGCACGCTTGCCGGCGGCGACGAAGGCCACTTCCTTGGAATCCACGCTGTGGTGCTTGCCGTCGTAGACGGTGACGCGCAGGTCCTGCATGGCATAACCGGCGATGGCGCCACCGGCCAGCGCCTGGCGCACGCCTTTTTCCACCGCCGGGATGAACTGGCCGGGGATGGTGCCGCCCTTGACCGCGTCGACGAACTCGAAGCCGGCGCCGCGCGGCAGCGGTTCCACCCGCAGGAAGACCTCGCCGAACTGGCCGGCGCCGCCGGTCTGCTTCTTGTGCCGGTGGTGGCCCTCGGCGGGCGCGGAAATGGTCTCGCGGTAGGCGATGCGCGGTGGCCGCGTGTCCACCTCGACACCGTAGCGCTCGCGGATGCGTTCCAGCATCACCCGCAGGTGCAGCTCGCCGAGGCCGCGGATCACCGTCTGGTTGAGCTCGGCATCGTGCTCGACCTGGAAGCCCGGGTCCTCCTCGGCCAGCTTGTGCAGGGCGGTGGCCAGCTTCTGCTCCTGGCCGCGGGTGGCGGCCTCGATGGCCAGGCCGAACATGGGCCTGGGGAACTGCAGCGGCTTGAGGCGGATGTCGTCCTCGTCGTGGCTGTCGTGCAGCACCGCGTCGAAGTGGATCTCCTCGACCTTGGCCACCGCGGCGATGTCGCCCGGTATGGCCCGATCGATCTCGACGTGGTCCTTGCCCTTCAGCTTGAACAGGTGGCCGACCCGGAAGGGCTTGCGGCCATCATCGACGAACAGCTGGCTGTCCTTGCGCACCGTGCCCTGGAAGACACGGAAGACGCTGAGCTTGCCGACGAAGGGATCGTTGACGATCTTGAAGACGTCGGCGATGACGTGCGCGTCCGGATCCGGCCGGGCGCTGATCGGCTGGCCGTTCTTCTCGAAGGCCGGCGGGTTGCCTTCCAGCGGGCTGGGGAAGAGCTTCTCGGCCAGCTCCAGCAGTTCCTTCACGCCGGCGCCGGTACGCGCCGAGACAAAGCACACCGGCACCAGGTGGCCCTCGCGCAGGCATTGCTCGAAGGCGTCGTGCAGGGCCTGGCCGCTCAGGCCCTCCTCGCCGACCTCCAGGTAGCGTTCCATCACCTGCTCGTTGATTTCGACCACCTGGTCGATGATGCGCTGGTGCGCCTCGGCCACCGGGCCCAGATCGGAATCACCCTGCGGGTTGAAGAAGCAGTCCACCACCCGCGTGCCGCCGTCGGCCGGCAGGTTGATGGGCAGGCATTCGGGGCCGAAGGCGTCTCGGATCTGCTCGAGCAGGGCCGGGAGTTTCGCCGGTTCGGCGTCCATCTTGTTCACCACCAGCACCCGGCAGAGGTTGCGCTGGCGGGCGTAGTCCATCATGCGGCGGGTGCCGTACTCGACGCCGACGGCGCCATTGAGCACGATCGCCGCCGCCTCCACCGCCGAGAAGGCCGACAGGGTGGGGCCGCGGAAATCGGGATAGCCGGGAGTGTCGATCAGGTTGACGTGGATGCCGCCATGGTCGGTGCTGGCGATGGCGGTGTTGAGGGAGTGGCCTCGCGCCTTCTCCATCGGGTCGAAGTCGGACACCGTGTTGCCGCGTTCGACGCTGCCTGCCGCCTGGATCGCGCCGCCGGCATGCAACAGGGCTTCGAAGAGGGTGGTTTTGCCGGCGCCGGAGTGGCCTGCCAGGGCCACGTTGCGGATTTGCGCTGTGCTGTAGGACATGAGGCCGTTCCTCCCAGGGTTTGGGTGGCAGGGCGTCATGGTCGGCGGCGCGGCGGCGCTGCCTCCGTCGGTCGCTGCGCGACCGCGCGTCGGTCATGGCGGTGACCCGGCCCGGTGGGGCCGGGGTCGACTAGCCTTCCACCCGCGCCGGGCCGGGTCAACCTCGGGCGGGATTCACAGGCCGGCGGCTGCGGCGGCGCGGCGTACGGTATCGGCGATGGCGGCCAGGCGCGGCTCGATCTCGGCGGCGTGCTTGCGCCATTTGTCCGGATCGGGCGCGGTCATGGTGTAGCGCGACAGCGGCAGGCTCGGTCCCAGTTCGCGGTCCCAGCCCCAGCCGGCCCACTGCGCCAGGCCGCGGGCGGTGTCCTGCGGAGCGGCGACGAAGCGGTCGTAATCGACGCTGGTCCAGTCCTCGCGCGGCAGCGTGGCCAGGTCGTCCAGCAGCACGCGGGTGGCGCTTTCCCACTGCCCGGCGACGATGTCGGCCAGCGGCTTGCCGGCCAGCCCGCGCCAGCCCGGGGTGAGCAGGAAGGACCAGGCCGGGCCCGGCCAGCCCGGCAATTGCGGATACATGACGAAATTCCCCGAAGCCCAGCCCTCGATCATGCTGGCCAGTACCTGGCGCGGGTCGCGGTGCAGGTAGATGAAGCGCGCATCCGGGAAGACCGCTTTCAGGAAGGGAATGCGCAGGGCGTTCTTGGGCGTCTTCTCCAGCAGCCGCACCGCTTCGCCGACGGGCGTGCGGCCGTCGCGGTCGCGGGCGGCCTCGAGGAAGCGGCGGCGCAGGGCCGCGGCCGCTTCCGGCGTGGCGTCCCTGGCCAGCAGGCGATTGGAGTCGAAGCCGTGCGCCGAGGGCGCCAGGCCGGGGATGCCCTCGATCAGCGCGTGGCTCTCGTCGCCGATGGTGTGCACGCCAGGCGCCGCCAGCAGGGTTTCGAACAGCAGGGTCGAGCCCGAACGCGGCGGGCTGACGATGAAGACCGGCTGCTCCAGGCGCGCAGCGCTGCGGACGGCGGGCGCGCCCGCCTGCGCCTCACCTTCGCCGTGCACTTCCTTGCGGGCGATCTGGCTGGGCAGGCCGCGGTCGGCCAGCGCCACCTGGAAGATCAGCATGTCCAGCATGTGCAGCAGCGGTACCTCGTTGCGCAGGCCGAGGTTGCCGGCGCCACGCGCCACCAGGTCGGCGCGGCTGCTGTCGAGCAGGGCGCGGTAGCGCGGCCAGCCCTCGCGCTTCTCGCCGTAGGCCGACCACAGCGCATGCCAGCGTCGGGTCAGGCTCAGCAGTCCCTGCTGCACGGCCGGCAGGGTGGGGCCGGGCACGACTTCGTTGAGCAGGAACACGCAGTGGTCGCGCATTTCCCAGGGGGTCATCACCACCGGCAGGTTGACCGACTCGAAGTCGAGCGACACCTCGCCCTTGCCGGGCAGCGGCACCGGCTCGGCGCGCCAGCCGGGGATCTGCCGGTTGTGCGGGCGGCCGCGGGCGATCAGCTCCCAGAGGCGGTCGCCACCGACGGTGTCGGCAACCAGGTGGATGCGGGTGCTGTCGGCGTTGTTGATCACCCGGTGCCGGGCCCAGGTGTCGAAGATCCAGCATTCGCCGGCGGCCATGTGGATCTCGGCGCCGCCGGCCTGGAAACGCACGTCGGGCGTGGTGGTGATCGGCACGTGCACGCGCATGCGCTCGCGCCAGTAGTAGTTGGTGTCGACGTGCTCGGTGACTTCGGCCTGGCCGGACAGGCGCATCAGCCGCGAGCGGCCCCAGGTGCCGCCGATCGCCGCCAGCACCTCGCGCAGGCGCGGCATCTGCGCCAGCACGGGCGTCGGACGCATGTCGCCGGCGAGGTCGTCGTTGTCGGGATCACCGTGGGTGGAAACCAGGGTGAGCGCCGTGTTGCCGGGCAGCTTGTTGGGGTGCGGGCGCCAGAACGATTCGTCGACGGCGGCGATTTCCCGGGCCAGGGCCTCGGCGTCGAAGCTCACCGGCAATTGCAGGAAGGGAACCTGGAGTTTCATGGCGCGCCATCCTACAGGCTCGGCTGTACTGGAGCCATGACGGAACCGGCGTAGACTGGCCTTCGGCCGCTGGGGCCGACACCGGGAGAATCGTCATGGGATTCAAGCGTCACGCTACCGCCTGGTGGGAAGGAACCCTCAAGCAGGGGCAGGGCCGGATGAGCACGCCGCAGAGCGGCCTGTTCGACCAGACCCGCTATTCCTTCGGTACCCGCTTCGGCGACGAGAAGGGCACCAACCCGGAGGAACTGCTGGCGGCGGCGCATGCCGGCTGTTTCTCGATGGCGCTGGGCTTCATGCTCGAGCAGGAAGGCCATGTCGCCGAGCGCATCGACACCCGCGCCGAGGTGGCCATGGAAACCTCGCCCGGTCCGCACGCGGTGGGCGTGCACCTGCACGTGCGCGCCAGGGTACCTGGCCTGGATGCCGAGACCTTCGCCCGCATCGCCGGCAGCGCCAAGGAGAATTGCGTGATCTCCAGGGCGCTGTCGCTGCCGATTACCCTGGATGCGGCCCTGGACTGAGCCCTGGCGCGCCGCCGTGCTGGTGCACGGCGCCGGCGGCGGTGGCTGGGAGTGGGTGGTCTGGGCGCGGGTGCTGGAAGCCGCCGGGCTGGAGGTGCTGGCGCCGGACCTGCAGCCCGGGGTGGCGGGCCTGGCGGCCACCACGCTGGACGACTATGCCGGCCAGGTGGGCGACTGGCTGCGGGCGGTGCCGCGGCCGCGGCTTCTCGTCGGCGCCAGCCTGGGCGGGCTGCTGGCGATGATGCAGGCGGGGCAGGCCGATGCCCTGGTGCTGGTGAACCCGCTGCCGCCCGAGGGCCTGCCCGGCGAGGGCCGGGACGCGGCGGACGGCTGCGTGCCCTGGGGTCGGCGCGCCTCGCTGGCCGGGACCCGCCAGGCCCTGCCGGATGCCGCGCCGGCCACCTTGGCCTGGGCCTGGCGGCGCTGGCGCGACGAATCGGCGCAGGTGCTGGCGCAGGCCCGCGCAGGCCGCGCCGTGGCCAGGCCGGCCTGCCCGGTGCTGGTGATCGCCTCGGAAGGTGACGATGAGGTGCCGGCCGCCGCCAGCGCGGCCCTGGCGGCGCGCTGGGGCGCCGACCTGCTGCGCGTGCCCGGCAGCCACGTCGGCCCGCTGCTGGGCCGGCAGGCGGCCGGAATCGCCGCGCAAGCTGTCGACTGGATGAACGCGGACCGGCGAACCGGCCCGGAGGGGGGCCGGGTTCAGGGGGGATTGCAGGCGGGGGGAGGATGATGCGCGGGCGTCCAGCGTTGGCCGAGCTTTTTCGTAGGCCCCGTTGACCTGAAGGCCGGGCTCCACTCTCTCTCCCCCGGCCATCAACTCCGAAAGGGCCCCCCAGCGGGGCCCTTTCCTTTTCCGCTCCCACCCCGGGGTCAGACCCTTTACTCCGACCCCGGGGTCAGACCCGTTACTCTGACCCCGGTTTTCGAGGGGAGGGGTGGTATGGGCCGGTGGAGCTGGGTGCTGTTGTTGGGGGTGCTGGCGGGCGCGGTGTCGGCCGCCGAGGTGACGGTGCTGGAGGCGGCGCGCATCCACACCGGCGATGCGCGGCAGTCGGTGGCCGAGGCCATGGCCTGGGATCGCGGGGGTCGCATCCTCGCCGTCGGCAGTCGGGCCGAGCTGGCGCGCCGCTATCCGGACGCACGCCGCATCGAGCTGCCCGAGGCCACGGTGATCCCCGGCCTGATCGATGGCCACGCCCACCTGATGAACCTCGGCTTCGCCCTGCTGCGCGCCGACCTCACCGGCACCGCCGACAAGGCCGAGATCATCGCCCGCCTGAAGGCCTTCGAACGCACGCTGCCGGAAGGCGCCTGGCTGCAGGGCCGCGGCTGGGACCAGAACGACTGGCCGGACGCCGCCTTCCCCACCGCCGCCGATCTCGACGAAGCCTTCCCCGACCGCCCGGTCTGGCTGGCGCGCGTGGACGGACACGCCGGCTGGGCGAACTCGGCCGCCCTGCGTGCGGTCGGCCGCGAGCTGGCCGGCGACTGGCAGCCGGAAGGCGGCCGCATCCTGCGTGATGCCGACGGTCAGCCCACCGGCGTCTTCATCGACATGGCGATGGCGCTGGTGGAATCGGCCGTTCCGCCGCCCGATCGCGACATGCGCGAGGAAGCCCTGCGCCGCGCCCTCGCCGCCGCCGCCGCGCACGGCCTGACCGGCGTGCACGACATGGGCGTGTCCCTGGCCGACCTGGAGCTGATGCGCGCCTTCGCCACCCGGGGCGCGCTGAGCGTGCGCATCCGCGCCTATGCCGACGGCGCCGGCGCGGCCATGGAGGCGCTCTGCGCCATGGGCCCCTACGAACATCCCTCCGGCCGCCTGAGCATGCGCGGCGTGAAGTTCTACGTCGATGGCGCCCTCGGCAGCCGCGGTGCCGCCCTGCTCGAGGACTACAGCGACGAACCCGGCCACCGCGGCCTGCTGATCACCCCGCCCGAGGCATTCGAAGCCGCCGTGCAGCGCGCCCGCGACTGCGGCCTGCAGCCGGCCAGCCACGCCATCGGCGACCGCGGCGTTCGCATCGTCCTGGACACCTACGCACGTGTGCTCGGCGATGAGGCCATGCGCGGCAACCACCGCTGGCGCGTCGAGCACGCGCAGGTGATCGCCCGCGAGGACATGTCGCGCTTCAGCGAACTGCAGCTGATCGCCTCGATGCAGCCCACGCACGCGACCTCGGACATGCCCTGGGCCGGCGACCGGGTCGGCGAGGCGCGCCTGCAGGGTGCCTATGCCTGGCGCTCGCTCTGGGGCATGGGCGTGGTGCTGGCCTTGGGCTCGGATTTCCCGGTCGAATCGGTGGATCCGCGCCTGGGCCTCTACGCCGCGGTGACGCGCCAGGATACCCACGGGCAACCGCCGGGCGGCTGGCGTCCGCAGGAAAGGCTGGATCTGGCCGAGGCGCTGAAGGGCTTCACCTGGGGCGCCGCCTACGCCGCCCATGACGAGCTGGAACTGGGCCAGCTGCACCCCGGCTATCGCGCCGACTTCGTCGTCCTCGCCGCCGATCCCTTCGCCATCGACCCCACCGACCTGCCGCGTCTGCCCATCCTCTCCACCTGGCTCGACGGCAAACCCACCTTCACCCAACCGGGGTCAGAGTAAAGGGTCAGAGTCCGGGGTCTGACCCCGGGGTCAGAGTAAAGGGTCAGAGTCCGGGGTCTGACCCCGGGGTCAGAACAAAGGGTCAGAACAAAGGGTCGGATCAGGGCCAGTGGAGGTGGCCGGTGATGACGGTCTGGACCTGGCCGCCCGACCAGACCTCGCCCTCGGCGTCGACGCGCAGTTCCAGGCGGGCGTCGTGGCCGACCTCGCGGCCCTGGCTGACGACGTAGCGGCCGTCGGCGCGGGGCAGGGCGCCGCGTTCGGCCAGCCAGGCGGCCAGCGTCGCGTTGGCGGCGCCGGAGGCGGCGTCCTCCACCTGCGCCGGCTGGCCGACGAAGGCGCGCACCGCGAGGTCGTAGTCACGGCCATTGCAGCGGGCGAAGGCGCACAGGCCCATCGCCCCGGTATCCGACGCCAGTCGCGCGATGTCCGCCCACGGCGGTGTCATCCCGCGCAGCGTCGCCTCGTCGGCGATCTCGGCGATCCACCAGCGGCGGCCGCCATCCATCAGCACCGGCGGCAGCGCGCCCAGCGGCAGGCCGGCCAGCACCGTCGCCAGGCGCGCATCGCCGGCGTCGGCCACGTCGACCACCTGCCCGCGCGGCGCCCGCACCGCCAGCCTGCGCCCGCTGCCTTCGCCGCGCACCTCGATCGGCAGCAGGCCCACCGCGCATTCCTGCACCAGGAAGCCCTCGCGCGGCCTGGCCAGTCCCGCCTCCAGCACCGCATGCGCCGAACCGATGCTCGGATGCCCGGCGAAGGGCACCTCCCGCCGCGGACTGAAGATGCGCAGGCGATAACTGGCCTCCGGCACCGTCGGCGGCAGCACGAAGGTGGTTTCCGGCAGGCGCGTCCAGCGGGCGATGGCCTGCATGGTGGCGTCATCGAGGCCGCGGCCGTCGAGGACCACGGCCAGGGGATTGCCGTCGCCCGGGCGGGCGGCGAACACGTCGAGCTGCACGAAGGGACGGGACATCTGGGCTTCCTGCCCGGCGCACGGGGGGAACGGGGGCAGCCAAGGATACCAGTCCGCCGCGCCGCGCTTGCCGTAAACTGCCCCGACCGCGCGCCGCGTGGTGCCGTCCGCCACCCCCCGAGACCATGAGCCAAGCCGCCCCCGCCGCCGGCGCCGAGACGCCGGACTGGATCGTCCTGAAGTTCGGAGGCACCAGCGTGTCCCGACGCGAGCGCTGGGACACGATCGGCGGCCTGATGAAACGCCGCGCCGGGGAAGAAGGCGCCCGCGTCCTGGTGGTGGTCTCGGCGGTCACCGGCGTCACCAACGCCCTGCAGGCGGTCGCCGACGGCCATGCGGACCGCGAAGGGACCCGTACCCGCCTGGAAGACCTGGCCGAGCTGCACCGCCGCTTCTGCCGCGAGGAACTCGGCCTCGATCCCGAGGCCGTGCTCGGCCAGCGCCTGGCGGAACTGCTGGCCCTGGCCGAAGACCCGCGCCGCGCCGGCGGCAGCCTCGACTGGCAGGCGGAAGTGCTGGCCCAGGGTGAACTGCTGTCCTCCAGCGCCGGCGTCGCCTACCTGCGCAGCCGCGGCTTCGACGTCGGCTGGCTGGATTCGCGCGACTGGCTGCAGGCGCAGCCGCTGCCCAACCAGAACGAATGGAGCAAGCGCCTGTCCGCCTCCTGCGCGGTCGGGGCCGATGCCGGCCTGCGCGCCCGCTTCGACGCCGCCGGACCGGCCCTGCGCATCGCCCAGGGCTTCATCGCCCGCGCGCCGGACGGCGGCACCGCCATCCTCGGCCGCGGTGGCTCCGACACCTCCGCCGCCTACTTCGGCGCGCTGCTCGGCGCCCGCCGCGTCGAGATCTGGACCGACGTGCCCGGCATGTTCAGCGCCAACCCGCGCCAGGTGCCGGACGCGCGCCTGCTGGCGCGCCTGGACTACGCCGAGGCGCAGGAAATCGCCACCACCGGCGCCAAGGTGCTGCACCCGCGCTGCATCCATCCCTGCCGCGAGGCGCGGGTGCCGCTGTGGATCCGCGATACCGGCCGGCCGGACATGCCCGGCACCATCATCGACGCTTCCGCCGCCACCGTGCCCGGCGTCAAGGCGATCAGCTCGCGCCGCGGCATCGTCCTGGTTTCGATGGAAACCATCGGCATGTGGCAGCAGGTCGGCTTCCTCTCCGACGTGTTCGAGCGCTTCAAGGCGCACGGCCTGTCGGTCGACCTGATCGGCTCCTCCGAATCCAACGTCACCGTCTCGCTGGACCCCAGCGACAACCTGGTCAGCACCAACGTCCTGGACGCGCTCTGCGCCGACCTGGCGGAAGTCTGCCGGGTGAAGGTGATCGCCCCCTGCGCCGCCATCACCCTGGTCGGCCGCGGCGTGCGTTCGCTGCTGCACAAGCTCTCGGACGTCTGGGCCGAGTTCGGCCGCGAGCGCGTGCACCTGATCTCGCAGTCCTCCAACGACCTCAACCTCACCTTCGTGGTGGACGAGGACCTCGCCGAGGACATGCTGCCCGGCCTGCACTCGCTGCTGGCCCGCTCCGGCGCCATGCCCATCCACGAGCCCGGCGTGTTCGGCCCGAGCTGGCGGCAGATCGGCCTGCCGGCGCGTCCGCGTCCGCAACCCTGGTGGCTGCGCCGCCGCGACGAGGTGCTGAAGGCGGCCGCCAGCGGCACGCCCGCCTACCTCTACCACCTGCCCACCGTGCGCGAACGCGCCCGCGAGCTGGCGGCGCTGCCGGCGGTGGACCGGCGCTACTACGCGCTCAAGGCCAATCCGCATCCGGCCATCCTGCGCACGCTGGATGCCGAGGGCTTCGGCTTCGAGTGCGTCTCCGCCGGCGAACTCGAGCACCTGTTCGCCGTGCTGCCGGCGCTGGAGCCGAAGCGCGTGCTGTTCACCCCCAGCTTCGCCCCCCGCCGCGAGTACGAGGCGGCGCTGGCGCGCGGCGTGCACGTCACCGTGGACAGCACCTGGCCGCTGCGGCAGTGGCCGGAGCTGTTCCGGGGCCGCGAACTGATGCTGCGGGTGGACCCGGGCTTCGGCCAGGGCCACCACCAGAAGGTGCGCACCGGCGGCAAGGCCGCCAAGTTCGGCCTGGCCGTCGACGAGCTGCCGGACTTCCTGCAGGCCGCCGGCGCCATCGGCGCGAAGGTGGTCGGCCTGCACGCCCACATCGGCAGCGGCATCCACGATCCCGGCCACTGGCGCGCCGTGCACGCGCGCCTGGCGGGCCTGGCCGACGGCATCGGCACCGTATCGGTGATCGACGTCGGCGGCGGCCTGGGCGTGGCCGGCGAACCCGATGCCGAACCCTTCGACCTCGAGGGCTACGGCCGCCTGCTCGCCGAGGCCAAGGCCGCCTGGCCGCAGTACGCGCTGTGGATCGAGCCCGGCCGCTACCTGGTGGCCGAGGCCGGCGTGCTGCTGCTGTCGGTGACCCAGGTGGTGAGCAAGCAGGGCCTGCGCCGCATCGGCGCCGATGGCGGCATGAACGCGTTGATGCGCCCGGCGCTCTACGACGCCTGGCACGAGGTGGTGAATCTCAGCCGCCCCGATGCCGGGGAGGGCCCGCCCGCCGACGTGGTCGGCCCGATCTGCGAGACCGGCGACGTGCTGGCCCGCGGCCGCCGCCTGCCGGCGGACACCACCGAGGGCGACGTGCTGCTGGTGGACCACGCCGGTGCCTACGGCGCGGTCATGGCCAACCGCTACAACCTGCGGGACCTGCCGCGGGAGGATGTGCTGGATGACTGAGTTCGATCGCGGCGCCGTCCGCGCCTTCCGCTTCCTCGACTGCCGGCTCGACGCCGGCACCGGCGAGGCGCGCCTGGACTACGCCTTCGACGGCGGCCCGGTGATGACCGAGCGGCTGCGCTTCCCGGGCGCGCCCTTCGCCCTGCAGGGCGAGCGCGCGGCGGCCGTGCAGCGCGCCCTGCGCCTGCTGCACCTGATCGCCGGCGTCAGCTACTACAAGGCGGCGGTGCCGCCGGAGATCGTCATCGAAGGCGAACTGCCGGACGCCGCCACCGCCGCCTTCCTCACCGACCTCTACGAGAACGGCCTGGGCGAGTTCGCCTACCGCAACGGCCTGAACCTGCGCGGGAAGATCCGCTTCCCGCACGCCGATGCGCCGGCGCCGGCCGCGCCCGCGCTCGGCCTGAGCGGCCAGGCCATCGTCGCCATCGGCGGCGGCAAGGATTCGCTGGTCAGCATCGAATCCCTGCGCGCCCTGGGCGTGCCGCAGACCGTGGCCTGGATCGGCGCCTCGCCGCTGATCGCCGCCTGCGCCGAGCGCACCGGCCTGCCGACCCTGAACGTGCAGCGCTCGCTGTCGCCGCTGCTGTTCGAGCTGAACAAGGCCGGTGCGTACAACGGCCACATCCCGGTCACCGCCATCAACTCGGCCATCCTCACCGTGGCGGCGCTGCTGCACGGGGCGGGGCAGGTGGTGTTCTCCAACGAACGCTCGGCCAGCTACGGCAGCCTCATCCCGGGCGCCGGCGAGGTGAACCACCAGTGGTCCAAGGGCTGGGCCTTCGAACGCGCCTTCGCCGCCCAGGTGCGCGAGCGCATCGCCGCCGACCTGCACTACTACTCGCTGCTGCGGCCGTTCTCGGAGCTGGCGGTGGCCCGGCGCTTCGCCCGCATCGAGGGCTATGACAGGCACTTCTCCAGCTGCAACCGCAATTTCCACATCCTCGGCGAGCGGCCGGCGCAGCGCTGGTGCGGCGCCTGCCCGAAGTGCCAGTTCGTCTTCCTGGCGCTGGCGCCCTTCATGCCCAAGCCGCGGCTGGTGGCCATCTTCGGCCGCAACCTGCTGGACGAGCCGGAGCTGGCGCCGGGTTTCGACGCACTGATGGAATACCGCGACCACAAGCCCTTCGAATGCGTGGGCGAGGGCCGGGAATCGCGCGCGGCCATGGACCTGCTGGCGGACAGCCCGGCCTGGCGCGAGGACGCGCTGGTGCGGCGCTACGCCCGGGAGATCCGCCCGCAGCTGGCCGAGGCGGATCGGGCTCTGGCACCCTTGCTGGAAGCCTCGGATGATCACGGTATCCCGGGCGGTCTGTGGGAGCGGCTGCGTGCGAATTTCGGAGCTTGAGGGGAAGCGGATCGCGATCTGGGGCTACGGCCGCGAAGGCCGGGCGGCCCTGGCGGCCCTGCGCTGGCGCCTGCCGGGCCAGCCGGTCACGGTGTTCTGCAATGCCGAGGAAGCCCGGGCCCTGCGTGAGATGCAGGACCCGGCCCTGGACATCCGAACCGAGGTGACGGCGGTGGCCCTGGCCGAACACGAGTTCGTGATCAAGTCGCCGGGCATCAGCCCCTACACCTCACCGGCGGTGGACGCCGCCCTCGACGGCGTGCGCTATCTCGGCGGCAGCGGCCTGTGGTTCGCCGAACCGCGCAGCGGCCGGACCGTCTGCGTCACCGGCAGCAAGGGCAAGAGCACGACGACGGCGCTGGTGGCGCACCTGCTGCGCGCCGGCGGCCACCGCACCGCCCTGGCCGGCAACATCGGCCTGCCGCTGCTGGAACTGCAGGACGTGCAGCCACCGCCGGAGTACTGGGCCATCGAGCTGTCCAGCTACCAGACCGGCGAGGCCAGCGACGTCGACGTGGCGGTGGTGCTCAACCTGCACCCCGAGCATCTGGACTGGCACGGCAACGAGGCCCGCTACTACCGCGACAAGCTGGCCCTGCTGACCGGCGGCAAGCCGCGCGAGGCCGTGCTCAATGCCGCCGAGCCGCGCCTGGCCGAGGTCGACCTGCCCGACACCACCCGCATCCACTGGTTCAACCACCGCGATGGCTGGCACCTGCGCGAATCGGTGATCCACCGCGGCGAACGCGCCGTGCTCGACACCCGCGCCCTGTCGCTGCCGGGTCGGCACAACCGCCTGAACCTCTGCGCCGCCCTGGCCGCGGTCGAGGCCCTGGGCCTGGATGCGGTGAAGCTGGCGCCGGCCGCCGCCAGCTTCCGGCCGCTGCCGCACCGCCTGCAGAGCCTGGGCACGCGCAACGGCATCGAGGCGGTCAACGATTCGATCAGCACCACGCCGCAGGCGGCCATCGCCGCCCTGGACTGCTACCGCGGCCGATCCATCGCCATCCTGGTCGGCGGCTACGACCGCGGCCTGGACTGGGGCGTGTTCGTCGAGCGCATCGCCGCCGAACCGGTCACCGCCGTCATCACCATGGGCCAGAACGGCCCACGTGTGCACGAGAAGCTCAAACCTGTTGCCGCCGCGGAAGGATTCTTCCTGGCGGAAGCCGGCGAGATGGAAGAGGCGGTACGCTTGGGCCTGCGTGCGCTGGGAAGCGAAGGCGTGCTGCTGCTGTCGCCGGGCGCGCCCAGCTTCCCGCGTTACCGCGATTACGTCGAGCGCGGCCGTCACTTCGCCCGCGCCGCCGGTTACGACCCCGATCAGATCAGCGCCATTCCGGGCCTGGGCGTCTCCTGAGCGAAGCTCCCGCCCGGGCGAGCGACAAGCCAATGGCCAAGCGGCAGCGGCACCGCCTCGAGGCCCCCCGGCAAGGAGGAGAGCGATGACGACACCTGCAAAGAACAAGGTCTGCCTCTGGTACGAGCGCGATGCCGAGGAGGCGGCGCGCTTCTATGCGGCAACCTTCCCGGATTCCTCGCTGGACGCCGTCCATCGCGCGCCCGCCGACTCTCCCTCCGGAAAGGAAGGCGGGGTGCTGACCGTGGAATTCACCGTGATGGGCATTCCGTGCATCGGCCTCAACGGCGGCCCGATGTTCAGGCACAGCGAGGCGTTCTCCTTCCAGGTCGCGACCGTCGACCAGGCCGAGACGGACCGCTACTGGAACGCCATCGTCGGCAACGGCGGCGAGGAGAGCTACTGCGGCTGGTGCAAGGACAAGTGGGGCGTGTCCTGGCAGATCACGCCCATCGCGCTGACCAATGCCGTCACCGGTTCCGACCCGGCGGCGGCGAAGCGCGCTTTCGAAGCGATGATGAAGATGCGCAAGATCGACGTCGCCGCGATCGAGGCGGCGGTACGCGGTTGAGCATTCCGGAGGAAACCCGCATGAACGCACGTTCCTGGATCACCCTCGCCCTTGTGGCATTCGCCCTGCCGGCCTTCGGCAAACCCGTCACCGAGTCCGTGACCTGGACCCACGGCGACACCGAGTTCGCCGGTTACCTGGTCTATGACGATGAAGGCCCGGCCCGTCGCCCGGGCCTGCTGATGGTGCCCAACTGGATGGGCGTCACCGAGGCGGCGCTGGAGCGCGCGCAGGCGGTGGCCGGCAAGGATTACGTGGTGCTGGTGGCCGACATGTACGGCAAGGATGTACGTCCGGCCAATACCGATGAAGCACAGGCGGCGGTGCGCTCGGTGTATGCCGACATCGACGTGCTGCGCGGCCGTGCCGGCGCGGCCCTGGACACGCTGCGCGGCGCCGGCGAGCGCGCGCCGGTGGATCCCGACCGCCTGGCGGCCTTCGGCTTCTGCTTCGGCGGCGGCGTGGTGCTGGAACTGGCCCGCAGCGGCGCCGACATCGCCGCGGCGGTGAGCTTCCACGGCAACCTGCTCACCCCGCGTCCGGCCGAGGCCGGTCAGATCAGGGCCAGCCTGCTGGTGCTCAACGGCGCCGAGGACAGCTACGTGCCGGCCGAGCAGATCGCCGGTTTCCAGGACGAGATGCGCGCCGCCGACGCCGACTGGGTCTTCGTCAACTTCAGCAAGGCCGTGCACTGCTTCTCCGAACCCGGCGCCGACCGCCCGCCCGGCTGCGCCTACGACGAAACCGCCGCCAGGCGCGCCTATGCCTACCTCGACCTGTTCCTGAAGGAAAAGCTTTGACGCTGCCCTGCGCGGATGGACGCTGATCCGCGTTCATCCGCGTCAAGAAAATCACCCGATCCGGACGCGAGAACCTTCGGCAGCCCGGACGACTTCGCCGATGCGCCAGTGCGGCAGGGCGTGGGTGTCGAGGGCGGATTCGACGGCGGCGACGGCGGCCTGCGGGACCACCAGTACGAAGCCGATGCCGCAGTTGAAGGTGCGCCACATTTCCTCGCGCGGCACCGCGCCCTCGCGCTGCAGCCAGTCGAACACCGGCGGCAGGGTCCAGGCCGAGGCGCTGATGTCCAGGCCCAGGCCCTCCGGGATCACCCGGATGATGTTCTCGGTCAGGCCGCCGCCGGTGATGTGGGCCATGGCGTGGATCTCGTGCGCGGCCATCAGCGCCAGCATCGGCTTCACATAGATGCGGGTCGGCTCCATCAGTGCGTCGACCAGGCGCACGCCGCCGAGGTCCAGCTCGGCCGGGCGGCCGGCGCGGTCGTAGATGCGGCGGATCAGCGAATAGCCGTTGGAATGCGGGCCGCTGGAGCCGATGCCCAGCAGCACGTCGCCGGCCTGCACCTTGCCGCCGTCCAGCAGCTTCGACTTCTCCACCGCGCCGACGGTGAAGCCGGCCAGGTCGTATTCGCCCGGCGGGTACATGTCCGGCATCTCGGCAGTCTCGCCGCCGATCAGGGCGCAGCCGGCCAGCTCGCAGCCCCTGGCAATGCCGCCGACCACGGCGACCGTGGTGTCCACGTCCAGCTTGCCGGTGGCGAAGTAGTCCAGGAAGAACAGCGGCTCGGCGCCCTGCACCAGCACATCGTTGACGCACATGGCGACCAGGTCGATGCCGATGCTGTCGTGCCGGTTCAGCTGCTGCGCCAGCTTGAGCTTGGTGCCGACGCCGTCGGTGCCGCTGACCAGCACCGGCTCGCGGTACTTGCCGGCCAGGTCGAACAGGGCGCCGAAGCCGCCCAGGCCGCCCATCACTTCCGGGCGGAAGGTGCGCTTGACCAGGGGCTTGATGCGCTCGACGACTTCGTTGCCGGCGTCGATGTCGACACCCGCGTCGCGGTAGGTGAGGGGGCTGGGCTGGGTCACGACGGCATTCCGACGGCAGGCGGGAAGGCCGCGCATTCTAGCAGCCCGGCCGCCCCCGCCCCGGGGCCGGTTGGACGGGGAGGGCGCCGCTGCGGCACCATGCGCGCAGCTCCGTCAGCCGTACCGACATGCGCCCGACCGTATCCCTGTTCCCGCTCGTCGCCAGCCTGCTGCTCGCCCTGGGCCCGGCCCTGCCCGCGGCCGCCCAGTTCGAACCGGCCGAGCCCGGCCCGCCGGTCGAGCCCGCCCTGCCCGACGACGGCGAGGCCGGCAGCGCCGGCTCCGTGCGCGATCCGGCCCTGTACCGCGGCGAGGTCGAGCTGCTCTCCCAGGGCGCCGGCGAAGTCCGCGCCGCCACCGCCCGGGCCCTGGCCCAGGTGGTGGTCAAGCTCAGCGGCGATCCGCAGGCGGCCGGCAATCCGGTGGTGCGGCGCGCCCTGGCCCAGGCCGACTCCTTCGTGATCGCCTCCGGCGCCGCCGACTCCAGCGACCAGCAGGGCAATACCGCCATCGGCGGCGTGCCGGTCTACCGCTCGCGCATGAGCTTCGATTTCGATCCCGGCCGGGTCGATGCCCTGCTGGCCGGCGCCGGACTGCCCTACTGGGGCCCGGACCGGCCGCAGCCACTGCTGTGGCTGGCCATCGACGACGGCCGCGGCCCGCGCCTGGTCAGCGCCCAGCAGCTGAACGTGGTCAAGCCGCTGGCCACCCGCGGCCTGGAGCGTGGCCTGCGCTTTGCCCTGCCGGCCGGCAGCGCCGTCGAGATGGCGGCGGTGGACGCGATCTGGTCGCAGTCGCTGGAACGCCTGCAGCCGCTGGCGGCGCGCTACGGCAACCGCACCCTGCTGGTCGGCAAGGTCTACCGCAGCGGTTCGGGCTGGGCGGCCGACTGGCTGCTGGCCAGCGGCGAGCACGAGCTCTCGCGCTGGAGCTTCAGCGATCCCAGCCCGCTGATCGCCATCGCTTCCGGCGCCGACGGCGCCGCCGATGCCATCGCCCGCCGCGACGCGGTGGCGGTGGAGGTCGGCGAACCGCAGCGCCTGGAGATCGAACTGGCCGGCCTGCGCGGCAGCGGCGACCTCGCCCGCGCCATGGGCTACCTGCAGACCCTGCCGGTGGTGCGCGCCGTCGACGTGGTCGAAGCCCGGCCCGACGGCCTGCGCCTGCGCCTGGACCTCGCGGTCGGCGCCGAGGCCTTCGCCCGCTTCGTCACCGAAGGCGGCGTGCTGGCCGCCGATCCCTTCGCCAGCGAGGACGCGCCGCGCTTCCTGCTGCAGCCATGAACGGGCGCCACCTGCCCAACCTGCTCACCGGGCTGCGCCTGGTGCTGGCGCCGCTGTTGCCCTGGCTGCTGGTGAACGACCGGGCGGAAGCGGCCCTGGGCGTGGCCGCTGTCGCCGGCCTCAGCGACGCCCTGGATGGCTGGCTGGCCAAGCGCTTCGGCTGGGGCAGCCGGCTGGGCAGCCTGCTCGATCCGATCGCCGACAAGCTGATGCTCGGCCTGGCCATGCTCGGCCTGTGGCTGGTGGCGGCCCTGCCGGGCTGGTTCCTGCTGCTGGTGGCCCTGCGCGACCTGGTGATCGTCGCCGGCGCCATCGCCTGGTGGCGCCTGGCCGGACCCTACGACGGCCGGCCGACCCTGCTGGGCAAGCTCACCACCTTCGCCCAGGTGCTGCTGGTGCTGGCCTGCCTGCTGGGCCGGGTCGGCTGGCTGCCTTGGGATGACGTGGCCGGCCCGGCCATCCTGGCGGTGGCCTTCCTGACCTTTGCCAGCGGACTGGACTACGTCATCCGCTATGGTGTGCTGGCCTGGCGACACACGAGGAAACCCGCTGCATGAACACCGCCGTCCCGGATCCCTTCAGCGACCGGCGCCGCTGGCAGTGGCTGGCCCTGGCGGCCGGCCTGGGCCTGCTGCTGTGGCTGCTGGCGCCGATCCTCACGCCCTTCGTGCTCTCGGCCCTGCTGGCCTGGCTGGGCGATCCGCTGGTGGCGCGCATCGAACGCTCCGGCCGCAGCCGCACCACCGCGGTCATCCTGGTGTTCAGCCTGATGAGCCTGGTGCTGATCCTGGCGGTGCTGCTGCTGATTCCGCTGGTGGAGAACCAGGTCGGCAAGTTCATCGACTGGCTGCCGCGCTTCTCCGCCTGGCTGACCGGCACCGCCGTGCCCTGGATCGAGCAGAAGCTGGACGTCGAGCTGGCGCCCTACGTCGACCCGAGCCAGATCGTCACCCTGCTCAAGCGGCACTGGCAGGAAGCCGGCGGCATCGCCGCGACGGTGTTCGGCGGCGTGTCCAAGTCGGGCCTGGCCATCCTCGGCTGGGTGGCCAACCTGGCCCTGGTGCCGGTGGTGACCTTCTACTTCATGCGCGACTGGCGCGGCATGCTCGAGCGCGTGCGCGAACTGCTGCCGCGCCCGGTCGAGCCCCTGGTCAGCCGGCTGGCGGCGGAATCGGATTCGGTGCTGGGCGGCTTCCTGCGCGGCCAGCTGAGCGTGATGATCGCGCTGGGCATCATCTACGGCACCGGCCTGTGGCTGGTCGGCCTGGACCTCGGCATCCTGATCGGCCTGGTCGCCGGCCTGGTGAGCTTCGTGCCCTACCTGGGCGCGGCCGTCGGTATCGGCGCGGCGCTGATCGCCTGCCTGGTGCAGTTCGGCGTCGACTGGTGGCATCTGGGCCTGGTGCTGGTGGTCTTCGGCGTCGGCCAGACGCTGGAGAGTTTCGTGCTGACGCCCTGGCTGGTCGGCGACCGCATCGGCATGCATCCGGTGGCGGTGATCTTCGCCCTGATGGCCGGCGGCCAGCTGTTCGGCTTCCTCGGCCTGCTGCTGGCGCTGCCGGTGGCAGCGGTGGTGATGGTGGTGCTGCGCTACGTGCACCAGCGCTACACGCAGAGCCGGCTGTACGGCGCCGATGAAGGTGGCGATGCCGGCGAAGGCGGGCCACCGGGTGATCCGGCGGCCGCCGCCGAAGCCGCACCCGCCGCCGCAGCTGCGCCCGCGGCGGCGCCGGCCAATGCCGCCGCCGGCACCACCGGCACTCCCGCCAGCGAATGACCGGACCGCAGCTACCGCTCAACCTGCGCGCCGCCCCCGACCAGCGCCTGGACGCGTTCCATGGCGCCCCGGCCGTGGTGGCGGCGGTGGCCGCGGCCGCGCGCGGGCAGCAGCCGGACTGGCTGTACCTGCAGGGACCGGTGGGCGCCGGCAAGACACATCTGCTGCTGGCCGCCTGCGCGGAAGCGGCCCAGGCCGACCGGCGCGCACTCTACCTGCCGCTGCCTGCGGTGGCCGGGCAACTGGCGGGCGCGCTGGCGGGGCAGGAATCGGCGGCCCTGGCCTGCCTGGATGGGCTGGAGGCCATCGCCGGCCGTCGCGAGGACGAGGAAGCGCTGTTCCACTTCCACAACCGCCTGCGTGCCGCCGGCGGCATCGCCCTCTACGCGGCGCGCTCGGCGCCGGCGGCGCTGGGCCTGACGCTGCCGGACCTGGTGACGCGGCTGGGCCAGTGCACCCGCCTGACGCTGGAATCGCTGGACGAGGACGGCCGCCGGGACGTGCTGCGCGCCCGCGCCGCCCGCCGCGGCCTGGTGCTGGACGATGCCGCCCTGGATTACCTGCTGCGCCGCGTCGACCGCGACCTGGCCAGCCTGACCGCGCTGCTGGACCGGCTGGACCGCGCCAGCCTCGCCGCCCAGCGCCGGCTCACCATTCCCTTCCTGCGCGAGCAGCTGCGCGGCTGACCGGCCGCGTTCAGTCGGCGAAGACGATGCGGTCGCGGCCGTCGCGCTTGGCCTGGTAGAGGGCGGCGTCGGCGCGCGCCAGCAGGTCGTTGAGCAGGTCGCCCGGCTGGTAGAGCGAGATGCCGATGCTCAGGGTCGAGCCGTAGTCGCCGGCGAGCTCGCGGTAGTCCTCGGCCAGGCGCATGGCCAGGGCGGCGGCGGCGTCGGCGCCACCGTTGGGCAGCAGGCAGGCGAATTCCTCGCCGCCCAGGCGCGCGGCCAGGTCCTGCGGGCCCAGGCGCGACTGCACCAGCTGGCCGAGCCGGCGCAGCAGCTCGTCGCCCACCAGGTGGCCGTGGGTGTCGTTGGTGCGCTTGAAGTGGTCGACGTCCAGGAACAGCACCGCCGGCTGCTTCCCCGACGCCACCGCGTCCATCAGGCTGGTGTTGGCCAGGCCCATCCAGCCGTGCCGGTTCAGCAGGCCGGTCAGCAGGTCGCGGGTGGCGCGCTGCCACAGCGATTCCACTTCGCGGTCCAGGCGCACGGCCAGGTTGGCGCGGGCCCGGCGCAGCACCATGCCGACGCAGGCGCTGACGGCGAAGTAGAAGGCGAAGGCCATCTTCTCGCCCGGCGTCGCCTGCACCAGCCAGAGCATCATGCCCAGCACCGCGCTGCACAGGGCCAGGCCGGCCCAGGCCACTGCCGGCCGCACGATCAGCGGCAGGCCGGCCAGCGGGATCAGCAGCACGCCGGCGAGGTAGACCAGGGAGAGCTGCGGCCAGTCGGTGCCCGGCACCGCCAGGCAGGCCAGCACCACGGCCAGGAACAGGGCGCCGGCCTGGCGCCGCCGCCGCACCGATTCCTGCACCCGGAAGCGCAGCGCCAGCGCCACCAGCAGCAGGCCGGCCGCCAGCTGCCAGGCCGCGCCCTGCAGGCCGCGGACGTGCAGGCTTTCGTCGATCCACAGCAGCCAGATCAGGCCGTGCACGAACTGCACGACGGCCGTGGCCAGCAGCAGGTTCGAGAGGGGGCCGTGCAGGGCCAGGATCTGCCGGCGGTACAGGTCGCGGCGCTCGTGCGGCGGCAAATCGGCGACCGCGCCTTCGAGCAGGCGCCAAAGCGTGGACGGGAGTCGGTCGCCGGCGGTCATCCGGCGGATTGTACGTCGCTAGGGGGCGCCTGCACGCCCGGCCAGCTGGAACTGCAACGCACTTAGCCGTTCGGGGGTTCCGACGTCGGTCCAGGCGCCGCCGTGGCGCTGGCCGTCCACCTCGCCGGCGCGCATGGCGGCGCGCAGCAGGGGCGCCAGCTTGAAGGCCGGCGGCTCCCGCTCGCTGCCCGGGGCGCGGCCGATGACCTTGCGCCAGTGCTCGAGCAGGGCCGGCCGGTAGACGCCGATGCCGGCGAAGGTCAGGCGCTGCTCGCCGGCGGCATGCACGCGGCCTTCGGCGTCCAGGGCGAAGTCGCCCTCGGGATGGTGCGGCGGGTTG
>Ga0207873_1000679_pt1 | contig 36055 bp, 35 predicted proteins | sample BGWIniCompost_FD_187373 | JGI IMG/M metagenome (GOLD analysis project Ga0207873, IMG submission 187373) | Cellulose adapted compost microbial communities from Newby Island Compost Facility, Milpitas, CA, USA - BGW Initial Compost (SPAdes)... ... | reverse complement strand
GGGGCGGATGGCACGCGTGCCGGGCGCGGCTCAGTGCCAGGGCAGGCTGCCGCGGTGCTGCCAGTAGGAGTGCGGGTCCTCGGTCAGCGTGCCGAGGCGGTCCAGCTGCTCGTCGGTGAGGTCGACGGCCGGGGCGTGCAGGTTGGAGGTGAGCTGGACGACGGTGGCGGCTCCGGAGAGCACGACTGCCGCCCAGGGCCGGCGGAGGATCCAGGCGAGGGCGACGGCGTCGCAGTCCAGGCCGGTCTCGGCGGCGACGTCGCGCAGGAGACGCGGGGCGTGCGGGCCGGCCAGGCGGCCGTTGGCCATGCCCTCCTTGACGATGACGGTGAGCCCGGCGTCGTGAGCCTCGGCCAGGGCCGGCTCGGCGGAGGTCTCCAGCAGGTTGTACGTCGCCTGGACGGTGCGGAACAGCGGCTTGCCGTCGGCCTCGACGGCGAGCGCGGCGCGGATCGCGTCGGCCTGGGCCGGGCCGCTGGTGGAGATGCCGGGGGTCAGGCCGCCGGCCGCCGCCTCGGCGAGCCTGGCGTGCAGCTTCTTGTCGGTGAGGGCGGGGCTGTCCGGAGTCACCGAGTGGATCTGGTAGAGGTCGAGCCGCTCGCCGAGCAGCGCGTCGGTCTCGGCACGCTGGCGTTCGTAGGTGGCGAGGGAGTGGTCCTTGATCTCGTGGTGCTCGGCGTCGGTGGACCAGTCGGCGGTGTAGGTGTAGCCCCATTTGCTGCCGATGACGACGTCGTCGATGCCGGGGTTGGCGGCGAGCCAGCCGGCGAGGAACTCCTCGGCTCGGCCGTAGGAGCGGGCGGCGTCGATGTAGCGGACGCCCTGCGCGTAGGCGGCGTCGAGGAGTTCATGGGTGCGGGCGCGCAGGGCCTCGACGGTCCGCTCCTCGCCGAGATCCCGGTCGCGCCCCAGATTGATGTAGCCGGGGCGGCCGACGGCGGCGAGGCCGAGACCGATGTGGCAGGTGGGGGTGGTTGCCGTGGCCAGTCGCGCGAAGGGCACCGAGGGCTCCGATCGGTCGGTTCCGGTTCAGCTTCCGACCAACGTAACCCGCGATGCCCTCCGAGTCGGCTCGCCCGGCGCGCCCGGCGTCCCGCGTCCCTCGGTTCTGCCGAGGTCTGTCGGTTCTGCTCAGGTCAGCCGGCGCGCCGCGGCCCAGGCGTGCTGGGCGGCCACGTCCTGCCTGACCTCCGCGAGCTGGACCGCGACCGCGCTCGGGGCCGTGCCGCCCCGGCCGTTGCGGGAGGCGAGGGCGCCCGGCACGTCGAGGACCGAGCGCACCTCAGGGGTGAGATGCGGGGAGATCTTGGCGAACTGCTCGTCGGTGAGGTCGTTCAGCTCCTTGCCCTCCGCCTCGGCGACCTTGACGCACTCGCCGGCGACCTCGTGGGCGACGCGGAAGGGCACGCCCTGCCGCACCAGCCACTCGGCGATGTCGGTGGCGAGGGAGAAGCCGGCCGGGGCCAGTTCCTCCATGCGCTCCCGGTGGACGGTGAGGGTGGCCATCATCCCGGTGAAGGCGGGGAGCAGGATCTCCAGCTGGTCGATGGAGTCGAAGACCGGCTCCTTGTCCTCCTGCAGATCGCGGTTGTACGCCAGCGGGAGGGCCTTGAGGGTGGCCATCAGGCCGGTGAGGTTGCCGATGAGCCGGCCGGACTTGCCGCGGGCCAGCTCGGCGATGTCCGGGTTCTTCTTCTGCGGCATGATCGACGAGCCGGTGGAGAAGGCGTCGTGCAGGGTCACGAAGGAGAACTCCTTCGTGTTCCAGATGATGACCTCCTCGGCGATCCGGGAGACGTCCACGCCGATCATCGCGGTGATGAAGGCGAACTCGGCGACGAAGTCGCGGGAGGCGGTGCCGTCGATGGAGTTGGCCGCGCTGCCGTGCTCGAAGCCCAGGTCCGCGGCGACCGCCTCCGGGTCCAGGCCCAGGGAGGAGCCGGCCAGGGCGCCGGAGCCGTACGGGGAGACGGCGGTGCGCTCGTCCCACTGGCGCAGCCGTTCGGCGTCCCGGGACAGGGCCTGCACATGGGCGAGGACGTGGTGGGCGAAGAGCACCGGCTGGGCGTGCTGGAGGTGGGTGCGGCCGGGCATGGCCACGTCCGGGTGTGCCTCGGCGAGGCCGATCAGGGCGTCCTGGAGATCGGCGATCAGGCCGCCGATGACGCGGGCGTGGTCCCGCAGGTACATCCGGAAGAGGGTGGCCACCTGGTCGTTGCGGGACCGGCCGGCGCGAAGCTTGCCGCCGAGCTCGGGGCCGAGGCGCTCCAGCAGGCCGCGCTCCAGGGCGGTGTGCACGTCCTCGTCGGCGACGGTGCCGGTGAAGCTGCCGTCGGCCACGTCGGCCTCGAGCTGGTCGAGCCCGGCCAGCATGCGGGTCAGCTCGTCCTCGGTGAGCAGCCCGGCCCGGTGCAGCACACGGGCGTGGGCGCGGGATCCGGCGATGTCGTACGGCGCGAGCCGCCAGTCGAAGTGGACCGAGGCGGACAGCTTGGCCAGGGCCTCGGCGGGCCCGTCGGCGAACCGCCCGCCCCAGAGCCGTACGTCACCGCTGTTGCTGCTCACTGACTGTGCTCCTCAAGGAATGGTGGTGTGGGGCGCCCCGGGCTGAGGGGCGCGGGCCGTGGCCGGCTCCCGGTGTGCGGGCCGGACGGGCGCGGGGGCGCGACCGGCCGCAGCCGGTCCGCCCCCGTGCGGTGCGCCGCGGGGCGGCGCTCAGCCCAGGTCGCGCTTGGCCGCGATCTTCGCCGACAGACTGTAGATGTCGATGAAGCCCTTCGCCGCGGACTGGTCGAAGGTGTCGCCCGTGTCGTAGGTGGCGAGGTTGAAGTCGTACAGCGACTCCTCCGAGCGCCGTCCGGTCACCACCGCCCGGCCGCCGTGCAGGGTCATCCGGATGTCGCCGCTGACGTGCTGGTTGGCCTCGTTGACGAAGCCGTCGAGGGCCCGCTTCAGCGGGGAGAACCACAGGCCGTCGTAGACCAGTTCGCTCCAGCGCTGCTCGACCTGCCGCTTGTAGCGGGCGAGCTCCCGCTCGACGGTGACGTTCTCCAGCTCCTGGTGCGCGGTGATCAGGGCGATCGCGCCGGGGGCCTCGTAGACCTCGCGGGACTTGATGCCGACGAGCCGGTCCTCGACCATGTCGATCCGGCCGACGCCCTGCGCACCGGCCCGCTCGTTGAGCTGCTGGATGGCCTGGAGGACGGTGACGGGCTGGCCGTCGATGGCGACCGGGACGCCCTCCTTGAAGGTGATGACCACCTCGTCGGGCTCCCGGGGCACGGCCGGGTTCTGGGTGTACTCGTAGACGTCCTCGATGGGCGCGTTCCAGATGTCCTCGAGGAAGCCGGTCTCCACGGCACGGCCGAAGACGTTCTGGTCGATGGAGTAGGGCGACTTCTTGGTGGTCGCGATCGGCAGGCCCTTCTCCTCGCAGAAGGCGATGGCCTTGTCGCGGGTCATGGCGTAGTCGCGGACCGGGGCGATGCACTTGAGGTCGGGGGCGAGGGCCACGATGCCGGCCTCGAAGCGGACCTGGTCGTTGCCCTTGCCGGTGCAGCCGTGGGCGACGGTGGTGGCGCCGTGCTTCTTGGCGGCGGCGACGAGGTGCTTGACGATCGTCGGCCGGGACAGGGCGGAGACCAGCGGATACCGGTCCATGTAGAGGGCGTTGGCCTTGATCGCCGGGAGGCAGTACTCCTCGGCGAACTCGTCCCTGGCGTCCGCGACCTCGGCCTCGACGGCACCGCAGGCGAGCGCGCGCTTGCGGATGACGTCCAGGTCCTCGCCGCCCTGGCCGACGTCGACCGCAACGGCGATGACCTCGGCGCCCGTCTCCTCGGCGATCCAGCCGATGGCGACGGAGGTGTCCAGACCGCCTGAGTAGGCGAGTACGACGCGCTCGGTCACGGGGTTCTCCTCACAGTGCATTCGCTGACATGCATGAGTATGCAGGAGTCCGCATGATTCGTCAATCGCCCCCCGGGAGCCCCCGACGGACCTGGGCGGATACCCGGACGGACCTGGGCGAACCCGGCCGGACCAGCCAGGGCTGCCGCCGCCGGTGCCGCCGTCTACGGTCTGAGCCATGCGCCCCGGACCCCGCCTTCTCGCCGCCGCGCTCGCCCCGCTGTCGCTGCTCGCGCTCGGGGCCGCGCGGCCGTCCGCGCCGCTGCCCGACCGGATGGCCGACACCGGCGGCGGCTCGCAGCTGATCACCGCGGTGGCGCCGGAGGCCGGCTCGACGAAGGGCACCGTCACCTGGTGGGACCGCAGGGGCGGACACTGGGTGGCGGCCGGCTCCGCACCGGCCCGCTTCGGGGCGAACGGACTGGTGGAGGGCGCCGCGCGACGGCAGGGCACGAGCACCACACCGACCGGGCTGTACGGGCTGCCGTACGCCTTCGGCACCGAGGCGGCACCGCGCGGGACCCGGTACCGCTACCGGCCCGTGCGGGCGGACTCCTGGTGGTGCCAGGACGTCCGGTCACGGCACTACAACCGCTGGACCGAGCCGCGCGCGGCGGACTGCCGGGCCGCCGAGGCCGAGCATCTGATCACCTATCGCACCCAGTACGCCCACGCCCTGGTCGTCGCCTTCAACTACCACCGTCCGGTGCGCGGCCGCGGCGCCGGCATCTTCCTCCACGTGAACGGGCGCGGGGCGACCGCGGGATGCGTGTCGGTGCCCGGGGACGCGATGCGCCGGATTCTGCGCTGGGCCGACCCCGCACGCGCCCCGCATGTCGCGATCGGCACCGCATCGGGCCGAACGGCGATCACCCGGTACTGAACCGGGGACGCAGCTCAGCGGTACCTCGATCACGTCTGAACACTCGGGCGTCACGGCACGTATCTGTGGGCCAAGGGTCAAGTCCCCACGGAGGCACCGTGACCACCACGCTCGCCGGCGGCCGCGCCGCCCGCCGCCAGACGATGCGCCGCATCCGTCCGCGCCGCTCCCCTGCCGTCCCGCTGCTGCTCGCCGTGGGTGCGGGCGCGGTGGCCGTGCTGTGGTTGTGGTGGAGCAACACCCCGTCCATCGCGGACACCACGGGGAAGATCGTCGCCGCGGGCCGGATCACCGGCCTGCTCGCCGGCTATCTGATGGCGCTGGTGGTGCTGCAGATGGCCCGGGTGCCCGCTCTGGAACGCCGGGTGGGTTCGGACCGGGTCGCCCGCTGGCACGCGATGAGCGGCCGCTACACCGTCAGCCTGGTCATCGCGCATGTCTTCCTCACCATGTGGGGTTACGCGCTCCAGGCGGGCAAGTCCCTCGGCGACATCGTCGACCAGACCGTCACCTCCATCAACACCCTGCCCGACATGGGCAAGGCCGCCATCGGCACCGGTCTGCTCCTCGTGATCGCGTTCATCTCCGTCGGCGCGATCCGGCGGAGGCTGCCGTACGACGGCTGGTACCACGTGCACCTGCTGACCTACGCGGCGGTGTATCTGACGTTCTGGCACCAGATCACCACCGGCAACGAGTTCGCCGTCGAGCCGTCCGCGAAGACCTTCTGGTACGGGCTGTACGGCGGGGTGACCGCGATGGTGCTGTGGTACCGGATCCTCACCCCGATCCGGCTGAACCTGCGGCACCGGATGCGGGTCGAGGCGGTCATCGAGGAGACCCCGGGCATCGTGTCGGTGCTGATCCGCGGGCGCCGGCTGCACCGGATCGGCGCCGAGGCCGGGCAGTTCTTCCGCTGGCGCTTCCTGGCGCCGGGGATGCGGTTCAGCTCCCACCCGTACTCGCTGTCGGCGGCGCCCCGCCCCGATCTGCTGCGGATCACCGTGAAGGCGATCGGCGACCACAGCTCCCGGCTGCGCGAGCTGGAGCCCGGCACCCGGGTGTGGGCGGAGGGCCCCTACGGCGCGCTGACCGCACAGCGGCGCAGCCGCGGCAAGGTGCTGCTGGTGGCGGGCGGGGTCGGCATCACCCCGATGCGGGCGCTGTTCGAGACCCTGCCGGGCGCCGCCGGTGACATCACCCTGCTGTACCGGGCCAACAGCACGCAGGACCTCGCCCTCTGGGACGAGCTGGCCAAGATCGCCGATGAGCGCGGGGCGCGGCTGATGTACGCGGTGAACAGCCCCGACGGGGAGCGGCCGGACATCTCGGCGGAGAGCCTGAAGCGGAAGATCCCGGACGTCGACAAGCACGACGTGTTCATGTGCGGGCCGCCCGGCTTCGCCCAGCAGGTGTACGAGGCGCTGCGCGGCGCGGGTGTCCCGGCACGCCGTATCCACCACGAGTCGTTCGAGATGTGAGCGACGGGCCTGCCACGTTCTCCCACCCCATCAGGACACAGTTCAGGAGCTCGAGAAGCGATGAGGAAGTCTCACCCCGTCCGGCGTGCCGTGCTCGCCACCGCCGCAACGGTGTCCGGGATCGTGCTGCTGCTGTCGCTGAAGCCGGCCTCGGACCCGGGCGCCGCCGAGGCGGCAGGGGGTGCGGCCCCGCCGGCGGCGGCGCAGTCGCCGCAGGGCGGCTCGCAGCCGATCGGCGACGGCACGGTCACCGGGGACGCGGCCCGCACCCAGTACGGGCCGGTGCAGGTACGGCTGACCGTCAGCGGCGGGAAGATCACCAAGGCGGAGGCGATCCAGGCGCCCAAGGGCGGCCAGAGCGACCAGGTCACCTCCGACGCCGTCCCGAAGCTCAACCAGGCGGCGATCGAGGCGCAGAGCGCGGACATCGACGCGGTGTCCGGGGCGACGTACACCAGCACCGGCTACAAGAAGTCGCTCCAGTCGGCCCTCGACAAGGCCAGGTCCGCGGCGGGCGGCGGCGGTGGCGAGGCGCAGGCGCAGGCGAAGACCGTCACCGGGGACGTGGCCGACACCCAGTACGGACCCGTCCAGGTCCGCATCACCGTCGCCGGCGGGAAGATCACCAAAGCCGAAGCCGTCCAGGCGCCCAAGGGCGGCCAGAGCGACCAGGTCACCTCCGACGCCGTGCCCAAGCTCAACCAGGCCGCGGTCACCGCGGGCAGTGCCGACATCGACGCCGTCTCCGGCGCCACCTACACCAGCGCCGGGTACAAGAAGTCCCTCCAGTCCGCCCTCGACAAGGCGAGGGGCTGACATGGTGACCGGGGCGGCCGAGGCTCCCGCCGCGGAACGTCGGGTGGTGGAGACGATGGGGACCGTCTTCTCCTTCGACGTCCGCGGCGGGGAACCGGATGCCGTGCGGGCGGCGCTCGAGGAGGCGGTGGCGGGGCTGCACCGGGCCGACGAGGTGTTCAGCACCTACCGCGAGGACAGCCAGGTGACCCGGCTGGCGCGGGGCGAGCTGACGGTCGCCGAGTGCGATCCGGAGGTCGCCGAGGTGCTGGAGCTGGCGGAGGAGGCGGAGCGGGTGAGCGACGGCTGGTTCAGCCCGCGCTACGAGGGGCGGCTGGATCCGACCGGCATCGTCAAGGGCTGGGCGGTGGAACGGGCCGCGCGTCTGCTCGCTGCGGCGGGCGCCACCGGGGTGAACGTCAACGGCGGGGGCGATGTGCAGCTGCTGGGCGCGCCCGGCGAGGACCGGCCCTGGCGGGTCGGGGTGGCGGACCCCCTGCGGCCCGGAGGGCTGGCGGCGGTGGTGTCGTCGGCGGGGGCGCAGCAACTGTCCGTGGCGACCTCGGGCACGGCGGAGCGGGGCGCGCACATCGTCGATCCCCGTACCGGCCGCTCGGCGGTCACGGACCTGCTGGCGGTGACGGTGGTGACCCCGTCGCTGACCTGGGGGGACTGCTGGGCCACGGCGGCCTTCGCGATGGGGTCGCGGGAGGGTCTGGCCTGGCTGGAGTCGCTGCCGGACGTGGAGGCCCTGCTGATCACGGCGGGCGACGAGGTGCGCTGGACGGGGGGTCTGGCCGAGCGGCTCGGCTGAGCGGGGAGGTGGACGGCCGGGCCGCGTGCGCCCTCAGGGGCGCGGAGCCGGGGGCTGCCGTATCGGTGGCCCCCGGCGTCCTGCCTGCCTCGTCCGGGGCCCTGGCCGGCTCCCGGCCCCGCGGTGCCGGTAGGGGGACTCCCGGTCTCAGTGCCCGTTCTGAGCCAGCCTCAGCAGGTGGTCGGCCAGGGCCTGTCCGCCCTTGGGGTCGCGGCTGATGAGCAGCACCGTGTCGTCGCCGGCGATGGTGCCCAGGATGTCGTGCAGTTCGGCCTGGTCGATCGCCGAGGCCAGGAACTGTGCGGCGCCGGGCGGGGTGCGCAGGACGACGAGGTTGGCCGAGGCCTCCGCGGAGATCAGCAGCTCCTGCGACAGGCGCCGCATCCGCTCCTCCTTGGCCGACTCCCCCAGCGGCGCACGCGGGGTGCGGAAGCCGCCCTCGCTCGGCACCGCGTAGATCAGGTCGCCGTCGGTGTTGCGGATCTTCACCGCGTTCAGCTCGTCCAGGTCGCGGGAGAGCGTCGCCTGGGTGACGCTCAGACCGTCGTCGGCGAGCAGCTTCGCCAGCTGGCTCTGCGACCGCACCGGCTGCCGGTTGAGGATGTCCACGATCCGGCGGTGGCGTGCGGTGCGGGTCTGCGGCACGGCGGGACCGGCGTTCCCGCCCGGTCCCCGGTCCTGCGGCGCCTGGCTCATCGTCGTCTCATTCTCCGGATCGTCCGTCCCCTTGTGCGGTGTCGAGGATGCCGGGCAGCGCCCGGAGCAGCGCGTCCACCTCGTCGTCGCCGAGGTTCAGCGGCGGCATCAGCCGTACGACATCGGGGGCGGGCGCGTTCACCAGGAAACCGGCGTCCTGAGCCGCCTGCTGCACCTTCGGTGCGAGCGGCTCGGTGAGCACGATACCCAGGAGGAGTCCCGCGCCCCGGACATGGGCGATCAAAGAATGGTTCAGGGCCTCGATGCCGCTCCGCAGCCGCTCGCTCTGCCGCTTGACGTTGTCCAGCAGGCCCTCGCTCGCGATGGTGTCCAGCACGGCGAGCCCGGCGGCGCAGGCGACGGGATTGCCGCCGAAGGTGGTGCCGTGCTGGCCGGGCGCCAGCAGGTCGGCGGCGCGGCCGAAGGCGACGGTGGCGCCGAGCGGCAGTCCGCCGCCCAGGCCCTTGGCCAGGGTCACCACGTCGGGCAGGACGCCCTCGTGGGCCTGGTACGCGAACCAGTGCCCGGTGCGGCCGACGCCGGTCTGCACCTCGTCGAGGACCAGCAGGGCACCGGTGGCGGCGGTGATCGCCCGTGCCGCCTTGAGGTAGCCGGGCGGCGGGACCACCACTCCGTTCTCGCCCTGGATCGGCTCGATGATCACCAGCGCGGTGTCCTCGGTGACCGCGGCGGCCAGCGCCTGGGCGTCACCGTAGGGGACGTGGGTGACGTCGCCGGGCAGCGGCCGGAACGGGTCCTGCTTGGCGGGCTGGCCGGTGAGAGCCAGGGCGCCCATGGTGCGGCCGTGGAAACCGCCGTCGGTGGCGACCATGTGGGTGCGCCCGGTGAGCCGGCCGATCTTGAAGGCGGCCTCGTTGGCCTCGGCGCCGGAGTTGCAGAAGAAGACCTTGCCGTCGCGGCCGAAGAGTTCGAGCAGCCGCTCGGCGAGGGCGACCGGGGGTTCGGCGACGAAGAGGTTCGAGACGTGGCCGAGGGTGGCGATCTGCCGGCTCACCGCCTCCACGACGGCCGGATGGGCGTGTCCCAGGGCGTTGACGGCGATACCGCCGACGTAGTCGGTGTACTCCTTGCCGTCGGCGTCCCGCACCGTGGCGCCGGCGCCGCGCACCAGGGGCAGGCGCGGGGTGCCGTAATTGTTCATGAGCGCGCCCTGCCACCGCTCGGTGAGCTCCTGGTTGCTCATGACTCCCCCTCCGGGTCCTCGTCGGGCACGACCATCGTGCCGATGCCTTCGTCGGTGAAGATCTCCAGCAGGATCGAGTGCTGGACCCGGCCGTCGATGACGCGGGCGGTGTTGACGCCGTTGCGCACGGCGTGCAGGCAGCCCTCCATCTTGGGCACCATGCCCGAGGACAGCTCCGGCAGCAGCTTCTCGAGCTGGGACGCGGTGAGCCGGCTGATCACCTCGTCCGAGTCGGGCCAGTCCTCGTAGAGGCCCTCGACGTCGGTGAGGACCATGAGGGTCTCGGCGCCCAGCGCAGCAGCGAGTGCCGCAGCCGCCGTATCAGCATTGACGTTGTAGACATGGTGGTCGTCCTGGGAGCGGGCGATCGAGGAGACGACCGGGATGCGGCCGTCGGCGAGCAGCGCCTCGATCGCGCCGGTGTCGATGGCGGTGATCTCGCCGACCCGGCCGATGTCGACGGTCTCGCCGTCGATCTCGGGCCGGTGTTTGGTGGCGGTGATGGTGTGGGCGTCCTCGCCGGTCAGGCCGACGGCCAGCGGCCCGTGCCGGTTGAGCAGTCCGACGAGTTCGCGCTGCACCTGCCCGGCGAGCACCATGCGCACGACGTCCATGGCGTCCTCGGTGGTGACCCTGAGGCCGGCCTTGAACTCGCTGACGATGCCGTGCTTGTCGAGGGCGGCGCTGATCTGCGGCCCGCCGCCGTGCACGACGACGGGCTTGAGTCCGGCGTGGTGCAGGAACACCACGTCCTGGGCGAAGGCGGCCTTGAGTTCGTCGTCGACCATGGCGTTGCCGCCGAACTTGATGACGACGGTCTTGCCGTTGTGCCGGACCAGCCAGGGCAGCGCCTCGATGAGGATCTGCGCTTTGGGGAGGGCGGTGTGCTTCCGCGTGGGATGGGTCATGAGGAGTAGGCGCTGTTCTCGTGGACGTAGTCGGCGGTGAGGTCGTTGGTCCAGATGGTGGCGGTCTCGTCGCCGGCGGCGAGGTCGGCGACGATGTGCACCTCGCGGTAGCGCATGTCGACCTTCTCGCGGTCCTCGCCGACGCTGCCGTTCTTGCACACCCAGACGCCGTTGATGGCGACGTTGAGGCGGTCCGGTTCGAAGGCGGCGCTGGTGGTGCCGATCGCGGAGAGGACGCGGCCCCAGTTGGGGTCCTCGCCGTGCAGGGCGCACTTGAGGAGGTTGTTGCGGGCGATGGAGCGGCCCACCTCGACGGCGTCGTCCTCGGTCGCGGCGTTGATCACCTCGACCCTGATGTCCTTGCTGGCGCCCTCGGCGTCCCGGACGAGCTGCTGCCCGAGGTCGTCGCAGACGGCGCGCACGGCCTCGGCGAACTCCTCGTACCCGGGGGTGACTCCGGCGGCGCCGGAGGCGAGCAGCAGCACGGTGTCGTTGGTGGACATGCAGCCGTCGGAGTCGACGCGGTCGAAGGTGACCCGGGTGGCGGCGCGCAGGGCCTTGTCCAGGGTCTCGCTGTCCACGTCGGCGTCGGTGGTGAGGACGACCAGCATGGTGGCGAGGCCGGGGGCGAGCATGCCCGCGCCCTTGGCCATGCCGCCGACGGTCCAGCCGTCCCTGGTGACGACGGACGTCTTGTGCACGGTGTCCGTGGTCTTGATGGCGATGGCGGCCTTCTCGCCGCCGTGCTCGGACAGCTGGGTGGCGGCGGTCTCGACGCCGGGCAGCAGCTTGTCCATGGGGAGCAGGACACCGATGAGGCCGGTGGAGCAGACGGCGACCTCGCCGGCGCCGACGCCCAGCACCTCGGCGGCCTTCTCGGCGGTGGCGTGGGTGTCCTGGAAGCCCTTGGGGCCGGTGCAGGCGTTGGCGCCGCCGGAGTTGAGGACGACGGCGGTCAGCTGCCCGCTCTTGAGGACCTGCTCGGACCACAGGACGGGCGCCGCCTTGACGCGGTTGGAGGTGAAGACGCCGGCGGCGGCGCGGCGGGGACCGTTGTTGACCACGAGGGCCAGGTCCGGGTTCCCGTTCTCCTTGATCCCGGCGGCGATGCCCGCCGCCGTGAATCCCTTGGCTGCCGTGACACTCACTGCGTCTCCTCGTTCACTTCTCCGCCCGCGCGGTGCGGCGGTGCGGTGGTCGTCTGCGGCCCGGCGGCCGCCGTCGCGACGGTCACGGGGCGACCCCGGTGGCCGTCAGCCCGGTGGTCTCGTCGAGGCCGAGGGCGATGTTCATGCTCTGCACGGCACCTCCCGCGGTGCCCTTGGTCAGGTTGTCGATGGCGCTGATGGCGACGACCCGTCCCGCGGCCTCGTCGAGGGCGACCTGCACCTGGACGGCGTTGGAGCCGTACACCGACGCCGTCGCCGGCCACTGGCCCGCGGGGAGCAGGCGGACGAACGGCTCGTCGGCGTAGGCCTTCTCGTAGGCGGCGCGCACCGCGTCGGGGGTCGTGCCCCGGCGGGCCGAGGCGCTGCAGGTGGCGAGGATGCCGCGGGGCATGGGGGCGAGGGTCGGAGTGAAGGAGACGGTGACCGGCTCGCCCGCCGCGGCGCTGAGGTTCTGGATCATCTCGGGGGTGTGCCGGTGGACGCCGCCGACGCCGTAGGGCGACATGGAGCCCATGACCTCGCTGCCCAGCAGATGCGGCTTGGGCGACTTGCCCGCGCCGGAGGTGCCGGAGGCGGCGACGATCACCGCCTCGGGTTCGACCAGTCCGGCCGTGTAGGCCGGGAAGAGGGCGAGCGAGACGGCGGTCGGGTAGCAGCCGGGCACCGCGATGCGCCTGGCTCCCTCCAGCGCGGCGCGGGCACCCGGCAGTTCGGGAAGGCCGTAGGGCCAGGTCCCGGCGTGCGGGGAGCCGTAGAACCGCTCCCAGTCGCCGGCGTCCTTCAGCCGGAAGTCGGCGCCCATGTCGACGACCAGGACGTCCGGTCCGAGCTGCTCGGCGACGGCGGCGGACTGGCCGTGCGGCAGCGCGAGGAACACCACGTCGTGGCCGCTGAGGGCTTCGGCGGTGGTGACCTCCAGGACGCGGTCGGCGAGCGGGAGCAGGTGCGGCTGGAGGGTGCCGAGCCGCTGCCCGGCGTTGCTGTTGCCGGTCAGGGCACCGATCTCGACCTCGGGGTGGGACAGGAGCAGACGCAGCAGCTCCCCGCCCGCGTATCCGCTCGCTCCGGCCACTGCCGCTCGTACCGCCATGGACATCCTCCTCTTTGGAGGCATGACTATACGTCTCAATGCAGACCTATGCAATCGATGTCCGTGGGCCGGCCGGCGCCGGCACCCGCCCCCTCGCTCACCCCGGCGGTCCGGCGGATCACCGGGGGTCGTGCCGAGCCGAGCGCCCACCTCCCGCATCCGGCCTGGTCAGGAGCCTGACCTCTTGACCCGTGTGACGGCAGCCACTACGTTTCGGAGCAAAGCGACCCGATGAGGAACGGAAGGAGGCGACCGGCGGATGTACGTGCACGCTGATCTGAGTCGCCTCGCCCACCGCACGGTCTGGGTTCCGGGTCGTATCGCGCACGGCAGCTGAACCCGCCGTTTCCCGAGTGCCCGCCCGTGGCACGTATGCGTCCCCGCACGTGATGCATGCGCCCCCGCGTGGCACGTTCCGCGTCTCCCCGCTCCCTGAGCGATCCCTTCATCACTGCACGGCATGAGCCGTCCCAGCACATGCCCCTGTAGCGCCCGCTCCCCTCATCCGGTGCGCACCGAGCACAGAAAGCTGCCTGAACATTGGCGAAGACAACTGCGCGGATCACGGTCAACGGAGAAGACACACCGATCGCACCGGCCGCGCCGCACACCACGACGCTGGACTTCCTGCGCGAGCGCGGGCTCACCGGCACCAAGGAGGGCTGCGCCGAGGGTGAGTGCGGTGCCTGTTCGGTCCTGGTGGCCCGCCCCGGCGTGAACAAGCCGACCGACTGGGTGGCGGTCAACGCCTGCCTGGTGCCGGTCGCCGCACTCGACGGCCAGGAGATCGTCACCTCGGAGGGCCTCGCCGCCCGGGGAGCGCCCGGCACCCCGCCCGCGCTGCACCCGGTCCAGCAGGAGATGGCCGTCCGCGGCGGCTCCCAGTGCGGCTACTGCACCCCCGGCTTCATCTGCAGCATGGCCGCCGAGTACTACCGCCCCGACCGCTGCGCGCATCCGGAGCAGGACGGCGCGACGGACCCGGAGCACGGCCCCAACGGATTCGATCTGCACGCGCTGAGCGGGAACCTGTGCCGCTGCACCGGCTACCGCCCGATCCGCGACGCCGCGTTCGCCGTCGGGCAGCCCGACGAGGACGACCCGCTGGCCCGGCGACGCGAGCAGGCCCCGCCCGAGCCCGCCGTCACCGACTACAGCCTCGACGGCAGCAGCTTCGTGCGGCCGGCCTCCCTGGCCGAGACGCTGCGGCTGCTGCGCGAGCGCCCGGACGCGGTGGTGGTCGCCGGCAGCACCGACTGGGGCGTGGAGGTCAACCTCCGCGGCCGTCGCGCCGACTGCACGGTCGCCGTCGACCGGCTGCCGGAACTGCGCGAGCTGCGCGTGGCGGACGACCACATCGAGATCGGCGCCGCGTTGACGCTCACCGAGATCGAGCGGCGGCTGGACGGCACGGTGCCGCTGCTGGACGAGCTGTTCCCGCAGTTCGCCTCCCGGCTGATCCGCAACAGCGCGACCCTCGGCGGCAACCTCGGCACCGGCTCCCCCATCGGGGACAGTCCGCCGGTGCTCCTGGCGCTCGAGGCGTCGGTGGTGCTCGCCGGCGCCGACGGTGAGCGGGTGGTCCCGCTCGCCGAGTACTTCACCGGCTACCGGCAGAGCGTGCGCAGGCCCGATGAACTGATCCGCTCGGTGCGCATCCCGCTGCCGCTGTCGCCCGTGACCGCCTTCCACAAGATCGCCAAGCGGCGTTTCGACGACATCTCCAGCGTCGCGGTGGCGTTCGCGCTCGGTATCGAGGACGGAGTCGTGCGCAAGGCCCGCATCGGGCTCGGCGGGGTGGCCGCCACCCCGATCCGCGCGCTGGACACCGAGGCGGCCCTCGAGGGCCGGCCGTGGACGCCGGAGACCGCCGAGGCCGCCGCGCGGGTGCTGCGCGGCGAGGGGACGCCGATGGACGACCACCGGGCCAGCTCCCTCTACCGCTCCGCGATGCTCGGCCAGAGCCTGCTGAAGCTGTACGCCCAGACCCAGACCACCGAGGCGGTGTCGTCATGAGCCATCTTTCCGAGCGCCCCGAGAAGCCCGTCGTCGGTGTCCCGCTGCCGCACGAGAGCGCCGTCCAGCACGTCACCGGCGCCGCGCTCTACACCGACGACCTGGTGTACCGCACCAAGGACGTGCTGCACGCCTACCCGGTGCAGGTGATGACGGCGCACGCCCGGATCACCGCGCTGCGCACCGAGCCGGCCCTGAAGGTGCCGGGTGTGGTGCGGGTGCTGACCAAGGACGACGTGCCCGGCGTCAACGACGCCGGCATGAAGCACGACGAGCCGCTCTTCCCCGACGAGGTCATGTTCCACGGCCACGCGGTCGCCTGGGTACTGGGCGAGACCCTGGAGGCGGCCCGGCTCGGCGCGGCGGCCGTGGAGGTGGAGCTGGAGGAGCTGCCCTCCCTGGTCACCCTCGAGGAGGCCATGGCGGCCGGCAGCTACCACGGAGCCCGGCCGGTGATGGAGACCGGCGACATCGACGCCGGGTTCGCCGACTCCGCGCACGTGTTCACCGGCGAGTTCCAGTTCTCCGGGCAGGAGCACTTCTACCTGGAGACGCATGCCTCGCTGGCCCAGATCGACGAGAACGGGCAGGTGTTCATCCAGAGCAGCACCCAGCACCCCTCGGAGACACAGGAGATCGTCGCGCACGTGCTCGGCGTGCCCTCGCACGAGGTGACCGTGCAGTGCCTGCGGATGGGCGGCGGTTTCGGCGGCAAGGAGATGCAGCCGCACGGGTTCGCGGCGATCGCCGCGCTGGGCGCCAAGCTCACCGGCCGGCCGGTGCGGTTCCGGCTCAACCGCACCCAGGACCTGACCATGTCCGGCAAGCGGCACGGCTTCCACGCCAGGTGGCGGATCGGCTTCGACGCCGAGGGCCGGATCCAGGCCCTGGACGCCACCCTGGTCGCGGACGGCGGCTGGAGCCTGGACCTGTCCGAGCCGGTGCTGGCCCGCGCCCTGTGCCACATCGACAACACCTACTGGATCCCCAACGCCCGGGTCGCGGGCCTCATCGCGAAGACCAACACGGTCTCCAACACGGCCTTCCGGGGCTTCGGCGGGCCGCAGGGCATGCTGGTGATCGAGGACATCCTGGGCCGCTGCGCGCCCAGGCTCGGGCTCGACCCGACGGAGCTCAGGGAGCGCAACTTCTACCGGCCGGGCCAGGGGCAGACCACGCCCTACGGCCAGCCGGTCACCCAGGCCGAACGGCTCACCACCGTCTGGCAGCAGGTCAAGGAGAGCGGCAGCATCGCCGACCGCAAGCGGGAGATCGCCGCCTTCAACGCCGCGCACCCGCACACCAAGCGGGCCCTGGCGCTCACCGGCGTCAAGTTCGGCATCTCCTTCAACCTGACCGCCTTCAACCAGGGCGGCGCGCTGGTGCTGATCTACAAGGACGGCTCGGTCCTGATCAACCACGGCGGCACCGAGATGGGCCAGGGCCTGCACACCAAGATGATCCAGGTGGCCGCCACCACCCTGGGCATCCCGGTGCACAAGGTCCGGCTGGCGCCGACCCGCACCGACAAGGTGCCCAACACCTCTGCCACCGCCGCGAGTTCGGGTGCGGACCTGAACGGCGGCGCCGTCAAGAACGCGTGCGAGCAGCTGCGCGACCGGCTCCTCCAGGTGGCCGCCACCCAGCTCGGCGCCAACCCGTCGGACGTGCGCATCGTCGACGGCGTGGCCCGCGCCCTGGGCAGCGACAAGGAGCTGGCCTGGGACGACCTGGTGCACACCGCGTACTTCCAGCGGGTCCAGCTGTCGGCGGCCGGCTTCTACCGGACCGAGGGCCTGCACTGGGACGCCAGGAGCTTCCGCGGCTCGCCGTTCAAGTACTTCGCCTACGGGGCCGCCGCGACCGAGGTGGAGGTGGACGGCTTCACCGGTGCCTACCGCATCCGGCGGGTGGACATCGTGCACGACGTCGGCGACAGCCTCTCCCCGATGATCGACATCGGTCAGGTGGAGGGCGGCTTCGTGCAGGGCGCGGGCTGGCTGACGCTGGAGGACCTGCGCTGGGACACCGGCGACGGACCGAACCGGGGCCGGCTGCTCACCCAGGCGGCGAGCACCTACAAGCTGCCGAGCTTCTCGGAGATGCCCGAGGAGTTCCACGTGACGCTGCTGGAGAACGCCACCGAGGAGGGCGCGGTCTACGGCTCCAAGGCGGTGGGCGAGCCCCCGCTGATGCTGGCCTTCTCGGTGCGCGAGGCGCTGCGGCAGGCGGCGGCCGCCTTCGGGCCCGCCGGGGTCTCGGTGGAACTGGCCTCGCCGGCGACTCCGGAGGCGGTGTACTGGGCGATCCAGGCCGCCCGCCGGGGCACCGCCGGAGGGAACGGACACGCCGCCGAGGGCGCCGGCGGCCGGGTCCGTGCCGACGCGGAAGCGCTGAGCGGTGCCTGACATGACGTGGATCGCCGCGGTCGCGCGGTTGCGGGAACGCCGGGAGCCCGGCGTGCTCGTGACCGTCGCGGCCGTGCGCGGCCACGCCCCTCGGGACGCCGGCGCCAAGCTCGTCGTCGGTGAGCGGGAGACCTGGGGCTCCGTCGGGGGCGGCAATGTGGAGGCCGTGGCGATCGACCGGGCCCGGGAGATGATCGCCGCGGGCGAGCGGAAGCCGGAGCTGATGGACTTCGCACTGAACGACAAGGTGACCAACCAGCACGGTGTGCAGTGCTGCGGCGGCACGGTCTCGGTCCTGCTCGAGCCGCTGCCGGTGGTGCGTTCGGTGGCGATCTTCGGGATGGGGCACGTCGGCCTGGAACTGGCCCGGATCCTGGCCCGTCAGGACCTCGATCTGCATCTGGTCGACTCACGGGCCGAGGTCCTCGCCCCGGAACGCCTGACGGCGCTGGCCGACTCGGTGGCCCGGGTGCACGTGCACCACACTCCGCTGCTGCCGGAGGAGGTGCTGGAGGAGCTGCCGCGCGGCACCCATGTGCTGATCATGACGCACGACCACGCCGAGGACGCGGCCCTGTGCGACGCCGCGCTGCGCACCCCCCACCTCGGCTCGATCGGACTGATCGGCTCGGCGGCCAAGTGGGCGCGGTTCCGCAAGCGGCTGGCCACCGAGGGCGGGCACGACGACGCGGCCATCGACCGGATCAAGACGCCGATCGGGCTGCCCGGCATCGGCGGCAAGGAACCGGCGACCATCGCCGTGAGCGTGGCGGCGGACCTGCTGCGCACCTTCGAGTCCGAGAGGGGCTGAAACGAGGACGAACGGACGAAGGTGCCCCGCGCCGGCTCGGCGCGGGGCACCTTCGTCCGTTCGCCCGTACGCCGCCCGTCAGTAGGCGATGCGGTCCGACTTGGCGATCCAGGCGTCGAACGGCTGGGTGCGGTTCGGCAGGTCGAGGTGCACGACCTCCACGGGCCAGGCCTCCTGGGGGCGCTTCTCGAACAGGTCGTAGAACTTGCGGTCGTCGAAGCCGGCCACGGCCGCGTCGTGCCGGTCGGCGGCGTAGATGATCCGGTCGACACGGGCCCACAGGGACGAGGACAGGCACATCGGGCAGGGCTCGCAGGAGGTCACCAGGGTGCAGCCCGCCAGGCTGAAGGTGCCGAGCTTCTGGCAGGCGGCGCGGATGGCGCTGACCTCGGCGTGAGCCGTGGGGTCGAGGCCGGCGGTGACCTGGTTGTTGCCGAGTGCGACGACCTCGCCGTCCTTGGCGATCAGCGCGCCGAAGGGTCCGCCACCCCTGGCCACGCTCTCGGTGGCCAGCTCGACGGCCCGCTCCATCCAAGCGCGCTCCAACTCACGGATGCCGGTCTCGGCCGTGCGGGTGGTCATGGCAAGCTCCTTGTCATCGCGACGCTTCCCGGAGTACGTCGTGTACGAGGAGTACACAGCCTGCCGATCGGCCTCGAACAGGGACCGAAGCCATCAACTGCGGCCCGCTACGGGCCCCTGGTTCATAGGTTCCTACAAGTGCGCCGGGCGCCTCCACTCGACGGAGCGGCACGGTGATGACGGACGGGACACGCGGCGCGGCACGGAACGCGGGAGACAGGGGAACGGAGCGGGATGGGCGAGTTCTGGCCGGTGCCGGACACGCTGGCGTATCTGCGCGGCGGCTGGCGGGTGACCCGCACGGTGCGAGACCTGTCGACCGGCGACGAGGGCGAGTTCCGGGGGACGACCGTGTTCCGGCCGGAGGCCGGGGGCGGCCTGCTGCACGAGGAGTCCGGCTCCTTCACCTGGCACGGCGTCACCCGGCCCGCCGAGCGGACGCTGCGGTTCCTGCCGGGCCCGGGCGGCACGGCCGACGTGCGGTTCGCGGACGGCCGACCGTTCCACGACCTGGATCTCCGCAGCGGGCGGCACGTCGCCGACCACCCCTGCTCGGCGGACCTGTACCGGGGCGAGTTCACGGTCCGGGACGCGGATCACTGGCGTACGGTCTGGCGGGTGCGCGGCCCCGCCAAGGACCTGGAGATCACCACCGACTACGCGCGGGCGGACCGAATCCTCACCGGCGTCACAGGTGTGCCCGGGCGGTCTGGGCGGACACGCTGTCCAGGGTGAGGCTCCAGCGGCCCGCGCGGCCGGTCACGGTGGTGGTGGACAGCGGGCGCACATCGAGGTTCCAGTACGTCGCGGGCGGCGCCTTGAGGGCGTAGACGAGCGCGGCCCGGATCACGGACGGCTCGGCCACGGCGACGATCCGGCAGCCGTCCTCGACGGGCCGGGTGTCCAGCCAGCCGCCGACCCGCATGATGAACTCCAGCATCGACTCCCCGCCGTGCACCTTGGCGGTGGGGTCGGCGAGCCAGGCGTCCACCGTCTGCGGCTCCCGGGCCATCGCCTCGCCCAGGGTCAGTCCGCGCCAGCGGCCCATGTCGCAGTCGCGCAGAGCCAGCTGCACCAGCGGGGCGTAGCCGAGTCCGTCCCCGGTGGCCCGGCTGCGCGGGGCCGGGGAGCAGTAGCGCAGGTCGGCCGCGGCGAGCGGCAGGAGTTCATGGGCGGCACGCTGCACCTCGCTCCAGCCGGCCTGGTCCAGCGGCCGGTCGTCGTCGAAGCGCTCGCCCAGCACCGAGGAGCTCCCCGCGGCGGCGACGAACGTGACCCGAAGTGCCATGCGGCGAATCGTCAGCCGCGGATGTGCCCAGGTCAAGAGGTCCCGTTCGGTCGTGACGCTCAGTGCGACGGAGGTTACTCGGCGGTAAGGACCTTCCGGGCAAACCCGTCCCGACCCACCGCCCGGCGGCCCGTACTCCGCGGAGCCCGCGCGCACGACCGGAGCCCCGCGCGTCACTCATCCGCAGCCGGCCCAGGGCTCACTCGAGGCCGAGCACCATCCAGTCGCCGGACCGTTCGAGCGTGCGGAACCCCAGTTTCGCGTAGACGCCGTGCGCGTCGTCGGTGACGAGCGCGATACGGCGCAGCCCGCAGGGCCGCAGCTCCTCGCACACCCCGGCCACCAGGGCCGTGCCGATGCCCTTGCCGCGCACCGAGCGGTCGACGTACACGTCGCACAGCCAGGCGAAGGTCGCCCGGTCGGTGACGACCCGTGCGTAGGCCACCTGTTCGCCCGAGACGCTCTCGTAGACCCCGAAGTTGAGCGAGCCCTTCATCGCCGCGTCGTGCTTGGCGCGGGGGCGGCCCAGCGCCCAGTAGGCGTCGGTGGACAACCACCGGTGCACGCGGTCGGCGTCGATCCGGTCGGGGTCGGTGGAGATCTCGTAGCCCTCGGGCAGGCGTGGCGTCGCGGTCTCGGTCATGTCCCGGATGCTGGCAGGCGGCCTTCGCGGACGTCGAGCGGTTATCCCGAGTACTGGACGGGGCGTCCCAGCACCTCGTCGCAGGCGGTGCGCAGCCGCCGGCCGCCCTCGGTGACCTCCCCGGTGCCCGCCACGGCCGGGAAGCTCAGCCGGACGCGACCGGCCGGGGGTTCGGCGCCGAAGCAGGGCCCGCCGGGTGTGACGGCGACGCCGGCCCGCAGGTCGGCGGGGTCAGGGCGGACTCGGAGACGCCCTCGGGCAGCCTGAGCCGCAGGTGGTGGCCGCCGGACGGGATGCGCGGAAGGGCGGGTCCGGGCAGCCGGTGCCGGATCGCGGCGGCCGTGGCGTCGCGGCGGGCGCGCAGGGCGGCGGGGTGCTCTCCGCGGCCGACCGGTATCTGTTCGCCGCGCTGCTGGTGTGCGCGGCCGGGTACACCGAGGGCGGCGGGCCGGCCGGGGGGATGCCGGGCTGGCTGGTGGTGAGCTGGGCCCTGGTGCTGTGCCTGCCGCTCACCGTGCCGGTCGCGGCGGTGGCGCCGTCCTGTGAGCCGGCCGAGCTGACCGGTCACGCCGTGGCGGGGCTGCTGTGGGTGGCGGCAGGCTCGCAGTTCCCCGGTCTCGTGGTCGGGTACCGGGGCGTGACCGTGATCGGCATCCCGCGGGCAGTCGGTTGCAGCTCGCCCAGCCCCTGCTCACACTGGTGTGGTCGGTGCTGCTGGGCGAGCACCTGACACCTGCCGCCCCGCTGACGGCCGTCGCGGTGCCGGTGTGCACCGCGGTGACCCGGCGGACCCGCGGCTGAAGGGGCCGCAGGCCCGCTGCCGAGTGGCGTGCCCAGGCCCTAAACTCGAGGTCACGGACCGCTGCTCCCCCCATACGGTGAGGAGGCATCGATGCACGCAAACGTCGGTGACCAGCTTGTCCAGCATGGCAGGGTGGTCGGTCAGCACGACAGGGTCGGTGAGATCGTCGAAGTACTCGGCGAGAACGGAAACCCGCCCTACCGCGTCCGCTTCGAGGACGGTCACGAGGGCATCTGCTCCCCCGGCCCCGACACGGAGATCAGGCACCGGGCGACCACGACCCGGTAGCACGCACAGGGGCTCGGTCCGGGGGGCCGGCCGGCCGGCGGTAGTGGTCGGCGGCCACCCGTGACATCGCCCCGATCGGATCGGCCGTCACCTCGCGCGCGGAGAAGAAGACGTGACCGCGCACCGGCGGGTACCTCTTCGCCAGCGCGAGGTGCCGGGAGAGCTCGGCCGGCTGCTGCCAGGCGGCCGGCTGAGCCGGGTCACCCGCCTTGTAGAGCGCCTCGCCGAGGTACAGCCGGGTCCGCGTGTCCCGCACCACGCCGGCCCACCAGGCGAGCAGGGTGGCGTAGTCGGCGGCGGTGTGACCGATGTGCCAGTACAGCTGCGGGCAGATGTAGTCGATCCAGTTCTCGCGGGCCCACGTGCGGGTGTCCGCGTGCAGGTCGTCGTAGGTCTGCACACCGGCCGCGGTGTCCGAGCCCCGCGGGTCCGTGTCGCTGTTGCGCCACACCCCGAAGGGGCTGATGCCGAACTGCGTGCCGGGCCGGATCTCCTTGATCCGGGCGGCCATCTCCCGCACCAGCCGGTCGACGTTGTCCCGCCGCCAGGAGGCGCGGTCGGGGAATCCGGCACCGTGCGCGTCGTGGGCGGCGGCGTCGTCGAAGCTCTGCCCCGGCAACGGGTACGGGTAGAAGTAGTCGTCGAAGTGGACCGCGTCCACGGGGTAGCGGCGCACCGCGTCGAGCATCGCCTCCTGGACGAAGGCCCGCACCTCGGGCAGCCCCGGGTTGTAGTAGAGCCGCCCGCCGTACGGGACCACCCAGTCGGGGTGGCGCCGCGCCGGATGGGAGGCGGCCAGCCGGGACGGGTCGGCGTGCAGGGCGACGCGGTACGGGTTGAACCAGGCGTGCAGCTCCAGTCCGCGGGCGTGCGCCTCCGCCACGGCCGTGCCCAGCGGATCCCAGCCGGGATCCCTGCCCTGGGTGCCGGTGAGGTACACCGACCACGGCTCGTGCGGCGAGGGCCACAGGGCGTCGGCGGCCGGCCGCACCTGGAGCATCACCGTGTTCAGCCGGTACCGCACGGCGGTGTCCAGCAGGGCGGTCAGCTCGGCGTGCTGCTCGGCGGCGCTCAGCCCGGGAGCGGAGGGCCAGTCCCGGTTGTCCACGCTGGCGATCCACATGCCGCGCATCTCGCCGGCCGGCGTGCCGACCCCGGCGGGCCGCCGCGCCGCGGCGGAGGCCGTCGGCATCACCGTGAGCGCCGACAGCGCCGCCGCCGCGAACGCCCTGCGTGAGACTCGTCCCATGCGCACACCCCTGAGGACCGCCGGTCCGCCGGTCGCGGACCGGTCCGCGCCCCAGGATGCCCGACCCCCGCGATCGATCATCGATTCCTCGGAGTAACGTGCACGAACGGAGCAGGGACCGGGACCCGGCACCTGCGCAAGCCGTAGCAGCGAACAGGCGAGCTGCCCGTAACAGGTGAAGGGGACGATGTGACCGACATCGAACGCGTCGGAGTGGTGGGCTGCGGCCAGATGGGCGCGGGGATCGCCGAGGTGTGCGCCCGCGCCGGTCTGGAGGTGAAGGTCGCCGAGACCACCGGCGAGGCCCTGGAGATCGGCCGTACCCGGCTGTTCAACTCCCTGGCGAAGGCGGTCGGGCGAGGCAAGATCACCGAGGAGGAGCTGGAGGCCACCCAGGCCCGGCTGAGCTTCACCACGGATCTCGGCGAGTTCGCCGACCGCGATCTGGTGATCGAGGCGGTGGTCGAGAACGAGCAGGTCAAGACCGAGATCTTCCAGGTGCTCGACCAGGTGGTGACCCGCCAGGACGCGATCCTCGCCTCCAACACCTCCTCGATCCCGCTGGTGAAGCTGGCGGTCGCCACCGCGCGCCCGGACCACGTCATCGGGATCCACTTCTTCAACCCGGCCCCGGTGCAGAAGCTGGTCGAGCTGATCCCGGCGCTGACCACCTCGGAGGGCACCCTCGGACGGGCCCAGGTCTTCACCGAGAAGGTGCTGGGCAAGCACGCGATCCGGGCCCAGGACCGCTCCGGCTTCGTGGTGAACGCGCTGCTGATCCCCTACCTGCTCTCCGCGATCCGGATGTTCGAGTCGGGCATCGCCAGCCGCGAGGACATCGACAACGGGATGGAGCTGGGCTGCGCCCACCCGATGGGCCCGCTGAAGCTGGCCGACCTGATCGGCCTGGACACGGTCGCCTCGGTCGCGTACTCGATGTACGAGGAGTACAAGGAGCCGCTGTACGCCGCTCCCCCGCTGCTCCAGCGGATGGTCGACGCGGGCCGGCTCGGCCGCAAGACCGGCTCCGGCTTCTACTCCTACGGCTGACCACGCTCAGCGACCAGCGCGGGCCCGGCACTTCGTGAGGTGCCGGGCCCGCGGCTTTCACACACCGTGTGCGCGCCGGGCCCGCATATGCCTGACGCACACTCTCCCCATGCGTCCACCAGGCGAGTTGACTCAGCATGCGCATGCAAGGGACACGCACGACCACGGAAAGGAGCGGTTTCGTGACCGCCGAGTCCGAGCATCTGGCCGTCAAGGGAGAACTCGCAGAGTTACGACGCAGGACGGACGTGGCCCAGGCCCGCGTCGAGGGCGGCCTGGCGCTGCTCTCCCATCGCACCGAGGAGACGGCCCGGGAGATGGAGGACCTCAGCACCCGTCTGACGGCACTGGAGCAGGCCCGCTGGCCCCTGCAGTCGGTCACGGTGCTCACCGCCGTGGCGGCCCTGCTCCTCGCCGTCTGGCAGGCTTTCGGCCGCTAGCAGCCGTCCGGGCTAGATCCTGAGATGGTGCAGCAGCAGTAAGGCCGCCGCCATGTTGGCGGCCGGGACCTCGCCGCGGGCGACCAGATCGGGGACGACCTTGAGGGGCACCCACTCGCGGCGGTCCGACTCGAAGTCGTCCACGGGGTGGCCGACGTACTCGCCCTCCTCGGACCAGTAGATGTGGTGCCGGGCGTCGGTGAGGCCGTTGGACGGCTCCACGCTCATCAGATGGTGCAGCGGGCCGGGCCGCCAGCCGGTCTCCTCCTCCAGTTCCCGGGCCGCGGCGACGGCGACGTCCTCGCCGTCCTCGACCACGCCCGCGGCGAGCTCCCACCCCCAGCTGTCGGTGATGAAGCGGTGCCGCCACAGCAGCAGCACCTCGTTGGCCTCGTTGACCACCGTGGCCACGGCGACCGGCCGCAGCCGTATCAGGAAGTGGTCCAGGTGCCGGCCGTCGGGTAGTTGGACGTCCGCGAGATTGACGCTGAACCAGCGGTTTGAGTACACAGTCTGTTCGTTCTGTTTCGTCCACTGCACGGTTCTGCCACCTTCCGCCGAGTAAGGGGCAATATCGCAGCAGGGACGGTTCGGCAGCAGTGCGCCTCGTCGCGCATGTGCCGGGCCGCCGCGGCGGCCCGGCAGGGTCTACAGCGGTACGCGCAGCGCCCCGTCGATGAGTTCGGCCGCCTCGGCGGTGCCCGCGCAGCCGCTGCGCATCAGGTGCTCGCGCACCGCGCGGAGTCGGTCCCGCAGCCGCTGCGACTCCATCCCCCGGGCCTGCTCGGCCATCTGCACCGCCACCGCCACCGCCTTGTCGGCATTGCCCTGCCGCAGCTCGATGGTGCTGAGCATGGCGAGCCGGTGCACCCGGCCCCGGTCGTGCGCGGGGTTGTCCACGGCGGCCGCCGCGTGCTCACCCGCCGCCGCGAGCTCGCCGAGGCTCAGCAGCGCCTCGGCCACCTGCACATTGACCAGGCCCGGCTGGACATAGCCGGTCTCGTCCGGCTCGTAGCCGCGCCGGATGCGTTCGGCGGCCTGCTCGGCGCGCCGGATGCAGTCCAGCGCGCTGCTGCCGTCGCCGAGGTGCGCGTACGCCTTGGCCTGCATCGCGTACAGATCGGAGGCGAGCGCCGGGGTGATGTGCTTGCCGGCCGCCCGCAGCGCGGACTCGGCGAAGGCGACGGCCTGCCGGAACTCCCGCATGAACAGTGACTGGTTGACGAGGAGCGCGATGACATACGCGCCGAGCCCCCTGTCGCCGCTGGCCTTGGCCAGCCGCAGCGCCTGGTGGAAGTAGCGCTGGGCGAGGCCGTGCGCGTCGGAGTCGTAGGCGCAGATCCCGGCGATCGCCACCAGCCCGCCCGTGGCGCGGTGCAGCTGGCGGCCGACGGCGTCGGTGTAGCTGCCGCGCAGCAGCGGGGCCGCCTCGGCGTTGAGGAAGCCGACGATCCGGGCGCGGGTCGCGATGCCGCCGGCCTTGCGGTACATCTGCTCGTAGTGGCCGCGGGCGGCGCGCAGCATGGCGAGGTCGCTCGCGGTGACCCGGTGCCGGCCGCCACGGGAGACGTCCGTGTCCTCGGGCGGGTTCTCCCATTCCCACACCGGCATCACGGCGGGCGTGCCGGTGACCGCGGGTGCGCCCAGTATGTGCGGCCGCTGCTGCTGGTCGGAGCGCCACAGGGCGGTGGCCCGGTCGACGAAGCCGGACAGCGAGCCGGTGTGCGGGGCGGACGGCTCCCCGGGCACGCCGAGCCCGATGTCGTCCAGGGTGACCGGGCGGTGCAGCCGGGCGGCGAGCACCTCGCAGATCAGGTCGGGTACCTGGCCCCTGGGCCGCTGGCCCTTCAGCCAGCGGGCCACGGCCGTGTGTTCGTATCTCAGGTTCAGTCCGCGGGCCCGCCCGGCCTGGTTGACGTGCGCGGCCAGGCCGGCATGGGAGATTCCCGCCTCGTCCAGGATCGCGTCGAGCAGTGTGTTGGGCTGCATGTCTGGCCCCCCGAGTCCGGTGCCCGTCAGCGTAGTGGCACCCGCTTCACACGGGGTGTGAACGGAGTGCCCGAATCCGCAGTGTGCGCGCACTGTTGCGGAGAGTTTCCAGCCGGTTGACTGAAATGCCTCGAAAGAGACCGGCCGGGCCGCCGGCTCCCCCTCGTACAGTGCGGCGGCCCGCTTCCGCGCCGTCCGCCCAGCTGCCTGCCCGACACTCCGTGGCGGGGCGGACGGCGTCGCCGGTCGGCTGCCGCCGGGGGTCCTCAGGGGGTTCGGCCGCCGCCCTCGGGGAGATGACGTCCTCAAAGGCGCGGGGAACTGCGCGAACGGCCACCGCGCTCCCGCAGTCGCCATGTCATCCGCAGTTCCCCGCCCCTGGGTGCTTCTCGGCTCACGTCGGCCGAAGGAGCCTCAGCTGCGCAGCACAGCCCCCGTTCGCTCGCCCGCGAGGGCGACTGCCGCGTCCCGCGCGGCCGACGCCTCGTCGACCGTCAGCGTCCGGTCCGCCGCCCGGAAGCGGAGTGCGTACGCGAGGGACTTGCGGCCCTCGCCCAGCTGCTCCGCGTTCTCGTAGACGTCGAACAGCCGGATGGACTCCAGCAGTTCGCCCGCCCCCTCGCGCAGCGCCGCCTCGACGTCCGCCGCCGGCACGAACGCGTCCACGACCAGCGCGACGTCCTGCGTCGCCACCGGGAACGTGGAGATGCTGGGCGCCTGCGGGGTGTCGTCGCCGACCCGCTCGAGGACGTCGAGGTCGAGCTCCATCGCACAGGTCCGCGCGGGCAGCCCGAGCGTCTTCAGCACCCGCGGGTGCAGCTCGCCCGCGTGTCCGACGACTCGCTCCGTCCCGTCCACGGTGACCACCAGCTCGGCGCAGCGGCCGGGGTGCCAGGGCCCGTACTGGCCCTTGCGGACGGTGAGTTCCGCACCGGCCTCGCGCGCCACGGTCCGCGCCGCCTCGACGGCGTCGGCCCAGTCGGCGGGGCGGCCCTTGCCCCACCAGCCGGCCTGCTCGCGGGCGCCCGCGAGGACCACGGCGACGTGCCGCGGCTGGTCCGGGAGCGCCGCGTTCAGCTCGGCGATCTCCTCGTCGGTGGGCCGCCGGTCGACGGGCAGGCGGACGGCGATCCGCTGCTCGTCGCGCGGGTGGAACACCAGGCCCGTCTCGAACAGCGCCAGATCGTGGCTGCCGCGTCCGTCGTTGCGGCGCAGCGCACCGAGCAGGCCGGGCAGCAGCGAGGTGCGCAGCGCCGGCTCCTCGTCGCTGAGCGGATTGGTCAGCTTCACCACCCGGCGGGCCGGGTCACCGGCCTCGAGACCGAGCTGGTCGAAGATCTGCTCGCTGATGAACGGGTAGGTGGGCGCCTCGACGTAACCGGCTCCGGCCAGGGCCCGGCCGATCCGCCGGTGCAGCCGCTGCCTGCGGGTCAGGCCCCGCCCGGCGGGCGGCTTGGGCAGCGTGGAGGGCAGGTTCTCGTAGCCCTCGAGCCGGATGACCTCCTCGGCGAGGTCGTTCGGGTCGGTCAGGTCGGGCCGCCAGGACGGCACGGTGACGATCAGCTCGTCCTGCCCGTAGACGTCGCAGCCGACCTCCTGGAGGCGGCGCACCACGGTCTCCCGGCCGTAGGCGACGCCCGCGACCTTGTCGGGGTGATCGGCCGGGATGGTGATGGTGGTGGGCGCGGACGGCGCGATCACCTCGGTGACCCCGGCCTCCGCGGTGCCGCCGGCGAGCAGCACCAGCAGGTCCACGGTGCGCTGCGCGGCGGCCGAGGCGGCCATCGGGTCGACGCCGCGCTCGAAGCGCCGGGACGCCTCGGAGGACAGCTTGTGCCGGCGGGCGGTGCGCGCGATGGCCACCGGGTCGAAGTGGGCCGCCTCGATCACCACGTCGACGGTGGCGCTCCCGGCGTCGTGGTCGGCGATCTCGGTGTCGGCGCCGCCCATCACGCCGGCCAGGCCGATCGGGCCGCGCTCGTCGGTGATCACCAGGTCCTCGGGGTCGAGCGTGCGCTCGACGCCGTCGAGGGTGGTGAGCTTCTCGCCCGGCTCCGCCCGGCGCACTCCGATGGCGCCCTGGACCAGGGAGCGGTCGTAGGCGTGCAGCGGCTGGCCGAGCTCCATCATCACGTAGTTGGTGACGTCGACGGCCAGCGAGATCGGCCGCATGCCGACCTTCTGCAGCCGGCGCTGCAGCCAGATCGGGGAGCGCGCCTCGGGGCTGAGCCCGGTGACGGTGCGGGCGGTGAAGCGGTCGCAGCCGGCGGGGTCGGAGACCTTCACCGGGTAGCCGTAGGCGTTGGGCGCGGGCACGTCCAGCAGGGCCGGGTCGCGCAGCGGCAGCCCGTAGGCGGTGGCCGTCTCGCGGGCGACGCCGCGCATCGACAGGCAGTAGCCGCGGTCGGGGGTGACGGCGATGTCGAGCACCTCGTCGACCAGTTCGAGCAGCTCGATGGCGTCCTTGCCGACCTCGGTCTCGGGCGGCAGGACGATGATGCCCTTGCTGCCGTCGTCGCCCATGCCCAGCTCGTCGCTGGAGCAGATCATGCCGCGGGACATCCGGCCGTACGTCTTGCGCTCGGAGATCTGGAAGTCGCCGGGCAGCACGGCGCCGGGGAGGGCGACGACGACCTTGTCGCCCTCGGAGAAGTTCCGGGCGCCGCAGATGATCTCCTGCGGCTCGCCGGTGCTGTTGGCCTGTCCGACGTCCACGGTGCAGAAGCGGATGGGCTTCTTGAAGCCCTCCAGCTCCTCGATGGCCGTCACCTGCCCCACCACGAGGGGGCCCTTGAGGTCGGCGCCGAGGTGCTCGACGGTCTCCACCTCGAGGCCGGCCGAAATCAGTCTGGCCTGTACGTCACGGCCGGTCTCCGTCGCCGGCAGGTCGACGTACTCCCGCAGCCAGGAAAGCGGGACCCGCATCAGATCTCCATCCCGAACGGCCGGGTGAACCGGACGTCACCCTCGACCATGTCTCGCATGTCCTCGACGTTGTGGCGGAACATCAGCATCCGCTCGATACCGAACCCGAAGGCGAAGCCGCTGTACTTCTCCGGGTCGACCCCGCAGGCGGTCAGCACCCGCGGGTTGACCATGCCGCAGCCGCCCAGCTCGATCCATCCCTCGGAGGAGCAGGTGCGGCAGGGCCGGTCGGGGTTGCCGACGGACTCGCCCTTGCACACGTAGCAGAGCATGTCCATCTCGGCGCTCGGCTCGGTGAACGGGAAGAAGTTCGGCCGCAGCCGCGTCTTCATGCCCTCGCCGAACAGCGACTGCACCATGTGGTCCAGGGTGCCCTTGAGGTCCGACATGGTCAGGCCCTCGTCGACGGCGAGCAGCTCCACCTGGTGGAAGACGGGGGTGTGCGTGGCGTCCAGCTCGTCGGTGCGGTACACCCGGCCGGGGCAGATCACGTAGACCGGCAGCTCGCGGTCGAGCAGGGAGCGGATCTGCACGGGCGAGGTGTGGGTGCGCAGCACCACGCCGGACTCGGTGCCGCCCTCGGGGCCCTGCACGAAGAAGGTGTCGTGCTCGCCGCGCGCCGGGTGGTCCGGGCCGATGTTGAGCGCGTCGAAGTTGAACCACTCGGCCTCGACCTGCGGGCCCTCGGCGACCTCGTAGCCCATGGCCACGAAGATGTCCTCGATGCGCTCGGACAGCGTGGTGAGCGGGTGCCGCGCGCCGGCCGCCACCCGGTCGTAGGGCAGTGTGACGTCCACGGCCTCCTCGACCAGCACGCGCGCGTCCCGCTCGGCCTCGAGCTCGGCCTGGCGGGCGGCGAGCGCCTTGTTCACGGCGCCGCGGGCCTGGCCGACGCGCTTGCCGGCCTCCGCCTTGGCGTGCGGGGGCAGGGCGCCGATCTCGCGGTTGGCGAGGGCCAGCGGGGAGGCGGGGCCGGTGTGGGCGACCTTGGCCTCATGGAGTGCGTCGAGGGAGTCCGCGGCAGCGAAAGCGGCGAGCGCCTCGTCCCGCATGCGCTCGATCTCTTCTGGTTTCAGTGCCTCGACCTCGACAGGGTCGTACGACTTGTTCGGTGCCGACATCTCTTCCCGTGCTTCCGATTGGCTGGCTGAAGGTCCCCGTCACCGACGCATGGACGGTCTGTCACGGCTTTCGGGACACAAAGGTGCCAAAGGCCGAGTCTAACGGGGTGGAGACAGGCGAATGCGCCCGCGGGCCGCTCCGGCGCCCCTGCCCGCCCGTGTCCTAGCGGACCGTGCGCGGCAGGTCGAAGTCGATCGCCGGTGCCCCCACGGGCAAGGTGAATCGGAACTGGGCGCCGCCGCCCGGAGCGCGGCCGACCGTGATGGTGCCGCCGTGGGCCTCGACGATGCCCTTGACGATGTACAGACCGAGGCCCGTCCCGCCGCGCTTGCTGCCCCGCCAGAAGCGGGTGAAGACACGGTTCATGGACTCCTCCGGGATGCCGGGACCCTCGTCGCTCACGGTGACCGACGTGCCGGCGTCCTCGCCCTCGCGGGGTGACGCCGTGGCCGTGACGTCAATGGTGACCGTTCCCTCGCCGTGCCGCACGGCATTTTCCAGCAGGTTGCTCAGGACCTGGTCGATCTTGTCCGGGTCGGCCCACAGATCGGGCAGCGGCTGCTGGACCCGCAGCAGGAACCGGTCGGCGGCCTGCCCCGCGGCGACGTGCGCCTGGATGTGCCGGGAGACGGCGGCGCCCATGTCGACGGGCTGGCGGCGCAGCTCGAGCCGGCCGGAGTCGATGCGGGAGATGTCGAGCAGTTCGGCGATGAGCCGGGTGACCCGGTCGGCGTCGGCGTCCACGGTCTCCAGCATCAGCCGCTTCTGGTCGTCGGTGAACCGCTCCCATTTGGCGAGCAGGGTGGCGGTGAAGCCCTTGACGGAGGTGAGCGGCGAGCGCAGCTCGTGGGCGACGGTGGCGATCAGCTCGGCGTGGCTGCGCTCGGTGCGGCGCCTGGCTTCGGTGTCCCGCAGGGTGACCACGACACGGTGCACCGGTCCTGCGGGCCGGGTGCGCACGTAACGGGCGGCGACGAGGACTTCCCGGCCGCCGGGCAGCAGCAGGTTCCGCTCGGGCTGCCGGACCCGGATGGACAGACCGCCGTAGGGGTCGGTGAGCTGCCACCAGCGCCGGCCCTCGAGGTCCTCCAGGGGCAGCGCCTTGTCGAGCCGCTGCCCGAGGGCCTCCTCGGCGGGCACCGCGGTGATCCGGGCGGCGGCCGCGTTGAAGCAGATCACCCGCCCGTGCTCGTCGGCGACGACCAGCCCGTCGGGCAGTTCGTCGGGGTCGATGCCGAGGTCGGCGAGGTCACCGGGCCGGGGCGAGGGCGGGCGTGCCGCACCGTGTGCTCCCGTTGCCCTGCTCGTGCCGACGCTCATCCACGTACCCCGCCTCTCGGACTTCTCAGGGGGCTCCCGAGCTGGTCACACTACTAGGCTCCGGTGACGGAGCGGCACCCTCCGGCGGCGCGCTGTGCACGTGCCGACGCGTAGAGACATACGGCGGCGGCGGTGGCGAGGTTCAGGCTCTCGGCCTTTCCGTGGATGGGGACCCTGACGACGGCGTCGGTGAGGGCGCGGGTCTCCTCGGGCAGTCCCCAGGCCTCGTTGCCGAACACCCAGGCGGTGGGCCCGCCCATGCTGCCCTTGTCGAGCTCCTCGTCCAGGTCGCGGTCGCCCGCCCCGTCGGCGGCGAGCACCCGCACCCCGGCGTCCTTCAGCCCGGCCACGGCCCGCTCGACCGGCACGCCGACGGCGACGGGCAGATGGAACAGCGACCCGACGGAGGCGCGCACGGCCTTGGGGTTGTAGACGTCCACGGAGGCGTCGGTGAGCACCACGGCCTCGGCCCCCGCGGCGTCCGCGCAGCGCAGCACGGTGCCGGCGTTGCCCGGGTCGCGCACATGGGCGAGGACGGCGACCAGCTTGGGCCGGGCGGCGAGGATCTCCTCGAACGGCGTGTCCAGGAACCGGCAGACGCCGACCAGGCCCTGCGGGGTGACGGTGGTGGAGATGTCGGCGATGACCTGCTCGGAGGCCAGATGCAGACGGACGCCGGCGTCCCGCGCCGCCCCGATGATCTCCGCGTACCGCTCGGCGGCCTCGGGCGTGGCGAACAGCTCGGTGAGGGTGTCCGGATGCATGGCCGCCTCCCGCACGGCCTGCGGCCCCTCGGCCAGGAACAGCCGCTCCTTCCCCCGGAAGTTCCGCTTCGCCAGCCGCCGCGCGGCCACCACACGCGACGAACGGGGGGAGATCAGCTCGGGACCGACGGAGGACATCTTCTCTCTTCACTTCCGGGAGTACTCGGCGGGGCGAACCGCACCTCCCCAGGGGCGCGGGGAACCGCGCGACCGGTCACGACGGCCCCGCGGCCGGACGACGGCGGACGACCGGCAGAGGACGGCGGCGACGACCGGCAAGAACAGGACCCGCAGGCTGAAATCCTGCGGGTCCCACGATGACACCGGCTCGAAGCCGGCAGCGTCACGCAGCCTTGGGCGCGTTCACGTCCGCCGGCAGCGCCTTCTGGGCGACCTCGACGAGCGCGGCGAACGCCGTCGCGTCGTTGACGGCCAGCTCCGCCAGCATCTTGCGGTCGACCTCGATGTTCGCGGCCTTCAGACCCTGGATGAAGCGGTTGTAGGTGATGCCGTTGGCGCGGGCAGCGGCGTTGATGCGCTGGATCCACAGCTGGCGGAAGTCACCCTTGCGCTTCTTGCGGTCGTTGTAGTTGTAGACCAGCGAGTGGGTGACCTGCTCCTTGGCCTTGCGGTAGAGGCGCGAACGCTGACCGCGGTAGCCGGAAGCCTGCTCGAGGATCGCCCGGCGCTTCTTGTGGGCGTTGACTGCCCGCTTGACGCGTGCCACTTGTTAACTCCTTGTAGCGGGGCCGCGGTGGTCCTCACACGGCCCGGAAATCGACTGGGTCCCGGTCTGACGTACGGCGCTCGTTCAGGGCGCCGGGCGTCACTTGCCGAGAAGCTTCTTGATCTTCGCGGCGTCGCCCGGGGCCATCTCGGCGTTGCCGGTGAGGCGACGCGTCACACGGGACGACTTGTGCTCGAGCAGGTGGCGCTTGCCGGCACGCTCGCGGAGCACCTTGCCGGAGCCGGTGATCTTGAAGCGCTTGCTGGCACCGCTGTGCGACTTGTTCTTCGGCATAGCGCCGTTCTCTCCTCGTCGGTGGCGCTCCTGTGCCCGGTCACGAGACCGGGCACGGTGGAGCGTCGTACTGGTTTCGGTTGCTTCCCGGGACCTGGCGGTCCCCTGGATCACGCCTCGGCGTCCGCAGGGTTCTGCGAGCGGCCGGGGTTGGCCTTCGCGGAAGCCTTGCGGGCCTCCTGAGCCTGGCGGGCCTCGGCCATCGCCTCGGTCTTCTTCTTGTGCGGACCGAGGACCATGATCATGTTGCGACCGTCCTGCTTCGGGTTCGACTCGACGAACCCGAGGTCGGCCACGTCCTCCGCGAGACGCTGCAGCAGCCGGTAGCCCAGCTCGGGCCGGGACTGCTCACGACCACGGAACATGATCGTGATCTTGACCTTGTCGCCCTGCTTGAGGAACCGGACTACGTGACCCTTCTTGGTTTCGTAGTCGTGCGGGTCGATCTTCGGCCGGAGCTTCATCTCCTTGATGACCGTGTGCGCCTGGTTCTTGCGCGCCTCACGGGCCTTCATGGCCGACTCGTACTTGAACTTCCCGTAGTCCATGAGCTTGCACACGGGCGGACGGGCGTTCGCCGCGACCTCGACCAGGTCCAGGTCGTACTCCTGCGCAAGCTCCAGTGCCTTGGCCAGGGGGACGATGCCCACCTGCTCGCCACTGGGACCGACAAGTCGCACCTCGGGAACGCGAATCCGGTCGTTGATGCGGGGCTCGGCGCTGATGGATCCTCCTCGGTAGCACCACGCGACGGTCTGGCGGACAGCCGCGTAACGTGTGTTTTCGTTAGACCTAACCGCGCCGGTGCAGAAAAAATGCCCCGGACGATCACAGGCGGGGCTCCTCGAACTACCGGAGCACCGCCGCGTTCGGTCGCGGGGCGCGCTCTCGGGCGGTGCACTCTCGGGGACTGCGCCGCCTGACCGGTGACCCGCCACCCGCGAGGGTGACCAGGTGGGAGTTCGAAAGCCTCCACTTGTGGGCCGGGCACAGTCGTGTCCGGCCGGTCGTGGACCAGATTACCAGGATCGCTTGACAAGGGCTAACCGGAGGGCTCCGGAGCGCACCGCCTATCGTGTGGGCCATGAGTGAGACCTCCCCCTCGGACAGCGCCGAGACCCCAGGCAACCCCGACTTCGACGCCATGGCCCGCGACATCGCGGAGGTACCGGCGGTCGAGGTGATCGTGACCGTGGCCGTGAACCTGATGAGCGCGGCGGCCGTGAAGCTCGGCCTGACCGAGGAGGGGGACAAGTTCAAGGACCTCGACGAGGCGCGCAAGCTGATCCACGCCCTGGCCGGGCTGCTGGACGGCAGCACGACCGAGATCAGCTCCTTCCACGCCGCCCCGCTGCGGGACGGCCTGAAGTCGCTGCAGCTGGCCTTCCGCGAGGCCTCCCTGGTGCCGGACGAGCCGGGCCAGGGCCCGGGCGAGAAGTACACCGGCCCGGTCTACGGCGGCTGAGCACCGCCGGCGCCCTCTCCTCCCGGCTTCTTCTGTCCCCGTCCGTCCTGTTCCTCTATTCCTCTATTCCTTCACGTACAGGGGCTCGCCCGGTGGGACGGTCCCGGCCGGCAGCACCGCCAGGTCGAGACCGCGCACCAGGCGGGCCCTGAGCGTCTCGTCGGCCGCCAGCCGCTCGGCCACGGCACGGGCGGCCTCGGCGACGGGCGCGGCGGGGTCCAGGACCAGGGCGAGGGTGCCGTCGGCCTGGCCGGGTCCGAGGTGGGCGCGGCGCACGGCGGGTTCGGCGGCGACCACCGCTCGGACGGCCTCGGTGACCGCGGGGTCCTGCAGCGGGTCGGTACTGGTGCGTCCCTCGGCGAGTGCGAGCAGCGCGGGCCCGGTCAGCTCGAACGGCACGGGGCCCGCCAGGTCGAGGACCACGGTGTCCGCCTTCTCGTGCGCGGCGGCCTGCAGGGCCTGGTGCAGCGGCACGGCGACCGGGCGGGCCCCCGGGTCCCAGCGGGCCAGCGAGTCGGTGGAGGTGAAGGCGGGCAGCGCGGTGCGGTCGCCGGCCTTCAGGGTGGGGACGGCCATGTCGCTGGTCTTCTCGCGGCGCAGCCCGTTCTCGTCCTCCTCCACCTCGCCGAGCACCGCCACGACCGGGACGAGCAGCCGGGCGCCCTTGAGCGCCTCCAGGACGGGTCCGACGGCGTCGCGGTCCTCGGCCCAGGCCGCGAGCGCGGCGCTCAGCCGGGGGTCGGCGGAGCCGTCGTCGTCGCGGAAACCGGGGTCGGGAATGTTCTTCTTGGCCACGGTCACCGACCCTATCGGCAGCCGGTCGGCACCCTCCCGGCGGGAGCGCCCGGTCGCCCGGCCCGGCACCGGCCCGGACCGGCCCTGCCGGAGCTAGATGCCGCCGTGCGGGTCCTCGCGGCTCGCGC
>Ga0207873_1000678_pt1 | contig 36088 bp, 36 predicted proteins | sample BGWIniCompost_FD_187373 | JGI IMG/M metagenome (GOLD analysis project Ga0207873, IMG submission 187373) | Cellulose adapted compost microbial communities from Newby Island Compost Facility, Milpitas, CA, USA - BGW Initial Compost (SPAdes)... ... | reverse complement strand
TGCTGCCGGCCAAGCTGCCCAACCTGCTGGTCAACGGCTCGAGCGGCATCGCCGTCGGCATGGCCACCAACATCCCGCCCCACAACCTGCGCGAGGTCGTCGAGGCCTGCATCCACCTGGTGGACCACCCCGACGCAGACGTCGACGAGCTGACCCGCTTCGTCAAGGGGCCGGACTTCCCGACCGGCGGCATCATCCACGGGCTGGACGGCATCCGGGAGGCGTATCGCACCGGCCGCGGCCGGATCATCATGCGCGCGCGGGCGATGGTCGAGGAGAAGGAGGGCGGCCGGCAGCAGATCGTCGTCACGGAAATCCCCTTCATGGTCAACAAGGCCCGGATGATCGAGCAGATCGCCGAGCTGGTCCGTGAAAAGAAGCTCACCGACATCACGGCCATCCGGGATGAGTCGGACCGTGACGGCATCCGTGTGGTGATCGAGCTGCGGCGTGACGCCATCCCGCAGATCGTGCTGAACCAGTTGTTCAAGCACACCCAGATGCAGTCCACGTTCGGGGTCATTCTGCTGGCGCTCGTCAAGGGCGTTCCGCAGATCCTGAACCTGAAGCAGCTCATCCAGCACTTCCTCGACCATCGGCACGAGGTCGTGGTCCGGCGGACCGAGCACGACCTGCGGGAGGCCGAAGAGCGCGAGCACATCCTCGAAGGCCTGAAGATCGCCGTGGACGCGATCGACGAGGTCGTCGAGCTGATCAAGACCTCGGCGGATACGGACACGGCGAGCACGCGGCTCCAGGAGCGGTTCGGGCTGTCCGAGCGGCAGGCCAAGGCGATCCTCGACATGCGGCTCGCCCGCCTGACCGGCCTCGAGATCGAGAAGCTGGAGCAGGAGCTGGAGGAAGTCCGCAAGCTGATCGCCGACCTCCGGGACATCCTGGCCAGCCGCGAGCGGCGGCTCGGCATCATCAAGGACGAGCTGCGCGAGCTGGCGCGGAAGTACGGCGACGAACGCCGCACCGAGATCGTGCGCGCCACGGGCGACCTCTCCGTCGAGGACCTGATCGCCGACGAGGAGATGGTGATCACGGTCTCTCACCACGGCTACATCAAGCGCCTGCCGGTCAGCGCGTACCGGCGCCAGCGGCGGGGCAGCCGCGGGCTCCAGGGGATGGAGACGCGCGAGGAGGACTGGGTCGAGCACCTCTTCCTGGCGCAGACGCACGACTACGTCATGTTCTTCACGCGCCAGGGCCACTGCTACTGGCTCAAGGTGCACGAGATCCCGCAGGCGGGCCGGGCGGCGCGCGGCAAGCCGATCGTCAACCTGCTCGCACTGCGGCCGGAGGAGCAGATCGCGGCGCTCGTGCCCGTGCGCGAGTTCCGCGAGGATCGTTACCTGATCTTCGCCACTCGCCAGGGAACGGTGAAGAAGACGTCGCTCAGCGCCTACCGGCACGTGCGCGCCACCGGGATCAACGCGATCAACATCGCCGAGGGCGATGAGCTGATCGACGTCCAGATCACCAACGGCGATGACGAGGTGATCCTGGCCACGCGCGAGGGGATGGCGATCCGGTTCCACGAGTCGGACGTGCGCGAGATGGGCCGCGTGGCCACAGGCGTGCGGGGCATCACACTCGATGAGGGAGACCACGTCGTCGGGATGGTCGTCGTGCGCAGGGATGCTGCGCCGGAGACCACGCTGCTGGTGGTGACCGAGAACGGCCGCGGCAAGCGGACGCCCGTGGACGAGTACCGCCTCCAGCGTCGCGGGGGCAAGGGCGTGATCAACTTCAAGACCAACGGCAAGTCCGGCAAGGTCGTGGCCATCAAGGAGGTCCAGAAGGGCGACGAGCTGATGCTGATCACGCGCAACGGCGTGGTGAACCGCGTCCGCTGCGACGAGATCCGCGTCATCGGCCGCGCCACGCAGGGCGTCCGCATCATGGCCCTGGACGAGGGCGATGTCGTCGTCGACGTCGCGCGCCTCGTGTCCGAGGACGAGGAGAACGGCGGCGCGGGCACGGCGGAGTCGGCCCTGGACAGCGAGGCCCTGGAATCCGGGGAGCTGGCGCCCGCCGGCGGAGCGCCCTCGCTCGAGGACGAGATCGGCGAGTGAGCACGGTGGTCACGCCGGAAGCCATCCTCGACGCCGCGGAGCGGATCCGCGGCGTCGTCGTCCGTACCCCGCTCCTCCCCGCCGACTGGCTCGCGGAGGAGATCGGCGCCGAGGTCCGCCTCAAGTGCGAGAACCTCCAGCGTGGCGGCGCGTTCAAGCTGCGGGGCGCCTACACCATGATCTCGCGGCTGCCCGAGGCGCTCCGCAGGGCAGGCGTCATCACCTACTCGTCCGGCAACCACGCGCAGGCCGTGGCGCTCGCCGCCCGGCGCTTCGGCATCCCCGCCGTCGTCGTGATGCCGGTCACCGCACCGGAGGTCAAGATCGAGGGCGCTCGACGGCTCGGTGCCGAGGTCGTGCTCGAAGGCACCACCTCCGTCGAGCGGAGGGCACGGGCCGAAGCCATCGCCGCGGAGCGCGGCCTCACCATGGTCCCGCCGTTCGACCACCCGGACGTCATCGCGGGCCAGGGCACCGTCGGGCTCGAGATCCTGGAAGACTGGCCCGACGTCCGCGCCGTCCTCGTCCCCGTCGGCGGCGGCGGGCTCCTCGCCGGCATCGCGGCCTGGGTCCGCGCCCGCAGGCCGGACTGCGCGATCATCGGCGTGGAGCCGGAGAACGCCTGCGCCATGCGCCGCTCCCTCAACGCAGGCCAGCCGGTCACCATCGAGCCCAGGCCCACGATCGCGGACGGACTCGCCCCGATCCGTCCCGGCGACCTCACGTTCGCCCACGTCCGAGAGCTCGTGGACGACGTCGTCACGGTGGACGACGACGCCATCGCCACCGCCGCGGACGAACTCCTCGCCCGGAGCAAGCTGCTCGTCGAGTACTCGGGCGCTGCCGCCGTCGCCGCGCTCCGGGCGGGGCGCTACCGGCCGGCGGGCCGGCCCACGGCCATCGTCCTCTCGGGCGGCAACCGGCGTCCCCCGGCGCTGCGGTCCCCCGGACCCGCCGCTGAATCGCCGACCCTGCGGCGCCACGGTCTTGGCCGAGTGGGACAGCGATGCCCCGTTCCCCGGGCGGATGACGGATAATGATGTGTTTCGTCGGCTTTTCATGGGTGATTCGGCTGGTCCCGCACTTGCAGTAAGATCGGGGTCATGGCTGATCACCCAGTGAAGATCTTCATTGCGGACGACGATCCGCTCCTGCTCGAGGGACTGAGCCGCGCCTTGACCGGCCGGGGCTACACGGTCCGGACCGCGGCCGACGGTCCGCAGCTCCTCTCGCTCATGGAGCGGGAGACGCCGGACCTGGTCGTGCTGGACATCATGATGCCCGGGATGAGCGGGCTGGATGTGCTGCGGCGGGTCCGGGCGGATGGCCGGTGGCTCGCCATCCCGGTGGTGATGGTGACGGCGCTGACGGACGCGGAAGTGACCCGGTCGGCGCGGGACAACGGGGCGTCGGACGTGGTGCACAAGCCGTTCCGTCTGAGGGACCTGGTGTCGCGGATCGAGCAGCGTCTGCGTGCGGCGGGCCGCAAGGTGTTGGGCGAGCCGGTGCACACCGAGGACTAGCGCGCGGGTCGGGGCGGTTCGGTGCGGCGGAAGGGTCTGCGGCCGTTCCGGCGCTTGCCGGAACGGCCGTTCAGCGTTCAGGTTCGGCTCTCTCCTCGCAGCAGATCGATCCGGCGCGTGCACTCGCGGAGGACGGGTGTGCGGCGGCGGTGTGTGTTCTCGTAGCGGCGGATGGTCTGCAGGGTCTCGATGTCGGGATCGGCGTCGCGGATCCAGTCGAGAACGCCGTCCACGTCGAGGCTGTCGAAGCCGAGGAACGGTTCCGGGTCGAGGGCGGTGCGTTCGTCGTGCCGGATCTGGTCTTTCGGGCGGCCGGCGCGGCGCCGTGACGCCGCCGGCTCGCCGCCGGTCTCCACCCCGCCGCCGGCGGGGGAGGGGGGCAGGTCGGGCGGTGCCGCGTCGTAGGTCTCGGTCCCGGACTCGAGGTCCTCGGGCGGGCGTGTCGTACGCTCGATCGGCTCGCGGTGCGGCATCGGCTCGGCCTCCGTGCTGTGCCCGGGGTCCGGGGGTGCAAGACGCGAGCCTGGGAGCGCGCTGGCCGGAGCATTGCAAGGAAGCGGGAGCGGGTGTGGGGTGGAGAGGAGCCGAGCCGGGCGCGGCGCGCCGGATGGCGCGGAACGCTGCCGGGAGTGGACTGCGTCATGGTCCCGCTCACCGCGATCACCGCGACCATCGTCCCCGAGGCGGGCGTCTACCGCCGGCCCGAGATCGCGCTGTACGCCGTGTACGTCTCGGTGCTGGAGCGGCAGGGGCTCGCGGCGGTGATGCTGACGCCTGCGCACTCGCGCCGGTCGTGTGAGGAGCTGCTGCGGCGCTGTCACGGGCTGGTGCTCTCCGGGGGCGAGGACCTGGACCCGGCCCGGTACGGCGAGCGGGCGCTGCCGCGGTTGGGGACGGTGAATCCGGCGCGGGACGAGATGGAGTTCGCCGCGCTGGAGATCGCGCTGGAGCGGCGGATCCCGGTTCTCGGGATCTGCCGCGGTCTGCAGTTGCTGAACGTCTTCTTCGGCGGCACGCTGTACCAGGACGTGGGGACGCAGTATCCGGGGGCGTTGCGGCACGTCCAGGAGGAGGCCTGGGGGCTGCATTCGCACGAGGCGCGGATCGTGGAGTCGTCGAGGCTGGCGGCGATCGTGGGCAGCACGCGGATCCGGATCAACTCGTTCCATCATCAGGCGATCAAGGATCTCGCGCCCGGACTCGTGGCAGTGGCGCGGGCGGAGGACGGGCTGATCGAGGCCGTCGAGGCGCGGGACCATCCGTGGGTGCTGGGCGTGCAGTGGCATCCGGAGCGCCATGAAGCGAAGGCGCCGGAGGCGGACCCGGACCGGCGGCTGCTGGCGGCGTTCGCGGACGCCGTGCGGGCGCGGGCGGCGGAGGAGTGATGGCGGGGATCACGGCGGTCCCGGGGATCCGGGTCGGGCACGCGACGGACCGGGAGGCGCGGACGGGCTGCACCGTGGTGTTGGGGCCGTTCCGCGCCGCGTGCGATGTCCGCGGCCTGGCGACCGGGACCCGGGAGATCGAAGCCCTCTCGCCGCTCCACCTGGTTCCGCGCGCGGATGCCATCCTGCTGACTGGCGGCTCGGCTTTCGGGTTGGCCGCGGCGGACGGCGTGATGACGTGGCTGGAGGAGCGGGGCCAGGGGTTCGACACCGGGGCGGCCCGGGTGCCGATCGTGCCGGCGGCGGTGATCTACGACCTGGCCGTGGGGCGCGCGGACCGGCGGCCGGATGCGGCGATGGGGCGCGCGGCGTGCGATGCGGCCGCCTCGGGCGAGGTGGCGGAGGGGCAGGTCGGCGCCGGCACTGGCGCGACGGTGGGGAAGCTGCGGGGGATGGCGCATGCCATGCCGGGCGGCGTCGGCACCTGGGCCCTGACGGGCGAGGGCTACACCGTCGGCGCGCTCGTGGTGGTCAACGCCGCGGGTGATGTGGTGGATGACGAGGGCCGTATCATCGCCGGCGCCCGCGCCGACGACGGCGGCTTCTACGACGCCGCGCGGGCGCTGGCCCGGGGAGGGCTCGACCCCGCGACGCTCGAGCGGCTCGGGGCGAACGGGCCCGGGACGAACACCACCCTGGCCGTGGTCGCCACGGATGCACCCCTCAGCCGGACCGGCCTCGAGACCCTGGCCCGCGCTGCCGCCACGGGCATGGCCCGCCGCATCGTCCCCGTCCACACGCCCTTCGACGGCGACGTCACGTTCGCGGTCTCGACGGCACCGGAAGCCGTGGATCTCCCGTCGTCCGTCCTGCTCGTGCTCGGGATCCTGGGCGCCGAGGCGCTGGCCCGCGCCATCGAGCGCGCGGTCACGGTCGGCCGCTGAAGCCGTCCGGGGGCTCCGGAGGGCTCGTGACCGGCGGCCGCAGCACCGAGTCGGCCGGCCCGTCCGGAGGGGTGGCGTCCGGCGGGGGGAGGCCGTCCGGCACCGGCTCGGGCACGGGGATCGCCGGCCCGGGCTCGACGACCGGCGGCTCGGGCGGGACCGGGAGTGACTCCGGCGCGAGGGGGGCCGGCAGCTCGGGCGCGATGGGCGGCGGCGCCGCCTTCCGGCCGGCCGGGCGCAGCCGGTCGAGAATGAGCCTCTGGCGCCACTGCATGCGGCCGGGGCGGTGCTTCGGGTTGGATGTGAGCGGGTGCGGGAGTGTGGCCGCCAGGGCGGCGGCCTGCTCGAGCGTGAGGTCTGCCGCCGACCGGCCGAAGTAGTGCCGCGCTGCGGCCTCCGCGCCGAAGATGCCGGGGCCCCACTCGGCCACGTTGAGGTAGATCTCGAGGATCCGGTCCTTGCTGAGGAAGCGCTCGAGACGGCGCGCGACGATCAGCTCCTCGGCCTTCCGCAGCAGCGAACGTTCCGGTGTGAAGTACAGGTTCTTGGCGAGCTGCTGCGTGATGGTGCTGCGGCCCCGGACCTCGGCGCGATGCTCGCGGTAGTAACGGATCGCGGCGAACAGCGCGCGCAGGTCGTTCAGGTCGGTCCACGAGAAGTCCGTGTCGCCGCCGTACTCCAGCTCTTCCCGGAGCGCCGCCCAATCGATGCCGCGGTGCTGGTAGAACCGTGCATCCTCGGCAGCGATCACGGCGCGCCGCAGATTGCGGGAGATGCGGTCCAGCGGCACCCATTGGTGCTGGATCACCAGTGTGTCGCCGCGAGCGGCGGCCTCGCGCATGCGGTACTCCATGAGCGCGGTGCGCTGCGGGTCGCGGGTGCGCAGGACCACCGGCCACGGCAAGGCAAGGTATTCGAACCACAGGGCGCCGATGCAGGCGAGGGGCAGGGCGAGGAAGAGACGCTTCACCATGATCGGCCGATCATGTCGAGGCGACGCGGCTCCGTCCCGTTCCGGGGCGAGGAGGCCGCGCGGCCGCCGCACCGCCTGACGGCGCGGAGGCGTCCATGCTGATCCTCTTCGACATCGACGGCACGTTGCTCTCCACCAACGGCGCGGCGCGCCGTGCGTTCCATCGTGCGCTGCTCGAAGTCTACGGCACTGCGGGGCCGATCGCCACGCACCGGTTCGATGGCAAGACCGACCCGCAGATCGCCCGTGAGCTGCTGCGCGCGGCCGGCCTGGCCGACGCGGCCATCGACCGCGGGTTGCCGGCGCTGTGGCAGGCGTACCTGCGCGAGCTGGCGGACGAGCTGGCCCGGCCGGGCCATCGCAACACCGTTTTCCCGGGCGTGGAGCCGCTGTTGGATGCCCTGGAGGAACTGGGCGACCGCGTCATCGTCGGCCTGCTCACGGGCAACATCGAGGCGGGCGCCGAGCTCAAGCTGTCCTCCGCCGGGTTGGCCGGCCGGTTCCGCCTTGGTGCATACGGCTCGGACCACGAGGAGCGCAGCGCGCTGCCCGCCATTGCCTTGGCGCGCGCCCGCGAGTTGACCGGGCGCGACATCGTGGGCCGCGACATCGTGATCATTGGAGACACGCCGCACGACGTCACGTGCGGCCGGGCGCTCGGCGTGCGCGCCCTCGGCGTGGCGACGGGGAGTTTCGATACAGCGGCCCTCGCCGCCGCCGGCGCGGACGCCGTGTTCCCCGACCTCTCCGATACCGCCGCGGCCCTCGCCTGGATCCTGGACCCGGACGCTGGCCGTTGAACCACGCGCAGGAATCGGAGGCGATCCCGCGGCTGCTGGCGGCGCCGCGCTGGTCGGCCGAGGCGCGGGAGGCGCTGGCGGCGGCCGGGATCGCGCAGGCCTGGGCGGACGACCACCTGTGTGAGCTGGCCGTCGTATTCGCGGAGCCGGTGCTCGAGCGGAGGCGCCGCGCCGTGTCACTCGAGTGGCCCACCCTCCGCGAGCTCTACCGCGCACGCCCGCTGGCCGCCGCGGCAACGGCTGCGGCGGACCGGGTCTGGGAGCGGACGCTCGCCGCGTTCCAGGAACTCGCGACGGGATACATCCGGTCCCGCAGACTCGGCCTGCGTGCCCGGCGCCGGGTCCGGTTCGCGCCGCAGGAGCTGGAAGGTCTGCGCCGCCGCATCGTCCGGGCCGCGGAGCCGCTCGCCCACGCCGCAGAGCGCTGCGGCCGTGCGGACGAGCCCACGCAGTGGCTGGAGGAGCGGGCACGCCTCGAGGCGCAGTGGGCCGATGCGTGGCAGGCCGTCACAGCCGCGGTCAGCGACGTGTGGGCCAACGCGTTCGCCCCGCGCCTCGCCGAGCTGCGGGCCATGCGCCCCGGCCCGGCGCCCTGGGCGATCGCCCTCGTGCTGGTGGCCGCGGTGATCCTGGCCCTGCTGCTGATCTCCTGACGGCCGTAGACGCGCGTTTCAGTTCGCGAGAACGACGACGCCGCGCTCCAGCGGCAGGATGCGGATGTCGCGGATCACCACGGCGCTCGCGGGCGCGGCGAGCTCGCTGGTGTCGAGCGACGGCGCCTCCCGGGGCGCAACGAGTCCGATGACGCCGAGCACGCTCACGGCCGCGCCCGGCGCGAGCGTCGCCCCGCCGCGGCGCTTCCATCCGCCGGATGGTAGGGCGACGTACACGATGTTGTCCCGGAGGTCGCGCACCCAGAAGCCGTCGCGCCCCACGGCCGCGACGGTCCCGTCCACCCGGACGAGCGCCCCCAGGTCATCGGTCGCATCCGGCAGGAGCCGGTGCAGCTCGACCGCGTCCAACGGCGAGGGGGGAGGCTGCTCGGCCGCCGTGGATGGGGCCACGCCCCGAGCCGCCTCCTCACGCATCGCGTCCACGAAGTCGAAAACGGCCCAGACCGAGAGGAGGAGGGCGACCCCTCCGATTCCCCACCACGCCCAACCCGCGCCGAAGCTCGCCCTGCTCACGGTCCCTCCCGGTCCTGCCGGCTATCCGGTTTCCAGATGCGTTCGCAGGGCGCGGACAGGGCGATCCGCGCCCCGCCGGGCTCCGTCGTGATCTTCCGGCCTCCTCACCGGTTGCGCTGGCCTTCGCCGCCCCGGCGGCGACGCTGCTCCTCGCTCTCCCCCTCGAGCCCTTGCTCACCCTCACCGCCGCGCATCTCCCTCACCCGGCCCCGCGTCTCGATGTCGATCTCCTCGCGCCGCAGATCCGCCTCGATCTCTTGCGTCTCCTCGACCGGGCGCTTGCGCACCACCAGCTCTTCCTTCACCCGCGGACGCTTCTCGACGACCAACTCCTCCTCGGACACCGGGATGCGGACCTCCTCCTCGCCGATCTCGCCGCGACCGTCCCGCACCGTCCGCCGCTCGACCTCGACTTCCTCGACGTGCCGCGTCACCGGGCGACGCACGTGCTCCGTCCGCACATGCTTCGTGATGTCCACCTCGCCCGCTTCCACTTCACGCCTGCCGATCGCGAGCTCCTCCTCGGACCGGGTCAGGTGCGTCTCTCCTTCTTCCGTCCGACCACGATGTCGGCCCGCGTAACCCTCCGAGGTCGCGCCCGGCTGCCGGGGCCGCTCTTCCCCCGTCATCCGGCCGGAGAAGAAGCCGAAGATCCGGTCCTCCGTGTCGCGCCGCAGCGGCAGCCCCTCGAACGCCGGCAGCCGTGAGACGTCCGCCGACGAGATCGCGTCCACGAACACCTGGTCCTCGTCCTCGTCCAGCCGCGCGTAGCCGATCGGGATCAGGACGTGGCGATCCCGCAGCTCCGTCGCGCCCAGCGCTTCTTCATCCACGTCCACGTCCAGGTATCGCACCTTCATCGCGGACGTATCCACCACGAGGTCCTTGACCTGCCCGATGGTCCGGCCGTCGGACGCGGTCACCTCCCAGTCCCGCGGATCGGGGTCGCCCTCCGCCACCGTGAAGTCGTCCAGGTCCGAGAGCATCGCCAGCCGGCCTTCGCCGCCGGACCTCAACTCCGGCCGGTCGCCCGTGAACCCGGACCGCGAGCCGGAGCGCGCGCCTGCAGCCGCGCCCGTGTATGCCGTCGCGAGCTGCCGCTCGTACTCGCCCGTGATCCGATTCGGGTCGTGGTCGTAGGCCGGCACGTCCTTGAACTGGTCCTTCGTCATGCCGGGGACCAGGACCAGGTCCTGGGTCTCGTCCATCCTGGCCTGGTCGATGGGCAGGAGTACGTGCTTCTGGAAGAGACCCAGATCCACATCCAGGTACCGAGGGTTTCCGCTGTCGTCGAGGATGATGTCGTCGATCTTCCCGACCTTCTCGTCGTCCGCCATGGTCCGCACGTCCCAGCCGCGGACGTCGAAGGTGCCGGGAGGGAAGGTGTAGTCCGGTTGATCCGAGAGAGCGATGAACGCCATGGTCTGCCTCCGCTCAGGTGTCGCCCGACCGACTGAAGCGTGGTGGTGGCGCCCGCGCCTGCCGGTCCGGGCGCTGCGGCGCGCCGAGGAAGGGAGGCGGTGCGCGGGTGAAACCGTTCGACGCAATCCCCATTCCAGGCAGGGCTTGCCTGGCCCCTCCGCCTCACCCATCTTAGATTCCGCGGCTCGACTGTTTCGAAAGCTGTAAGTGACGGTACAACAAGGAGATGTACTGTGGGGCGCCGGAACAAACCCGGGGCATCCGAGCGAGGTGGCCTGCGGTCGTTCTACCTGGTCCTCGCGCTGGTCGCCGTGGTGGGGATCGCGGCGCTGGGCTATGCGGTGGCGGGGCGTGGGGGCGGTGCGGTCCTGGAGCCGGTCCCGGTCGAGGGGCTGAATGACCCGCGCACGCTGGTGGCGAAGGCGGAGGGGATCGCGATGGGTGACCCGTCGGCGCCGGCGAAGCTGCTGATCTTCAACGACTTCCAGTGCCCGGCGTGCGCGAACTTCGCGGCTCAGATCACGCCGTTCCTGAAGGCCGAGCTGGTGGATGCGGGGAAGCTCCAGATCGTGTACCACGACTTCCCCCTGGCACAGCACCGGCACGCGTTCATTGCGGCGCGGGCGGCGCGGTGCGCGGGTGAGCAGGGCAAGTACTGGGAGTACTACAGCGTGCTCTTCGGGCAGCAGGGGCGTTGGTCGGCGCGGCCCCGTGCTCCGCTGAGCGACTTCGAGGATTACGCTGCCCAGGTGGGCGTGGACCGTGACGCGTTCGGCGCGTGTCTGCGGAGCGAACGGTACGCGGACGTGGTCACGGCGAACATGCAGTTGGGTCAGCAGCTCGGGGTCGACGGCACCCCGGCGCTGATCCTGAACGGCCGCCGGATCAGGGAGTGGCGCGGCTACTCCGACCTGAAGCGGCTGATCGAGGCGGAGGCGGGGAATTGAGTTCTGTCGCCGCGGACGCCGGAGCCGGGCGGGTCGAGACCCGAGGCGGAGCCGCGCCCCTGACGCGGATGGGGATCGCGGTGCTCTCGCTGGTCGGGCTGTTCATCGCGGCGTATCTGCTGCTGCACCGCCTGGGCATCGTGGGCGCTCTGGCGTGTGGCGCGGACGGCGGCTGTGCCGTGGTCCAGAGTTCGCGCTGGGCGGTGTTCCTGGGGATCCCGGTGCCGGCGTGGGGCGTGGTGGGGTACGGGCTCTTGTTCGGGGCGTCGCTGGCCGCGGTGCAGCCGGGGCTGGTGGGGGATCGGCGGATCGCGGCCGTGCTGTTCGGACTGAGCGCGTTTGCGTTCGGGTTCTCGCTCTACCTCACGGCCCTGGAGGCGTTCGTCATCCACGCCTGGTGCCGCTGGTGCCTGGCGTCGGCGGGCATCGCCACCGCGATCTTCGTGCTGTCCCTACCTGAGATCCGCCGGCTGCGGCGCGGCTGAGCGGTCGTCATCACCATGAGCGACGAACGGATACCGGTGCGCCTCGTCTTCGCCGACCGCGGCTCGTTCCACGAGCTCGTGGTCCGGCTCCCGGCCGAGGTGCTGAACCAGTACGAGCGGATCATCGACGCGATCCGGGAGGATCCCGCGATCACGGCGGAGATGTTCGTGGACCGACGGCGTCTCGTCGCCGCCTTCGTGGACGTGGGGGCGGAAGGGGGGTGATCCCCCGTCGCGGCGTCGCTCCTCCGCGCCCCCCGCGATCCCCGTGTGGTCGCCCGGGTTCTCGTCGCCGTTCGGGGACCGAGGACGACCGAGGACGGTGGGGACCACCGCGGGATCACCGCCGTCCCGCCGCGGCCGCCCGCCGCAGCGCTTCCTCGAGCACCTGCTCCCACTCTTCGAAGCTCTTGAGCCCGACGACGGTCTGGTCCTCGCTGGTGAGGAACGCGGGCGTGCCACGCACGCCGGCGCGTGCTGCGAAGATCACGTCTTCGAGGATGAGGGGAGCGACCAGGTCGGCCTCGATGCACGCGCGGAACTCGGGCTCGGACACACCGCCTTCACGCGCGTATCGGATGAACACGGGCAGCGGATCCGCCAGTGCGGACCACTCTCGCTGGTTCGCGAACAGGCGGTCGTGCAGGAACCAGAAGTCTCCGCCAGTGGCGCCGGCGCAGAGGGCGGCCTCCGCGGCGGCCCAGGCGTGCGGGTGCGAGGGCAGCGGCAGGTTGACGAAGACCCACCGGACCTTGCCTGTGCGGATGTAGGCGCTGTCGAGGCGCGGGAACGTCTCCTTCCAGAACCGCGCGCAGTACGGGCACTGGAAATCGGCGACCTCGAAGACGAGCACGGGCGCGGATTCCGCGCCCTTTGCGCGGCTGGCCGCCGCCCGCTTCTGGAGTGACCGCTCCGGGGCCTGCGCGGCGAGCGTCGCCGCAGTGCCGGGGGGCGCAGGCAGGGCAGGCAGGGCGAGCGCCGTGACCAACGTCGCGCCTGCGAGGAGCGCCGCCCGGCGGGCGCCGCGCGCGGGGCCCGTCCGGCGCGTGCGTACGGCGTGCGGCGCAGTCAGCGCCCCCGGCCGTTGCATCGGAGTCCGGAATCTCACCATACCCTCGCCGCCTCGGATCTCGGGTGCCTCGGGTCCGGTCGGCGGTTCCTACAGCCCGGGCCGCCGGTATGTTTCCCCGCAGAGCCGCGGCGGTCACCTCCACTGGCGGCCCCCTCTCAGCCATCGCGTCCCGCGCGCAGCACGCGGCGGCAGCGCTCGAGCGTCCACTCGAGCACGGACGGCGGCGGCCAGGTTGGGCGGGCAGCTGCTTCCAGCAGCCGCGCCGCTTCGGCCCGGGCCCGCTCTTCCAGCTCCCCGCCGATCCAGCCGTTCCGGATCGCTTCCTCCAGCTCGTCCTCGTCCAGGAGCCGCGGCTCGCCGCGCACGCCCTTCCACACATCGAGGAAGAGGTCCGTGGTCCGCCAGGCGTCGTCGGCAATGAACTCGACGGGCGTGATGACGTTGGCGTAGAAGCCGGTGAACGAGCCGTCCCGACGGTGGAAGCGGCCGAGGTCGAACCACGCGCCGGGAAACGTGAACCACACCGCCGGCGCGTCCGGCTCGAGGGCGACCTCGCCGTCCACGACCAGCGGCCGCGCCAGCGGCGTGCGCTCCACGTACGTCACCACCACGTCTGGCGCACGGTGGACGAGGTGCTGGACGTACACCGTTTCCCGGTCCGGTGGGCGCAGATAGTGAATGCGAACGGAAGCCAAGGCGCGGGCGCGTGGTGAGCCGCGTCGGGCTCAGTCGTAGAACCCCTTGCCGGCGGCCGCCCGCTCGCGCAGCCACGGCGCCGGATGGAAGCGCAGCCCGAGCTCGCGCTCGTGGTGCTCGAGTCGCTCCAGGATCCTCGGCAGGCCGAGGGTGTCCGCGTAGCGGAGCAGGCCGCCGCGGAACGGCGGGAAGCCGATCCCCATGACGAGGCCGAGGTCCACCTCCCACGCGTGCCGGACAATGCCATCCTCCAACGCGCGGGCGGCCTCGTTGATCATGACGAGGATGGCGCGCTCCTGGATGACGGCGGCGGGGATGTCGCGTCGCTGGGCGGGGACCGCGTCGCCTAGCAGCGCATAGACGCCGGGGTCCGGCCCCTTCTCGCGGTCGTTCTCGTAGCGGTAGTACCCGAGCCCCCCTTTCCGGCCCAACCGATCCGTCTGAGCCATTGCGGCCAGCGGCGGCGCGGGGCGCATCCGGTCGCCGAAGGCCTCGTACATCACGTTCGCCGCGTGGCGGGCCACATCGAGTCCGACTTCATCCAGCAGACGGAACGGCCCCATGGGCATGCCGAAGTCGAGCAGCGCGCGGTCCACGTCCTCGATGCGTGCGCCCTCGGCCAGCAGCCAGCCGGCCTCGTTGAGGTACGGCGCGAGGATGCGGTTGACGAGGAAGCCCGGGCCGTCGTTGACGACGAGCGGCGTCTTGTCCAAGCGTCGCGCGAGCGCGACGACGGTGGCGATCGTCTCGTCCGAAGTCGCGGCGCCGCGCACGACCTCGACGAGCGGCATCCGATGGACGGGGTTGAAGAAGTGCATGCCGCAGAAGTTCTCGGGCCGCGCGAGGGCGTGCTGCATCTCGGTGATCGAGAGGGACGACGTGTTGGAGGCGAGGACTGCGCGCTCCGGGGCGCGCTCTTCGGCCTCGCGGAGCACTTGCTTCTTCACGTCCATGCGCTCGACCACCGCCTCGATCACTACGTCGACGGTGCCGAAGCCGGCGTAGTCGAGGGTGGGCGCGATGCGACCCATGGCCTGCTCCGCCTCGCGCCGCTCCTTGCGTCCGCGGCGCACCGCCTTGTCGAACAGCTCGCGGGCGTGGCGCATTCCGAGCGAGAGCGCCTCCGCACGGATGTCCTTGAGCCGGACGGGGATGCCGCGGTCGGCGAGGAGCTGGGCGATGCCGCCGCCCATGGTGCCGGCGCCGAGCACGGCGGCCCGGTCCACGGGCCGCGGCTCCACCTGCGGCCCGGCCTTCTTCGCCGCCTCGGTGAGCCGGAAGACGTGGACCAGGTTCTTGCTGACGGGGCCGACCAGGAGGGCGCCGAGCGCGCGCGCCTCGCGGGCGAGCGCTTCGTCGAGCGGCGCGGTGGGCGGCGTCTCCGCGAGCACGTCCAGCGCCGCCAGCGGGGCAGGGTAGTGGCCGCGGGTCTCACGCAGGACCCGCTTGCGCGCCTGGGACAGGACGAGCCGCCGGCCGAGGGGCGTCCGGTCCAGGAGGAGTGCCACGACGCCGCCGCGCCGGCGGCGTTCGCGCTTCCTCCGTCCCTGGCCCGCGAGTTCGAGGGCAACGCGGCGAGCCCGGTCGTACAGCACGGGCTGCGGGACGCACTCGTCCACGAGCCCGATCCTGGCGGCGCGCCGCGCGTCCAGCGTGCGTCCGGTGAGGATCAGGTCGAGGGCGGCGCGGAGGCCGATGAGTCTGGGCAGCCGCACCGTGCCGCCGAACCCGGGGATGATGCCGAGCCGTACCTCGGGGAGCCCGATGCGGGTTGTGGGCGAATCGCTGGCGAGGCGTGCGTCGCAGGCGAGGGTGAGCTCGGTCCCGCCGCCGAGGCAGGTGCCGTCAATGGCGGCGACGCTCGGGACGGGGAGCTGCTCGAGCCGCCGGAAGATGCGCTGACCCTCCCGCGACTTCGCCTCGGCTTCCCGAGCGTCCGTGATCCCGGCGATCTCGTCGATGTTCGCTCCGGCGATGAACGTGCCGGACTTGCCGCTCCGCACGACGACGGCGCGGACCCGGCCCGTGCGCGCGGCCTCCTCGACGTCCGCCAGCAACAGATCGAGCCGGGCCATCACCCCGGAGGTCAGGATGTTGACCCGGCTCTCCGGCCGATCGAAGACGAACCAGGCGACGCCGTCGCCGTCGATCTCCAGCGTCAGCGCCGCCTCGTCCACCGGAACCGTTCGCGTGATCGTCATGCGTCCCGGCCACGCACGCCCTGTACCGGGCGCGGGTCAGATCCTGGGCCGGACCTGCGCGTTCTGGCGCGTCAACTGCACGACCAGCGGATCACCCCCCGTGACCTCGACCGGCACGTTCCAGTACAGCTCCTCGTTGGGCAGCATGTAGCGTGCGTGTACCCACCACCGGCCCTTGGGCACCTTGACGCGGACCGTGCCGGTCGCGTCCGTGGTGTCCGCCACCTCCTCACGGCCCAGCGACTTGATCAGCGCAGGGATGATCGAGTCGAGCGGCGCGAACGCCTCGTCCTCCCAGGCCTCCTTCTTCAGCCGGAACTCCTCGAGCTGTGCGGCCAGCTGGCTCTGGAGGGAGGACATGCGCTGGAACGCAGCCTCACGTGCGCGGTTCGTGGCCCGCTCCTCGTCCTCGAGCCGCTCGAACTCCCGGTAGAGCACCCGGTACTGGCCGGACGTACGGCTGAGCTTGTTCATCTCGTCGAGGAGCTGCCGCATGCTGTCCCGGACCTCGTTCCAACGGGCCTCGTTGCGCTGCCACTCCGCCTGCGCGGCCAGCATCTGCTCGCGCAGTTGCATCACCGAGTCGGGGATCGTGGGCTCCGGCACGGGATACGCGGCCGCGAGGGAGTCGAACAGCGCGTCCCGGTCGTACGGAAGCACGCGTACGGGCAGGGACGCGAGGGTCAGCGGCTCCGCGCCGTCCTCCCCCTCGAGCTGCGCCTGCACCACGATCTCGCCTCCGCATCCTGCGGACACAACGAAGCCGGCGGCCAGCAGCAACACCAGTCGTCTCATTGGAAGCATCTCCGGGTGGGTTCGGGAATGGAAGGAAAAGTACGGCGCAGGGGCGCGACGATCAAGCGGGGCCGACGTTTCGGCGTGGTCGATGTCGGCTCCGGCGGGGGCGGATCACGCTCTCCTCCCCGGCGTCGGTCCTCCGCCCCGGGGGGGCGGCCCGTCACCCCGGGGCGAGGATGGCGCGGGCCGGGGGGCCGAGGGATGCGGCGGCACGGCGCAGCCGGTCGGGCGTGAGGCTGCGGACCGCCTCGTCCGGCGGCAGGTGGCCGTGATCGAAGAAGAGCTGGCGTGCGGCGTCCAGTGCCCGGGCCTCGGGCGTGGCGAGGTCGAGGAGCCGGTGGCCGAGGTAGCGGCGGGTCGTCTCGTGGAACCGGTCCTCGGACAGCGGGTCGGATGCCGCCCGGCGGATGAGGTCTTCGACCCGCTCGGCCCACACGTCGGCGCGGTCGGGGTCGATCACGAGGGTGATCAGCAGGGCGCCGCCGGCGCCGTGGCGCTCGATCTCGACGCCGAGGTCGTAGACCTCGGGCCGGGCCGGCGCAGGGCCGACCGCTTCGCGGATGCGGAAGGCGAGCAGTTCCAGAGCGGGCATGTCCGGCTCAGCGGGGAGGGGGAACGCCCAGCCGAGCCACGTGGTCACGGTCGCCTGGGTCAGCGCCCGGAGCCCATCGCGGGGCGGGGGCTGGGGGCGTGGGAGCAGCACGGGGAGCGAGGCGTCGCCGAACGTGGCGCTGAGCACCTCCAAGCCCTCCCGGGCGGTGACGGGGCCGACCAGCGCCGCCGCGGCGCGGGCGGGGATGAAGCGGGTCCGGAGCATCCGGCGGACCTCCGCCGCGTCCAGGGCGGCCACCTCCGCGGCGCGGCCGCAGGGCGGCCGCGCCCACCGGCTGTAGCGGCCGAAATGGGCCTCGCGGAGCGCCAGCCGTGCATCGGCGGCAGGGCTGCCCTCTGCCCGGGAAAGGGTCTGAACCAGCGCGGCGCGGGCGCGGGCGACGGCGTCGTCGGCCGGACTGGATCGGAACAGCGCATCCAGGAAGACAACCGCTGCGGCGCGCCAGGTGGCGGGCGGCGCCAGGAGGGTGAAGCCCATGGCGGCGGCGTCGCAGTGGACCGAGGCCACGGCGCCGAGGGCGTCGAGGCGCGCCGCGACCTCCTCCACCACGGACCTGGCGGCCAGGTGGCTGAGCCCGGCCTCCCGTTCCATCTCCCATGCGGTCCCGGCGTTCACCAGGACCGCCAGCGCCACGGCGGTGCCCGTGGGCTCCGGGAGGACGGCGATCCGCCGGTCCGCGACCTGCGCGGCGAAGAGACCGACGGGCCAGAGCGCCAGCGCCAGCACCGCGGCGGCGCGGGGCAGCGCGGCGCGGACGGCGCCGCGCCTCATGGCGCCACCTCGGCGATCTCTGGCCGGGTCTCGCGGAGCGCCTGCAGGGCGTGGGCGACGTCGTGCGCGCCCACCCGCTCCAGCGCCGCGACGAACTCCAGCGCCGCGTTCGGCTCACCGGTTCGGTCGAGCATGGTGCCGAGCACTTCGGCCAGCCCTTCGGCCGACCGCGCGGCGAACAGCACGTCGCGGACGGCGCGCCGGCGCGCCCGCGCGACAGCGGCCGCGTCCACCCCCTCCGCCACCGCCGCCACGGCGCGCTCCAGGCGTTGGCGCACGGAGCCGTCCCCGTCACCGTTCCGGCCCGGCGGCTCCGGCGCCAACAACACCAGCGCGCGACGCCCTGCGTTCCACCACAGCTCCGCCGATGCGCCGCCCAGCCCGCTCTGGCCCAGCTCCTCAGCCAGCAGCGCCGCCGCGACGGCGAGCACCGCCGGGTCCTCGCCGGTGGCGGGGTAGCCCAGCGCGACCCACCGGGTGACCACCTGCGGCGCCGGAGGCCGGGGCGTGGCGGCCTGTGCAGGCGGCCCCTCGCCACGAGCCGCCGCCGCCCCGGCCCGCCCCCCGCGGCCGGCGCGGACCGGCCAGCCCTCGAACGCCGCCACGGCGCGACCCGCCTCCACCCCGCCCGCCACCACGACGGCGGAGCGGCTCGCCGTCGCCGTTGCGCTCCACCAGCGCGCCAGCCGCTCCGCGGTCAGCCCCGCGAGGTCCACCCCCCTCCCGGACACCGAACCCAGCTCCGGGAACAGCGCCTCCCGCAGCTTCGCACGCACCAGCGGCTCCGGGGTGTCCAGCTCCGCCGCGGCCTGCGCCTCCGCGACGACCCGGGCCGCCGCCAGCGCACTCTGCCCGACGTCCGCACCCGCGGGTCCGGCCGCCGCGAGCCGGAGCGCCGCCGCCAACCGCTCGAACGCGTCCGCCGGACCCACCACCCGGAAGACCGCGTGCGTCGTCGTCCGCTCCACCGATGCACGGCCACCGACCGCCGCGGCCGCCGCCTCGAGCTGCGCCCGAGCCAGCTCCACCACCACCCGCGCCGCCCCTTCCAGACCCTGCGGCTCCTCCACACGCACGGCCAGCCGCAGCGCCACCAGCCGCGACTCCGGCTGTTCACGCACCACCACCAGCGGACCGAGCGCCGGCCGCGCCACGTGCACCGGCCCCAGGACCGCATCGGGGCCGGCCGCCGCCCGGGGCTGCGCCGCGACCCCGGACCCCGGCACCGCCCACCACGCCGCCAGCGGCAACCACCACAGCCGGCTTCCGTTCCACCGCATCGCAACCAAACAAAAAAGCGCCTTTCCAGGCGCTCCCTCGCCAACGTCGCCCCCGGGCAGGGTCGCACCCCGGGCGCACCCGCCCACCCCACCGGCCGACCGACACCCGCCTCAGTCCGGGATCACCTCCGTGTTCAGGATGTAATCCCGCGGATTCACCGGCCGGCCGTTCAACAGCACCTCGTAATGGACGTGCGGCGCCACCGCCAGACCCGTGGCACCGACCTCCGCGATCGGCTGACCCCGCTCCACCACCTGCCCCACCTTCACCAGCGTCCGCGACGCGTGAGCGTACCGCGTCACGTAGCCACGGCCGTGGTCCAGCTCGACCATCAACCCGTAGTCGCCGTTGCGCCCCGCGAACGTGACCCGGCCCCGGGCCGTCGCGTGGATCGGCGTGCCCTTCGGCGCCACGATGTCGATCCCTTGGTGCGGCCGCGGACGGTCCAGGATCGGGTGCCACCGCTGCCGGGAGAAGGCGCTCGAGATGTAGCCCACCACGGGCGCGATCGAGGGCGTCGAGACCAGCTCCTCGTAACGTTCCTCGAGAGAATTCAGCGCCGCGTCCCAGCTCATGGACAGCACCTGGGCGCGACGCAGCATGGCGTTCAAATCGTATGCCGTCGAGAAGGCCCGCTCACCCTGCCGGGCGTCGAGCCTCCACAGCTCACTGCTCTGGAGCGTCTCCGTGCCCGGACCGCCGATGCCGGCCTGCAGCACCTCCTCGTCCAGCGGCTCCAGTCCCGCGACCAGCCGGAAATGGGCGTCCTTCTTCGACAGCACATCGAGCGCCTTCCGGAGCTCGGCCACCGTCTCCTGGATCCGGTCCAGCTCGGCCTCCAGGAGCGCGTTCTGGCGGGAGAGCCGCTTCACGGTCACCCGCTCGCTCTCCCTCACGAAGAACCCGACCGCCAGCGACCCCAGGACCGAAAACACCAGGAGCACCGCTGCCACGGCCAGGCGCACGACGTCCCGGGATAGCCGGACCTGACGGACCCGTGCCGGGTTATCCGACACGATCACCAGCGTCACGCGCCCTCGAGCCATCGTCGCCCATCCGGTGGTTGGGTACGCAGTCGTCGCGCCGCAGCGTGGGGCCGACAGCGGCACCCACTGGAGGCCAACCTCGGGGTTCGGGTTCTCCGGGGAACAACGAGACGGGGCCTCAGCATATTACCAAGACGGCCCGACTGTCAACCCCGGGCCGGCCCCGCGGGCCGGGGGCTGCCCGGGATCCTGCGCGCAAAACGAGACGAGGGCGGCGACGTCGCGTCGCGCGCCCTCGTCGCGGGGCCTCCGCTGCGGTCCGTTCATCCGCTCATCGCTCCTCTTTGGGGAAGAGCACCTCGCCCCGCGTCACGGTCCTGCCGGCGAGATCGAGGCCGGGCAATTCGTCGAGCATCGGCACGCGCTCGAGTCCGAGCCGCCCAGCGAGAGACGCCATGGTGAAGGGCAGGAACGGTTCGAGCAGCGTCGAGAGCGTGGCCAGGACGCGGCAGAGCGAAGCCAGCGTGGCGTCCAGCTCGGCGTCGCGCCCCTCCCGGGCCTGCTGCCACGGGGCGCGCTCGACCACGAAGGCGTTGGCGCGGGCCGCCAGCTCGAGGGCGGTGGCGGCGCCGACGTGGAGCAGGGAGGCGTCCATGGCCTCGCGGTAGCGCGCGACGATGGCCGCCGTCTGGTCGTCCAGCGAAGTGCGCGCGCCGCGCGGCACCGTACCGCCGCGGTAGCGCTCGACCATGGACAGCGTCCGATTGACCAGGTTGCCCAGGTCGTTGGCCAGGTCCGCCGTGTAGCGCTCGTCGAAGCGGGCCAGGGAGAAGTCGCCATCCCCGTTCCACGGCACCTCGCGCAGCAGGTAGTAGCGCAGCGCATCGGGGCCGTGGCGGTCGATGGCGTCGCTCAGCTCGACCCACACGCCGGCGGACTTCGAGAACCGCCGGCCCTCGAAGGTGAGGAAGCCGTGCGCCCACACCCGCCGCGGCAGCTCGAGCCCCGCACTCATCAGCATCGCGGGCCAGTAGATGCAGTGGAACCGCGTGATGTCCTTGCCGATGACGTGCACGTCGGCCGGCCAGTAGCGCTCGTAGCCCGGCTCCGGGAACCCGGCCGCAGTCAGGTAGTTCGTCAGCGCGTCGATCCACACGTAGACCGTCTGGTCCGGGTCACCGGGCCAGCGGATCCCCCACGGCAGCCGGGCGCGGGAGACGGAGAGGTCCTCGAGCCCGCCTTCGATGACGCGCAACAGCTCGTTGCGCCGGGGCTCCGGCTGCACGAAGTCCGTCTCCGCGATCAGCTTCCGCAGCGGCTCCTGGAAGCGGGAGAGCCGGAAGAACCAGTTCTCCTCCTCCACCCAGAGCAGCGTCCGCGTCGGGTGGAGCGGACAGACCAGGTGCTCGACCGTACGCCCGCCGGCCGGCGCGCCGCCCCGGGCCGCTGCCGCCCCGCCCGCCGCCCCTCCCGCGGAGCCCTCGCCCCCGCCCGGGCGGGAGGACTCGGCGGACGGCCCGCCCTCACCCCCGCCGGCGGTTCCAGCGGTCTGGGCGGAGGCCGGGACCAGCTCGTCCTCGCCCTTGTACGACTCGCACCCGACGCAGTAGTAGCCCGCGTACACGCCTCGGTAGAGGTCGCCGGCGGCGTTCATACGCTCGATGATCGCCTGGACCGCGCGCGCATGGCGTGGCTCGGTCGTGCGGATGAAATCGTCGTTGCTCAACCCCAGCCGCCGCCACGTGGCCCTGAACTGCTCGGCGATCGAGTCCACCCACTCCTGCGGCTCCACACCGTGGGTCCGCGCGTGCTGGAGCACGTTGAGCCCGTGCTCGTCCATGCCGATGACGAAGTGGACGGACCGCCCCGCCAGCCGATGGTAGCGCGCCATGGCGTCCGCGCCCAGCTTCTCGAGCGCGTGCCCCAGGTGCGGCGGGCCGTTGGCGTAGTCGATGGCACTCGTGATGTAGAACTTGCTCCCCCCGTTCACGTCCGCCGTCCCTTCCCGTTGGATCCGTTCCTCTCCTGTTCGCGCGCGCGGCCCCCGCGCCGCTCGATCGCCGACCCTCCCTCCGCCGCCCGCGCGACCTCCGCCTTCAATTGGGCGAGCGGCACGGTGCGGCGCTCGCCGTCCTCGTCCTTGAGGACGACCAGCTCACGCCAGATGTCTACGCTGATCACCTTCTCCTTGCCGCGCAGGGTCATGAGGGTCTTGCCCTCGCGCGGGAACTTCTTGCGCGCTTCCACGTACGCGTCGTGCTCGTAGATCAGGCACGACATCAGCCGGCCACACACCCCCGAGATCTGCGAAGGATTGAGCGACAGCCTCTGGTCCTTCGCGAGCTGGAGACTGACCGGCTTCATCTCCCGCAGCCACGTCGCGCAGCACAACTCACGGCCGCAGCGCCCGATCCCGCCGAGCAACGCCGCCTCGTCCCGCACGCCGATCTGCTTCAGCTCGATGCGCGTCCGGAACGTGCGCGCCAGGTCCCGGACCAGCTCGCGGAAGTCCACTCGCCGCTCGGCCGTGAAGTAGATGAGCAGCTTGTTGCGGTCGAACTGCCACTCCGCATCGCTCACCTTCATCTTCAGGCCGTGCTGCTCCACCTTCTCGCGCGTGACGCGGCGCACGCGAGCCTCATCGGCCCGGAGCGCCCACGCACGCTCGAGGTCCTCTTGCGTCGCGCGCCGCAGCACGCGCCGCTCCGGCAGCGGCAGCGCGCACCTGGACGCGCAACCCGTGCACTTGCGCTCGGCGAGCGCGCCCGTCGCCGTGACGCGGCCCAGGTCCTCGCCCCGGTCCGCCTCCACGATGACGTACCAGTCCGGCCGGACCTCGAAGTCCGCGACGTAGTACCCCTTGCGGCGGCCCTTGAAACTGACTTCAACGATCTGGCCCATGACGGGCTCCTCTTCCTGCATCGAGGCCGGCGCGGTGACGTGCACGCGGGCTCAGCCCGCGCTCCGGACCTCCCGCCACTGCCCGATGGCCTCGAACTTGGCCCAGCGCCGCGCACGCAGCTCGTCCGGCGGCAGGGCGCGGAGCTCGTCCAGATGCCGGACGACAGCGGCGCGCAACCGGCGCGCGGCTTCGTCCCAATCGGTGTGCGCGCCGCCAGGCGGCTCGGCGATGACCTCGTCGATGACGCCGAGCGATGCGAGGTCCGCGGCGGTCAGCTTGAGCGCTTCCGCCGCCTTGTCGCGCGCCTCGGCGGTCTTCCACAGGATCGCCGCGCAGCCCTCGGGCGAGATCACGCTGTAGATCGAATTCTCGAACATGAGGACGCGATCGGCCACGCCCAGCGCCAGCGCGCCGCCGCTCCCGCCCTCGCCGATGACCACGCTGACCACCGGCACGGACAGCCGCGCCATCTCCCTCAGGTTGCGCGCGATCGCCTCCGCCTGACCCCGTTCCTCCGCGCCGATGCCCGGGTAGGCGCCCGGCGTGTCGATCAGGGTGATGATCGGCCGGCGGAACTTGTCCGCCATCTGCATCAGGCGCAGCGCCTTGCGGTACCCCTCCGGGTGCGGCATCCCGAAGTTGCGGCGGAGGTTCTCCTTCATGTCCCGCCCCTTCTGCTGCCCGATGACCATGACGGACTCGCCCTCCAGCCGCGCCCAGCCCCCCACGATCGCCTGGTCATCCCGGAAGCCGCGGTCGCCGTGGAGCTCAATGAAGTCCGTGAACGCGCGCTCGATGTAATCCAGGGTGTATGGCCGCTGGGGATGGCGCGCGAGCTGAACGCGCTCGATGGCGCTCAGCCGGCTCATGCGCTGCGCCTTGAGCCGCTCCAGCTTGCGCTCCAGCACGCCGATCTCTTCCGTGACGTCCAGGCCCCTGGCCCGCGCCATCTCCTGGAGCCGCGCGATCTGCTGCTCCAGCTCCGCGATGTCTCTCTCGAAATCCAATGGAGAGGCAATGCTCATGCGTGCCTCACGCTCTCACCAGTCGCACGCGGTCCTCGCCGAACAGCGCGCGTAGCTCGGACAGCAACGCCGGCGTCGGCGTCACGGTCAGGGTACGGGACCGGAGGACGATCTCCTCGTCTCCGCCGTTCCGATCCGTCTTCGTCCGCCGCCAGCGCACCAGCAGGGGCGCCGCGCCGCGGTTCGCCCGCAGCAGCCCGGATGCCGCTGTGATCGCTTCCTCCACGTTCGGCTCGGGCGCCAGTGAGACCTCCAGCGCGAGCAGCCCGCCCGCACTCACCTCGGCCAGCGGCAGCGCATCCTCGAGGAAGATCGGCGGTGATTCCTCGTCCCGCTCCGAGACCGTGCCGCGGATCAGCACCGCCGCATCCGGCACGAGCACGCTGGCCGCGGCCTCCCACGCCTTCGCCGAGGCGATGACCGTGGCCGTCCCGGCCAGGTCCTCCACGGTGATGCGCCAGAACTCGCTGCCCCGCCGCGACACCTGCCGGGTGACCGCGGTCACCACGCACGCCAGCTCGATGCGCCGGTCGCGGTGGGCCCGTAGCGTGGAGGTGTTCACCGCCTCGAAGACGCGGATCACGTCCCGGTACTTCTCCAGCGGGTGGCCGCTGATGAAGAAGCCGAGCACCTCCTTCTCGCGGGCCAGCCGCTCGCTCTCCGGCCACGGCTCCGTGTCGGGCAGCGGCGGGACGGGCCGCGGCGCCGCCTCGCTCGCCGAAGGCGCATCGAACAGCGAGACCTGACCCGACTCCTTCTCCGCCTGCCGGAGCTGCGCTTCACGGAGCAGCAGGTCGAGCGCTGCGATGAGCTGCGCGCGGTGCGCCACGCCCGACGGCAGCCGCGTGGCCAGCGAGTCGCACGCGCCCGCCTGGATCAACGCCTCCAGCGCGCGCCGGCCCACGACCCGGGGATCGGTGCGCTCGATCAGGTCGTACAGCGAACGGAACGGGCCGCCCTTCCGGCGCGCCTCCAGGATCGCTCGCACCGCCGCTTCGCCCAGCCCGCGCACCCCGCCGAGCCCGAAACGGATCCTGCGCTCGGAGACCGGCGTGAACTTCCACTCGGACTCGTTGACGTCCGGCGGCAGGACCTCGATGCCGGCGGCGTGCTCCGGGATGTACCGGCCCAGCTCGCGGCACTCCCCGATATACTTCACCACCTCCTCGGTTTTGTCCACCACCGAGGAGAGCAGCGCGGCCATGAACTCCGCCGGGTAATAGCGCTTGAGCCACGCGGTCTGGTAGCTCACCAGCGCGTAGGCGACGCTGTGGGACCGGTTGAACCCGTAGCGGCCGAACGTGATCACCTGCTCGGCGATCTGCCGCGCCGTGTCCTCTTCGACACCGTTCGCAACCGCGCGGCGCACGAAGTTCTCCAGCTCCCGCTGGATCAGCTCCTGGTCCTTCTTGCCGACCGCCTTGCGCAGCACGTCCGCTTCCGCGAGCGAGTAGCCCGCGAGCACCTGCGCGATGCGCATCACCTGCTCCTGGTAGGTGATCACGCCGTACGTCGGCTCCAGCACGTCCTCGAGCAGGGGATGCGGGTAGCGCACGGGCTCCTGGCCGAGCTTGCGCCGGATGTAGACATCGGTCATGCCGCTGTCGAGCGGACCCGGCCGGATGAGCGCGTTGGTCGCGATCAGGTCCTCGAAGCGGTCGCAGCGCATCGCGCGCAGCTTGTCCGTCGCCAGCGACGATTCGAACTGGAAGACGCCGGCGGTCCCGCCGCGCGCGAGCATGTCGTAGACCGCCGGGTCGTCCAGCGGCACATCCCGGATGCTCGCGTACTCCTCGCCCGTGACGGGGTGGCGCAGCGCACCGTAGCGCCGTCGCACCCACTCCACCGCGTCGTGGATGACGGTCAGCGTCTTCAGGCCGAGGAAGTCCATCTTCAGCATCCCGGCCTGGTCCAGCACCGTCATGTCCCACTGCGTGACGATGGCGAAGTCCCCGTCCGCGCCATCGCCCGCATGGCCGTTCGCGCGCGTCGGCCCCCCGTCGCCGCCGTCACCCGACCGCCCGTTGGACCGGCCCGCGCCCCGCGTCGGTTGCGTGCAGATCGGGATGTAGTCCGAGAGCGGACCCGGCGCGATCACGACACCCGCGGCGTGCACGCTCGCGTGGCGCGCCAGCCCCTCGAGACGGCACGCGTAGTCCACGAGCTGCCGAACCCGCGGGTCGGTCTCCACCAGTTCGCGCAGCTCGGGGACCTTTTCCGCCGCCTCCGCCACCGACATCGAGAAGCTGGGCGAGTTCGGGATCAGCTTGGCGAGCTTGTCCGTCTCCGCCGGCTCGAAGCCGAGCACGCGGCCCACGTCGCGGATCACGGCGCGGGACTTCAGCGTTCCGAACGTGATGATCTGGCCCACCGAGTCCCTGCCGTACTTGCTCCGCACGTACTCGATGACCTCGCCGCGCCGCTCGTAGCAGAAGTCGACGTCGATATCCGGCATCGACACGCGGTCCGGATTCAGGAACCGCTCGAACAGCAGGTCGAACTTCAGCGGATCGACATCGGTGATCTGCAGGCAGTAGGCGACGAGCGACCCGGCTGCCGAGCCGCGGCCCGGCCCGACCGGGATGCCGCGCTGCTTCGCCCAGTTGATGAAGTCCTGAACGATCAGGAAATAGCCCGCGTAGCCCGTGCGCGTGATGACATCCAGCTCGTACTCGAGCCGCTCTTGCACCTCCGGGGGCAGCGGGTCGCCGTAGCGTGCGCGCGCACCGTCGCGGGCAAGGCGCACGAGCAGCGACGCCTCGTCCTCGAAGCCCTCGGGCAACGGGAAACGCGGCACGTGGTACTGGTGCTTGAGCGTCAGGTCGACGGACTCGGCGATCGCCAGCGTGTTCTCCAGCACATCCGGCCGGTCCGGGAACGCCGCCGCGATCTCGTCCGGGGCCTTCATGTAGAGCCCGCGGTCGTAACGCATCCGCGCCGGGTCCGAACGATCCTTGCCCAGCCCGATGCAGAGGAGGATGTCGTGGGCCTCGTGGTCCTCGGCGCGCAGGAAGTGCGCATCGTTGGTGGCGACGACGGGCAACCCCAGCTCTTCCGCGAGCTGGAAGACGCGCCGGTTCAGCTCGGCCTGCCCCGGCGTGTCGTGGGCCTGGACCTCGAGGTAGTAGCGGCCGTCGAAGACGTTGGCGTACCACTCCGCCGCCTCGCGCGCGGCGTCCCACCGGTCCGCCAACAGGTGCCGCGCCACCTCGCCCGCCATGCAGGCGGACAACACGATCAGCCCACCGGAGTACCTTGCCAGCACCTCGCGGTCGATGCGCGGCCTGCGGTAGAAGCCTTCCAGGTAGCCGATGGACGTCAGCTTGATCAGGTTGCGGTAGCCCTCGACATCCCGGGCGAGGAGCACCAGGTGGTAGTAGGCGTGCTCGCCGTCACGCGACGCGCCGGCCGGCGGCCGCTCCCGCCGGTCGCCCGGCGCGACGTACGCCTCCATCCCGAGGATCGGCTTGATGCCCGCCTTGCGCGCCTGCTCCTTGAACGCCCATGCGCCGAACATGCAGCCGTGGTCCGTGAGCGCGACCGCGGGCATCTCCAGCTCACAGGCGCGCCGGACCAGGTCCTCGATCCGGTTCGCGCCGTCGAGGAGCGAGTATTCGCTGTGAGTGTGCAGGTGGACGAAAGACATGGACACCTGGCCCGCGGCGGCCGGCACGCGCCGCCGCCGACGGCCGGCCGGCGCTCAGCTCGCCGGCCCGCCGCACTCGAACGAGTCGAGGATCGTCTCCAGCTGAATGATATACTCGTACTTGCCCTTCCGCGGGACGTACAGCCACGCGTCGATGAGGTACGTGCGGTTCTGCTCCGGACAGACGATCATCCGGTCCACGAACGGCCCGCCGGCCGGGAACTCGCCCGGCGGCGTGGACCACGCGCCCCGCACCTGGATCCCGTACCCGCCCGGCACCTCGATGCGCTCCACTTCCAGGCGCTCGCGACGCGTGACCTGCTCGCCCATGTCGGGGCGCTCGAGCGCATCGCGCCATTCGAGCAACGCTTCCGCCGTGAGCGTGTCGGGCGTGCCGCTCCGCCACGTCACGAGCACCGTCCGGTCGAGCTGCTCACCGAGCGCCTGGTCGTTGCGGAAGATGTAGAGCGAATCCGCCACCGTGCGGCGGTAGACGTTCGGCAGCAGCAGCCCGAAGCCGGCGGTCGCGCGGAGCGTGTCCCGGAACCCCTCCGCCGCCCCGCTCGTGAACATGCGCTGGATCGCGTACTGCCGGAACCGGCTGTCCAGGAGTTCGTGCAGCTCGGGCAGCACCTGCACGACCGCCTCCGCGGCCCCTTGCTCCGGCAGCACCACCACCGTCACCGTCTGCCCGCGCGCCCACACGTCCTTGCGCTCCACCACCGCGGGCCGGCTCGCCGGGACCGCCTCGCGGTCCAGCAGCTCCGCGACCCACGGATCGGCCAGGCTGCCGAGCACCAGGATCTGCTTGAAGCGCTTGAGGTCGTTCCACGCCGGCGCACCCGGCGCCACGTGGGTCACCTCGAACGTCCGTTCGTCCCGGACGGTGAAGATCCTCGGCTCCAGCGCCGCATGGACCGTGTCGCCGACCTCGGCCCAGAGGCTGTCCGACGCGAGCACGATCACGCTGTTCGCGTTGCCCCAGGCAGAGGGCGCCACGTCCGAGCACCCCGCCAGCAACGACAGCACGAATGGGATCGCCACCGCGACGATCTTCATGCGCATGGAATCGCTCGTATCCGAGGAATGATGCGGGTTTCGCCGCTCAACTTAACCGCGGCCCGGAGGCGTGGCAACGGCCGCCACGGAACCCGTCTCCACCCCGCAGGTTATCTCTGGACACCCCGGTTCCGGAGGGGATCCACCATGCCCGTGATGACCTGTTTGCGTCGGGCGGCCCTCGTGACGGGCTGCACGCTGCTGGGCTCGGCCGCATCGCTCCACGCGCAAGCCGGCCAGGCAGACGGCAAGACTCCCGTCAGCGTCGACGAGGAGAAGGCGAGAGCGGGCGCCGCGGTGTGGGCCCAGCGGGCCTGCGCCGCCTGCCACACCATCGGCGAGGGCAGGACTCTCGGCCCCGACCTCGCCGGTGTGCTGGAGCGCCGCGAACGCGCCTGGCTCGTGCGCTGGCTGAAAGCGCCGGATGCGATGCTGAGGACGGACTCGACGGCGAAGGCGCTGCTCGCCGAGTTCAACGGGATCCGCATGCCGAACCTGGGCCTGACCGACGAGGAGATCGAGGCGCTCCTGCACTACCTCGCGCAGGAATCGGCCGACGTGGGGAAGACGTAGGGAGAGGCGACCCGTTCAGGGCGCCGGCTCGGCGAGCAGCCGCGGCACCCACTCCGCCACGAGCTCCCGGGTGACGGGGCCGATCTGCTTGTGCGCCACGCGGCCGTCCCGGGCGATGAAGACCGTTTCCGGGACGCCGGTCAGCCCGTACTCGATGGCGGTGCGGCTGCCCGGGTCCATCAGGTTGACCCAGTTGCCGCCGCGCAGCGCCATCCAGCGGCGGGCGTTCTCGCGCGAGTCGTCGTACACGACGCCGACGATGCGCAGACCCGCGGGCCCGTAGGTCTGCTCGGCCTCGACGAGGACGCCGTGTTCCGCGATGCAGGCCGTGCACCAGGACGCCCAGAAGTTGAGGAGCACGACCTGGCCGCGGAACGAGGCGAGGCTGACCGTGTCGCCGTCCAGTGAGGCCAGCGTGAAGTCCGGTGCCGGCCGACCGAGCAGGGTGGGGCGGATCTCGCGCGGGTTGCGCGTGAGACCGAAGCCCAACAGCAGGATCACCGGCACCGCGGACAGCGGAACCAGCCAGCGCTTCCAGCTCATGGCCGTCCTCCGGCTATCGGCCGATCACGAGCCCTGCTCGCCGAACAGCTCCCGGTAGTACTCCGCGGGGTGCTCGCCCGGGGGCGGGGCGCGGTACTCGTTCGAGTGCTTGACCATCACGTTGGTCGCCTCGAAGACACCGCTGGGCGTGTACCTGCCCTCGACGATCACGCCGATGCCGTCCCGGAACATTTGCGGCGGCGCGCCGGTCGAGTGGACGTCCACTTCGGTCTGGCCGTCCGTCATGCGGAAGCGCAGGTCCAGCGCCTCCGCATCCCAGTGAACCGAGCCCGGCACGACCTGGCCGCCGAGGCGGACCGGCGATGCGTACGCCGCGTCGCCCATGGCGAGCAACTCGGTCGGCGTGCGGAAGTAGACCAGGCTGGATTCGATGCCGCCGTAGAACAGATAGATCAGCGCGGCCGCAATGACGACCGAGCCGGTGATGACGAAGAGCCGCTTGCCGCGACGAGCACTGCTCATGATTCCGTCTCCTGCGCGGCGGCCTCGAGCTCTCTGCGCGCGCGCGCCGTGCGGGCACGCACGTACAGCAGGTAGCCGGTGATGCCCCCCCAGGTGAGCGCGTACGCGGCGATCACGAACCCCCACTCAGACACGGGCGCCTCCCGGCGCGAGCGCCGCTTCCTCGCGCAGCGCCTCGGCCGCTCGCTCGAGCCGCGCCGCGTGGTAACGCTGCGCCGTCAGGTAGACCATGAGCAGTACGAACGCCAGGGCGTTCAACTCGAGCCCGAGCGCGTAAGCGCTGTCCACCGTGTCCGGACTGGACTGCACCTGGTGGATCGACCGCCAGCGCACCGACAGGTAGACGATCGGCACGTCGAGGAACGCCAGGATCCCCACGGCCGCGCTCCACCGGGCGCGGCGCTCCGGATCCTCCGTGAACGCGCGCAGGGCGAGGTAGCCGGCGTAGATGAGCATGAGGATCGCCGTCGTCGTCAGCCGCGGGTCCCAGGTCCACCAGACGCCCCATGTCGGCCGTGCCCAGATGGAGCCCAGCGCGAGCGTCAGCGCGGTGAACACGGTGCCGACCTCGGCGGCCGACGCGGCCAGCAGATCGTAGCGCTCCTGCCGCCGTACCAGGTACAGGACGCTGCAGATGAACAGGACGAACGCGGCGAGGAACGCGCACCAGGCGGCGGGCACGTGGACGTAGAGGATCTTCTGGAGATGGCCCATGTCCCGCTCGGGCGGTGATACGGCGAACCCCACCACCTGTGCGGCCACCACGGCGGCAAGGGACACGACGGCCAAAGGCCCCAGCCAGCGCGCCGCCGGCGGCCGCGCCGCCCCGGCCCCTCCCTTGCCCGGTCGCGACATCTCGTTCCCCTCGGTGTAGTCGTGCGAGCCTGGAGGGAAAGATACGCCGGCCCCCTACCAGGTCAAGCCGCGAGGACCCCGGCCGGCGGGATGCGGGTAGACGATCGCGGAGGCGGACCCTATTCTGGGCGCTGACATGAGAACGAGCCGTCCTCGATTCCTCCTGCCGCTGGTCCTCCTGGTCCTGGCCGGCTGCGCGGCCCGGGGCGGCGTGCCCACGGAAGCGGCGCGCCGCTCCAACGCGCGGCCCGCGGCGCTGGCGCGCCTCACGGTCGAGAACCGGACGGCGCACGCGCTGACCATCGCGTTCCAGCCGGCGGCGTCGAGCGGCGCCGAGGTGGTCGTGGGCGAGGTCGCTCCCGGCGGCGATGCGGAGCTCGCCCCCGTTCCGGCCGGCGAGCCGATCGTGTTGCTCGCCCGGACCCGGCAGGGTCGCGTGCTCCGCCTGCCGGCCCGCTCCTTCGAGCTGGACGGCTCCTGGCACTGGGTCATCCCCGCGGACGCGGTGTTCCGCCAACCGGATCCGGTAGAGTGAGCGACCTGCACGGCGCCGCCGCCGAGCGCCCGGACCGCCCCGAGCGCGCCCAGCGCTCCGCCGAACCGGTGCCGGCCGGGCACAGGCGCAGAGCCCATTCCCACGCCGACCACGCCGACCACGCACACGGCCACGGCCGGAGGGGCCACGGCCACGCCCACGCCCACGGGGGGCACGGCCACGCCCACGACGCCGAACACCTGCGCAGCGCGAGCCGACGCAGCCTGGTCTTGGTCCTCGGCCTCACCGCCACCTTCATGGTGGCCGAGGTCGTGGGTGGGCTGCTCTCCAACTCCCTGGCGCTGCTCGCCGACGCCGCCCACATGCTCACCGACGTGGCGGCGATCGCGCTGGCGCTCTTCGCGCTGTGGTTCGCCCAGCGGCCCGCGACCCCGGAGAAAACCTACGGCTACCTGCGGCTCGAGATCCTGGCCGCGCTGGTCAACGGAGCCGCCCTCATCGTCATCGCACTGGGCATCTTCTACGGCGCCTACCGGCGGCTCGCCGAGCCCGAGCCGGTGGAGAGCGGTCTCATGCTCGCCGTGGCGGCGGTCGGCCTGCTGGTCAACGTCGCGGCCGCATGGATCCTCCACCGTTCGGCCGGCCACAGCCTCAACGTGCGCGGCGCGTACCTGCACGTGCTCGGCGACCTCCTCGGCTCGGTGGGCGCGATCGTCGCCGCGCTGGTGATCCTCACCACCGGATGGGTGCTCGCCGACCCGTTGATCTCCGTCGTGATCGGCATGCTCATCCTGGTCGGCAGTTGGAAACTGGTGCGCGAGTCCGTGGACGTGCTCCTCGAGGCCGTGCCCCGCCACATCGACCTGGCCGAGGTGCGGCGCGCCATCGAGGAGATCCCGGGCGTGGAGGAGGTGCACGACCTCCACGTCTGGACGGTGACCAGCGGCTTCTTCGCCATGAGCGGCCACGCGGTGGTCCGCGACCCGGCGCAGTACCAGCGCGTGCTGAGCGAGATCCACGACTGCATGCACGACCGCTTCGGCATCCGGCACGTGACCGTACAGCTCGAGCCGCGGACCCTCTATACCATCGAATCCACGCTGAAACAGGACCTGAGACGGCAACCGGGACACGACCATGGCTGAGCGGATCCGCGTGCGGACGCGTGAGCGCGAGGAGCTGGTGGACATCACCCCGCAGGTCCGGGAGGCAGTGCGCGCCAGGGGCGTGGCCGACGGCGTCGTGCACCTCTGGGCCCTGCACACCACCTGTGCGCTCACGGTGAACGAGGGCGCGGACCCGGACGTGGCGCGGGACGTGGTGCACACGCTGCGCCGACTGGTGCCGCGGGAGGGCGACTACCGGCACGGCGAGGGCAACTCGGACTCCCACGTCAAGACGTCGCTGTTCGGGCCCGGGCTCACCCTGCTCGTGGAGGACGGCGATCTCCTCTTGGGCACGTGGCAGCGCGTGTTCCTGGCGGAGTGGGACGGCCCGCGGACGCGGGAGGTCGCGGTGCTGGTCCGGGGTTGAGCCCCGGAGCACGATTCGTTAGATTGCAGAGCTGTCCGGGTCGCCCGCGGCCCGGCTTTTTTTGTGCCGAACCCGAACGGCGCCGCACCGAGGCGAACGCGGCGCCCACGAGACTCCGAATGATCCGCAACGTCGCCATCATCGCCCACGTCGACCACGGCAAGACGACCCTGGTGGACCAGATGCTCCGTCAGGCCGGGGCGTTCCGGGAGAACCAGGTCGTGGCCGAACGCGTGATGGATTCGAACCCGCTCGAGCGGGAGCGGGGCATCACGATCCTCGCCAAGAACACGTCGGTGCGGTGGCGGGGGCACAAGATCAACATCGTGGACACGCCGGGGCATGCGGACTTCGGCGGCGAGGTCGAGCGCATCCTGCGCATGGTGGACGGGGTGCTGCTGCTGGTGGACGCGTTCGAGGGCCCGATGCCGCAGACCCGGTTCGTGACGCGCAAGGCGCTGGCGCTGGGACTCTCGCCGATCGTGGTGATCAACAAGGTGGACCGGCCGGATGCCGATCCGCTCCGTGTGCACGACGAGGTCCTGGAGCTGTTCCTCGAGCTGGAGGCCGGCGAGGCGCAGCTCGACGCGCCGTTCCTGTACGCGTCGGCGCGGGAGGGCTACGCCATCCGCGACCTCGCCGACGAGCGGCGGGACCTGGCGCCCCTGTTCGAGACGATCCTCGCCGCAGTGCCGCCGCCGCCCGGGGACACGACCGGGCCGTTCCAGATGCTGGTCTCGACCATCGACTACTCGCCGTATCTGGGCCGGCTCGCCATCGGCCGCATCGAGCGGGGCACCGTGCGGGTCGGCGACGCGGTCGCGCTGCTCAGCCCGGGGGGCGCCGGGTCGCCGGAGGGCGGGGAGGCCCGCGACCCGTCGCGGCAGGGGCGCGTCGCGCGGCTGTACACGTTCGAGGGGCTCCAGCGCGTGGAGGTGCCCGAGGCCTCGGCGGGCGACATCGTCGCCCTGGCCGGCCTGGAGGACGTGGAGATCGGCGCGACGGTCGCGGACCCTGCGGTGCCCGAGCCCCTGGAGGGCATCGCCGTCGAGGAGCCGACCGTCTCCGTGGACTTCAGCGTCAACACCTCGCCGTTCGCCGGCCGCGAAGGGAAGTTCGTCACCAGCCGCCAGCTCCGGGAGCGGCTCTTCCGCGAGCTGGAGCGCAACGTGGCGCTGCGGGTGGAGGAGACGGACTCGCCGGACACCTTCACCGTCTCCGGCCGCGGCGAGCTGCACCTGGCGATTCTGATGGAGACCATGCGGCGCGAGGGCTACGAGTTCATGGTCTCGCGGCCGCGGGTCATCACACGGCGCGGGCCGAACGGGGAGCTGCTCGAGCCGTACGAGGAGGTCACGATCGACGTGCCCGAGGCCTACATCGGCGTCGTGATCGAGAAGCTGGGGCAGCGCAAGGGCCAGATGCTGGAGATGCGGAGCGCGGGCAGCCGGGATGGCGCAGGTGCGGGGCTGGTACGGCTGATCTACCGGATCCCGGCGCGGACGCTGTTCGGCTACCGCAGCGAGTTCCTGACCGACACGCGGGGGGAGGGCGTGCTTCACCACCGGTTCGACGGCTACGGGCCGTGGGCGGGTCCGGTGCGCGCCCGGGAGCGTGGCGTCATGGTCAGCATGGCGGACTGCGTGTCCGTCGCGTACGCGCTGTTCAACCTCCAGGAGCGCGGCACGCTGTTCATCGGGCCGGGCGTCGAGGTCTACGAGGGCATGATCGTGGGCGAGAACTCTCGGCCCGGGGACATGGAGGTCAACGTCGGGAAGGGCAAGAAGCTGACGAACATCCGGGCGGCCGGCGCCGATGAGAACATCATCCTGGAGCCGCCCCGGGAGATGACGCTCGAGGCCGCACTGGAGTTCATCGCCGAGGACGAGCTGGTGGAGGTCACGCCCGCGGCCATCCGGCTGCGCAAGCGCCATCTCAAGGCGCACGAGCGCAAGAAGGCCTCACGTCAAGCGAGTTGAACGCCCGGCCGAGAACGGCCGCGGGGCGTCCCGGGGGCGAGGGCCGGGAGGTCCGGCCCGGGAACACCGGGCCAAAGGCCGAAAAAACCCTTGACAGAGCGGCGTTGGCGTGTACCTTGGGCGCCGCATTCCGGTAACCTGATCATCCGGTCGTGATGGCCTCGGGGCGGGAGATCCCCGCTGGCCATCCCAACCGCCTCGCAAGGAGGGGCTCCAATGCAAGTGCTGGCGCGGCGCGTGAGCGCCGGCTGGGAGGAGGAAGACCTGGTCCTCCTCGCCTTCGGGGAGGACGACGACTGGGACGACGAGGACTGGGAGGACGAGGACGAAGACTGGGACGAGGACTGGGACGAGGACGAGGATTGGGAGGAGGACGAGTGGGAGGACGAGGAGTGGGAGGAGGAGTTCGACGATGAGGACGAGGAGATAGGTCGCAGGCCGAGACGTCACGACTGGGATTGAGGGGTGGCGGAGCGCTGCCCTGCGCGTGAGGAAGCGGGGTGCAGCAGTCCCCGGGTCGGCCCGCGACGAGGTGGGCTTGACGGCTCGGGGCTGTTTCGTTACGTTATGAATCTGTCTCCCACAGCAAACGTGGGATCGGATGTTTGACAACCGGGGTCTCTGGATGTCCGTTGTGGGCCCCGCTCGTGGATGCACCTTTCCATGAGCAGCGCGTCCGCCCCGCGAGGCCGGTTCCCGGCCGGGGGCGAGGCGTGCAGGGGAAGCAAAGGTAGATTCCGGACGGCGTCGTATTTGACGCGTTCGGTTGGGCTAGAGGTTGAGCTTTCTTTTTGGAGAGTTTGATCCTGGCTCAGGACGAACGCTGGCG
>Ga0207873_1000677_pt1 | contig 36124 bp, 36 predicted proteins | sample BGWIniCompost_FD_187373 | JGI IMG/M metagenome (GOLD analysis project Ga0207873, IMG submission 187373) | Cellulose adapted compost microbial communities from Newby Island Compost Facility, Milpitas, CA, USA - BGW Initial Compost (SPAdes)... ... | reverse complement strand
CCCCACAACTTCGTGGAGGCCGGCCGCACGATCGCCATGCTCGTCGCCGACGCGCTGGCCCGGGGCTGCCGCGAGGTCGAGGTGACCCGGGAGGCCGCGCCGGCCGGGCCGGGGCAGCCGAACGAGCCGGGCGCATCCGGGCCGTCAGGCCGATCGGGCGCACGGCAGGGGCCGCCGCCGGGGCAGAACAACCCCGCGAGGTCCTCCGGCCGGGACGGCTGACGGGCGGTCGGCTCAGCGCAGCAGCAGCTGCAGCCCGCCCACCACCGTCGCCGCGATCACCAGCTGCTCGAACAGCCGCTGGTCGATCCGCTCCACGGCCCATCTGCCGATCAGCGCGCCGGGCACCACGAACAGCACCAGCACGGCGTCGAGCAGCAGCGACCCGGCGTCGATCAGCCCCAGTCCCGCACTGAACGGCACCTTGGACGCGTTGACGATCAGGAAGAAGAAGGCGGAGGTGCCCAGGAAGCCCAGCTTCCGGAAGCCCGCGGAGAGCAGATACATCGACATCACCGGGCCGCCCGCATTGGCGACCATGGTGGTGAAGCCGCCGAGGACGCCGTAGGAGCGGGCCTTGATCCGGCCCGCCCGGCCGGTGACCGCCTCCGGTTCCTCCTCGCGCTCGGCGCCGCGCCGCCGCCACACCGTCACCCCGGCCATCAGCAGCAGGATCGCGCCGATGGACATGCGGACCGCCTGGTCGTCGGCCCAGGTGAGGAAGAGGGTGCCCACCACGACACCGGCGGCGACGGCCGGGAACAGCCGCCACAGCGTGGGCCAGTGGGCGTGCCGCCGGTAGGTGAGCACGGCGAGCACATCGCCGGCGATCAGGATGGGCAGCAGCACACCGGTGGAGGCCCGGGCGGGCAGCACCGCGGCGAAGACGGCGAGGCTGACGGTGTTGGCCCCGCTGACGGCGGTCTTGGAGAAGCCGACCAGGCAGGCGGCGATGGCCAGTGCGGCGAACTCCCACCCGGTGAGCTGCGTGATCGTGTCCATGCGCGGCTGATGTTATGTCCTGACAAGCAGCCCAGGAAGAGCCGTCTCAGCGGCCGGCCGGCGCCCGCCGGCGCGCCGGGCGTCCGGCGCCGGTGTCCAGGACCTTCGGCATCAGCCGCCCGCCGCATCGGGAGCCCCGGTAACCGGGCCGCCCGCGGGGTCCCGCGTCAGTGACGCTCGACCAGCACCGCGCTGCCCTGTCCGACGCCGACGCACATCGTCGCGAGGCCGCGCTCGGCCCCCGTGCGCCGCATCCGGTGCAGCAGGGTCGTCAGGATGCGCGCCCCCGAGCAGCCCAGCGGGTGGCCGAGGGCGATGGCGCCGCCGGTCGGGTTGACCAGCTCGGGGTCGATGCCGAGCTGGTCCACGCAGGCGAGCGCCTGGGCGGCGAAGGCCTCGTTGAACTCGGCCTCCTGGATGTCGCCGATGCTCCAGTCGGCCCGGTCCAGCACCTTGCGGGTGGCGGGAACGGGTCCGATGCCCATGACGTCCGGGTGGACGCCCGCCGAGGCGCCGGCGACATAGCGGCCGAGGGACTCCAGGCCCAGCTCGTTCAGCGCCTCCTCGCTGACCAGGAGCAGTCCGGCCGCCCCGTCGTTCATCGGCGAGGCATTGCCCGCCGTGACCGAGCCGCCCTTGCGGAACACCGGCTTCAGCCGGGCCAGCTTCTCCAGCGAGGTGTCCTCGCGGATGCACTCGTCGGCGTCCACGACCACCCCGTCCGGGCGTTCGACGGGCAGCAGCTCGTCGTCGAAGACGCCGTTCTTGCGGGCCTCGGCCGCCCGCTGGTGGCTGCGCAGCGCGAACTCGTCCTGCCGCTCGCGGGAGATGCCGTAGCGCTCGGCGACCTCCTCGGCGGTCTCGCCCATGGACAGCAGCCCGTGCAGTTCCTTCATCGCCGGGTTGACCAGCCGCCAGCCGAGCCGGGTGTCGAAGGTCTCCATGCGCGGCGGCAGGGCCTCGTCGGGGCGGGGCAGGACGAACGGGGCGCGGCTCATCGACTCGGAGCCGCCCGCGATCACGATGTCGGCCTCGCCCGCGGCGATGGTGCGGGCGGCGGTGGTGACGGCCTCGAGACCGGAGGCGCACAGCCGGTTGACGGTGGCGCCGGGCACGGACTCGGGGAGCCCGGCGAGCAGTGCGGCCATCCGGGCCACGTTGCGGTTGTCCTCGCCCGCCTGGTTGGCGGCGCCCCAGTAGACGTCGTCCACGCGGGCCGGGTCCAGCGCGGGCACGTCGGCGACGAGACCTCGGACGACGGCGGCGGCCAGGTCGTCCGGACGGACCGGGGAGAGGGCTCCGCGCAGCTTGCCGATCGGGGTGCGGCGGGCGGCCGCGAAGTGGACGGGACGCACGAGGAGGACTCCTGACGGAAACAGAGGGCTGTGCCGTGTCCGGCGCCTTGTTAATTAGCACCGCTAGTTTCGAACTATAGACCGCGGGGCGGTCGGCTGGGAAGATCCCCAGGACTCGGCCGCCTCACACCGGATGATACGGAGGAACCATGCCCCCGGCCCGTGCCCACCACCTCACCGGCACCCGCGGCACGCTGGCGGTCCGCGAGTGGTCCGGCGACCAGCGGTACCTGGCGCTGGTGGTGCACGGATACGGCGAGCACACCGGCCGGTACGCGCCGCTCGCCGAGGTCCTGCTCCGGCACGGCGCCCTGGTCACCGGGCCCGATCACATGGGCACGGCGAGTCGGCGGGCGAGCGGGTGCTGATCGAGGACTTCGAGGAGGTGGTCACCGATGTGCACGCCGTCGCCCGGCGGCTGCGCGAGGAGCACCCCGGTCTGCCGCTGGTGGTGATCGGGCACTCCATGGGCGGGCTGATCGCGGCCCGGTACGCCCAGCGGTACGGCGAGTCGCTCGCCGCCCTGGTGCTCTCGGCGCCGGTGATCGGCGACTGGGAGCTGCCGCGCCGGCTGCTCGCCCTGGACGAGATCCCTCGCACGCCGGTCAGCCCGGCGGCGCTCTCCCGCGACCGGGCGGTCGGCGCGGCGTACGCGGCCGACCCGCTGGTCTGGCACGGCCCGATGAAGCGCCCGACGGTCGAGGCGTTCGCCCACACCCTGGACACCGCGGCCGAGGAGGGCGCCACGGGCCCGCTCCCGCTGCTCTGGCTGCACGACGACGACCGGCTGGTGCCGCTGCCCGGCAGCCGCGTCGGCGTGGAGCGGCTGAGCGGCGGCCGGCACACCGAGCGGGTGTTCCCCGGCGCCCGGCACGAGGTCTTCAACGAGACCTGCAAGGCGGAGGCGTTCGAGACGCTGACGCGCTTCCTGGACGGCGTTCTCGCAGGCCGGGCCGCTGCCACGCGCCCGCCGTCCGGTTTGTGACCGCCGGTTGGGGGCACCCGCACTGCCCGGACCGACGAGTCGAGGAGCACTGACTGATGACTGTTGTGCGCAGCACCCTGCCCGAGGAAGCCCGCCGGGTCTCCTGCGAGGCGCTCCAGGACACCCTGGTGGATCTTCTCGGTCTGTCGCTGATCGGCAAGCAGGCGCACTGGAACGTGGTGGGCCCGCGGTTCCGCTCGATCCACTTCCAGCTGGACGAGGTCGTCACCGCCGCGCGCACCCATGCCGACGCGGTGGCGGAGCGGGCCGCCACGCTGGGCGTGCCGCCGGACGGCCGCCCGGGGACCGTGGCCAAGGTGTTCTCGCTGCCCGCGCCCGACGAGGGCTGGCTGCGCGACACCGAGGCCGTGCGGGTGATGACGGACGCCCTCGGCACGGCCATAGCCCGCCTGCGCGAGCGCGTCGACGCCACCGAGAAGGCCGACCTCGTCACCCAGGACCTGCTGATCTCCGTCACCGCCGATCTGGAGAAGCAGCGGTGGATGTTCGAGGCGGAGAACGGCCCGGACGGGACCTGACCGGGGCGGTGCACAGGCACGACGCGGCAACCGCACGGAAAGGACCCCCGATGGCCGACGCCTTCGAACTCGACGCGCTGTGGGAAGAGTTCCATCGCGTGGTGAACATGACCTCCACGGAGCTCGCGGCCCGGCTGCAGGTGTCCGAGGCCGGCGGGCACGCCGAGGCGCCGCCGCCGGAGGACGAGGCCACCGGGCTGCGCGTCCTGGCCGTCCTGCAGAAGCGGCGCACCGACCTCACCGAGGACGACGCCGGGGTGATGTGGGAGGTCGTGGACGCCGTGGACGCCCAGCGCGGCCCCGGGCACGGGCCGGCCGCCGAGGACCCGGCCCGCCGGCGCCGTCTGATGGCACTCGGCCACGACCCGCTGCGCGCGTGACCAGGAGCGGCCACGACCCGCTGCGGGCGTGACCCCGAGCAGCCGGGGCGAGCGCGTCGTGCGGGCGCTCGTCCCGGCGCCGCCTCGGCCTCGTCGACCGAGCCCCGCCCCTCCCCCTCCCTCTCCGTTCCCGGGACAACGTGATCACCGCGCGGCACAATGGCCGCAGGCCGGTCGCGGCCGTACGGGTGAGGGAGAGGAAGAGACGTGAGTGAGAGCCACGCCCCCGAAAGCCACACCCCGCCGAGCGGGTCGGCCAGGCTGAACACCGGTGTGGCGCACAACGCGCGCGTGTGGAACTACTGGATCGGCGGCAAGGACAACTACGAGGTCGACCAGAAGGTCGGCGACCACGTCGCCTCGATCAACCCGATCATCCGGGACATCGCCCGAGCGGACCGGGAGTTCCTGGGCCGGGCCGTGACCTGTCTGGCCGCGGAGCGCGGAGTGCGGCAGTTCCTCGACATCGGCACCGGGCTGCCCACCGCGGACAACACCCATGAGATCGCCCAGCGGATCGCCCCCGACGCCCGGATCGTCTACGTCGACAACGACCCGATCGTGCTGACCCACGCCCGCACCCTGCTCACCGGCACGAGGGACGGCGCCACCGACTACATCGACGCCGATGTGCACGACCCCGACACGATCCTGAGCCGTGCCGCGCACACCCTGGACCTCGACCGCCCGGTCGCGGTGATGATGCTGGGCATCCTCAACTTCGTCCTCGACACCGCCGAGGCCCGCGGGATTGTGCGCCGGGTCATGGCCGCGCTGCCCTCCGGCAGCTTCCTGGTGCTCACCCACCCGACCTTCGATCCCGAGGTCGGCGGTGAACTCCAGGTCCCCGCCATGGAGTTCTGGAACAAGAACGCCACTCCCCCGATCACCGCCCGCAGCGGTACCGAGATCGCCGCCTTCTTCGAGGGCCTGGAGCTGGTGGAGCCGGGCCTGGTGTCCTGCTCCCGCTGGCGCGCCGCCTCCGACTCGGCCGTCGTGGTACCGCAGTACGGGGCGGTGGGCGTGAAACCCTGACCCGGTCCGGCCGGGTCCGCGCCCCGCACCGCCGGCCCGCACCGGCCGGCGGCCGGGTGTACGACCGGCTTCACCGCAGTCCCGCACCGTCGAAAGTATGATCAAGCAATGTCTGACATGACCGAGACCACGCCCGGCTGGCTGACCTCCGACGAGCTGGAGTCGGCCCGCGCCCGCATGCCGATCCTGTACGTCGAGGCCGTTCCGGTGCGGGTGGACGACAGCGGCGAAGTCACCAGCGTCGGGCTGCTGCTGCGCATCGGACCCGACGGAACGGTCAGCCGGACACTGGTCTCCGGCCGCGTCCTGCACCACGAGCGGGTGCGCGACGCCCTGCTGCGGCACCTGGAGAAGGACCTGGGCCCGGTGGCGCTGCCCCGCGTTCCGCCCTCGCTGCAGCCGTTCACCATCGCGGAGTACTTCCCCACCCTCGGCGTCACCCCGTTCCACGACCCGCGCCAGCACGCGGTGTCGCTGGCCTACATCGTGCCGGTGACGGGCGACTGCCGGCCCCGGCAGGACGCGCTGGACCTGGTGTGGTTCAGCCCGCAGGAGGCCGTGTCCGAGGCGGTGCAGAGCGAGATGCCGGGCGGGCACGGGGTGCTGCTGAAGCAGGCACTGGCGCACGCGGGCTGCGTGATCTGACCGCGGTCCGCGCCCGGCTCGGGTCACCGTCCGGCCGGGCGGACTCGCGCGCCGGCTCAGCTCCCGGTCTTCTCCGGGTGCGTGAGGTTGGTGCCGGTGGCCGGGTCGAAGACATGCGCCTTGCCCATGTCCACCCGCAGCTCGATCGGCGCGCCCTCGCGGGCCCGGGTGGCGGCGTTGAGCCGCGCCACGACCTGCTGTGCTCCGCCGGCGCCGGTGTCGCGGGCGCCCGAGTCGGTGGCCAGCTCCTCCAGTTCGGCGGTGCTCACCGGGCCGCCCTCGGCGCTGAAGTAGACGTACGCGTCCGAGCCGAGGGACTCCAGCACGTCCACGCCGGCGGTGATGGTGGGGCCGCCGGTGTCCGCGGCGAGGGCGGCGTCCTCGAAGGCCTCGGGACGCAGCCCCAGGATCACCTCGCGCGGCGCCTTCTGCCGCTCCAGGGCCTGCCGCGCGGCGTCCGGCAGCGGGAACTCGCCGATCGGAGTGCGCAGCCGGCCCGCCTCCAGGGTGGCGTTCAGGAAGTTCATGGCCGGGGAGCCGATGAAGCCGGCCACGAACAGGTTGCGCGGGTGGTCGTAGAGCTCGGCGGGGGAGCCGACCTGCTGGACCACGCCCTGCCGCATCACGACGACCCGGTCACCGAGGGTCATCGCCTCGGTCTGGTCGTGGGTGACGTACACGGTGGTGGTGCCGAGCCGCCGCTGCAGCCGGGAGATCTGGGTGCGCATCTGCACCCGCAGCTTGGCGTCCAGGTTGGACAGCGGCTCGTCCATCAGGAACGCCTTGGGGTCGCGCACGATGGCCCGGCCCATGGCGACGCGCTGGCGCTGGCCGCCGGACAGGTTGGACGGCTTGCGGTCCAGGAAGTCGGTGAGGTCGAGGATCCGCGCGGCCTCCTCCACCTTGGCGTCGATGGTCGCCTTGTCGACCTTGGCCAGGCGCAGCGGGAAGCCCATGTTCTCCCGCACGCTCATGTGCGGGTACAGGGCGTAGCTCTGGAACACCATGGCCACGTCGCGCTCCTTGGGCGGGAGGTCGTTGACGACCCGGCCGCCGATGCGCAGCGTGCCCTCGGTGATGTCCTCGAGTCCGGCGATCATGTTGAGGGTGGTGGACTTGCCGCAGCCGGACGGGCCGACCAGGATCACGAACTCGCCGTCGGCGATGTCCAGGTCCACGCCCTGCACGGCGAGGGACCCGTCGGGGTAACGCTTGCTGACTCCCTCGAGGACGATCTCGGCCATGGGGGGCGCCTCCTTGCCTTCGGACTCATCCCTTGACCGCGCCGGACGTGAGGCCGGCGACGATCCGCCGCTGGAAGAGCAGGACGAACACGATGATCGGGATGGTGATCACCACGGCGGCGGCGGCGATCGACCCGGTGGGCTGCTGGAACTGCGAGCTGCCGGTGAAGAACGCGATCGCGGCCGGCACCGTCCGGGCGGACTCGGTGGAGGTCAGCGAGATCGCGAAGAGGAAGTCGTTCCAGCAGAAGATGAACACGAGGATGGCGGTGGTGAACACGCCGGGCGCCGCGAGCGGCACGATGACCAGGCGGAACGCCTGAGCGGCGGTCGCCCCGTCGACCTTGGCCGCCTTCTCCAGGTCCCAGGGGATCTCCCGGAAGAACGCCGACAGCGTGTAGATCGCCAGCGGCAGCGAGAAGGTCATGTACGGGATGATCAGCCCGGGCCAGGTGTCGAAGATGCCGATGATGCGCTCGATGTTGAACAGCGGCGACACCAGGGAGATCGGCGGGAACATCGCGATGAGCAGTGACATGCCGATCAGCAGCTGCTTGCCGGGGAACCTCAGCCGGGCGACCGCGTAGGCGGCCATGGTGCCGAGGACGACCGCGATCAGGGTGGCGATCAGGGCGATGCCGATGGAGTTGATCAGGGCGCGGGTGAACTCGGACGTCTCGAAGATGCCCTTGTAGTTCTCCAGGGTCCAGTCGGTGGGGATGTAGCTGCCGTCGGTGAGGGTGCTGGGGTCCTTGAACGACAGCGCGGCGATCCACCACACCGGGAACAGGGCGTACAGCACCACGACGACATTGACGATCGCCCATCGCGTGGCGTGGGTCTTGCCGACGGCGGCCATCAGCGCTTCACCTCCGCGCCGGGTGCGGCGGCGCCGAACAGCTTGACGAAGGTGAAGGCGATGATCCCGACGCAGATGAAGATCAGGACCGAGATCGCCGACCCGATGCCGAGGTTCAGCGCGGTGAACAGGTTGTCGTAGCCGAGGATGGACACGGAGCCGGTGTCCTGGGCGCCCGCGGTGAGGATGTAGATGTTGTCGAAGATCCGGAAGGCGTCCAGGGTGCGGAAGAGCAGCGCCACGAGGATGGCCGGTTTCATCAGGGGCAGCATGATCCGGACGAATCGCTGCCAGGCGGTGGCGCCGTCGACCATCGCGGCCTTCAGCGTCTCGTCGGGGACGAGGGCCAGGCCGGCGAGCAGCAGCAGCGCCATGAAGGGGGTCGTCTTCCACACCTCGGCGAGGACGATCAGCCACAGGGCGGGCCACTGCTCGGTCAGCGGGGCGTCGCCCTCGGGCAGCAGCTCGGCGAGGTAGCCGAGGTCGGGTGTCCAGGCGTACTGCCAGGAGAACGCGGCGACCACGGTGACGATGCCGTACGGGATGAGGACGGCGGTGCGGATGGTGCCCCGCCAGAAGAGGGTGCGGTGCATCACCAGCGCGAGGCCCATGCCGAGGACCAGTTCGATGGCGACGGACACGCCGGTGATGAACAGCGTGACCCAGAAGGCGTCCCACCAGAACGGCGAGGACAGCACGGCCCCGTAGTTGTCCAGGCCCACGAACTCGGCCCGGCCGGGGAAGCGCAGGTCGTAGCGCTGGAGGGACAGGTAGACGGCGTATCCGATGGGGTAGGCGGTCACGGCGAGCATGACGATCACGGCCGGTGCACACAGCAGCCAGCCCAGGCGGCGCTCCTGCCGGGCACCCTCCGAGAGCGCATTGCCGCGCGGTGGGCGGTCGGTCACGGGATCACACCCTCGGATCGCAGGGCCTTGTCGATCTGGTCCCGGATGGTGTCCACCGAGCTCTCCGGGTCGATCTCGGAGGGCGGGGAGAGCGTGTGCGAGACCGCGATCGACACGTTCTGGTAGGCGGGGGTCCGGGGGCGCACGCTCGCCGACTGCAGAGCGGCCAGCACCTCCCGGTGGAAGGGGTACTCCTTCTGGAACGCCGGCTCGTCGTACAGGGCGCGCAGGGTGGGCGGCAGGCCGCCCTCGAGCGCCGCGGTGAGCTGGTTCTCCCGGTTGCGCAGGCAGAGCGCGGCCTCGAAGGCGAGGTCGGGGTGGCGGGAGTAGGCGCTGACGGCGAGGTCGATCCCGCCGATGGTGGGCCGGGCGGGCCGGTCCTCGTCGACGCGCGGGTAGGGCGCCCAGGCGAAGTTCTTGAACAGCTGCGGGTTGTTCGCCTTCATCGAGGGATAGACGAACGGGTAGTTGAGCTGGAACGCGGCCACTCCCGCCTCCATGGCGAGGCGGTTGGCGTCCTCCATCTGGTTGGGCAGCGAGGGGTCGGCGGCCGGGGACTTCGCCAGCTCCCGCATGATCGAGGCGGCCCGCACGGCCGGGGCGCCGAGCGAGGGCTCGGTGGCACTGGCGTTGAGGATGGAGCCGCCCGCGCTGTTGATCAGCGTGTTGAACCAGACGGTGAGGCCCTCGTACTGGGCTCCCTGGATCTCCACGTAGTGCGGCTTGCGCTGCCGGGCCAGCTCGCGGGCCTTGTCCAGCATCTCCGCCCAGGTCTTCGGCGGATCGGGCACCAGGTCCTTGCGGTACCACAGCAGCTGGGTGTTGGTGTTGTAGGGGACGGCGTACAGCTTGCCCTTCCAGGTGGCCGTCTGGATCGGCACCCGCAGGGTGCCCTCCATGGCCTGCCGCTTCATCTCACCGGTCCACTCGCGGATCCAGCCGGCCTCGGCGAACTCGGCGGCCCAGGTGACGTCGAGACCGAGGATGTCCAGGGAGTCGTCCTCGGCGGCGAGGCGGCGGACCATCTGCTGGCGCTGGCCGTCGGCGGCGCGGGGCAGCTTGTTGTAGACGATGCGATAGCGGCCGCCGGAGGCCTGGCTGCACCGGTCGGCGGCCTTCTGCAGGGCGCCGGAGTCCTCGGGGAAGTTGTACCAGTTGATGGTGGGCCGGCCGCCGGAGTCCCCGTCGTCGCCGCAGGCCGCGAGCGTCCCGGCCAGCAGTGTCAGCGCGACGACCGCCCGCATCCGCCGCGCCCTCCTGGGGCGTCCGCACCTCGCGTGCACGCGCTCCACACCTCGCTTCCGGGACGGCGGCGCGGGTGTCGGACCCCGCGGTCTGCTTACTCGGCGAACGCTAAACAGGACATAGCGCGACATCAAGGCCAAATGCCTTGGATTCGCCCGAATGCACCTCGGGGCGAGGTTGGTGTCAGCCCGCGGAGCCTCCGGGCACCACCAGGCCGGTCTCGTAGGCCACCACGACGGCCTGGGCTCGGCTGTCCAGGTCTAGTTTGGTCATGGTGCGGTTCAGATGGGTCTTGACCGTGGCCTCGCTGATGAAGAGCTGCTCGGCGATCTCGGTGTTGGACAGTCCGCGCGCGGTCAGCCGCAGCACCTCGCGCTCGCGTGCGGTGAGCGCCTCCAGGGAGGCCGGGGAGTCCGGCACCGGCTCCGCGCGCTGCACATAGGCCTCGATGAGCCGGCGGGTCACGCTCGGGGCGAACAGCATGTCGCCGCGCGCCACGGCGCTGACCGCCTCCAGCAGCCGTTCCGGCCCGGTGTCCTTCAGCAGGAAGCCGGACGCCCCGGCGCGCAGCGCGGCGTACACGTACTCGTCGAGGTCGAAGGTGGCGAGCACCAGCACTCGCGGCAGGCCGGATCCGTCCTGAGGGGTCCCGGTTCCGGGTCCCGCGGCGGCCTCGGCGAGGATGCGCTCGGTGGCGGCGATGCCGTCCATGCCCGGCATGCGGATGTCCATCAGCACGACGTCGGGCCGGGTCCGGGCGGCCAGGGTCACCGCCTCCGCACCGTCGGTGGCCTCCCCGACCACCTCCACACCGGGTGCGGCGCGCAGCAGCGCGACCAGCCCCGCGCGGATCAGGTCCTGGTCGTCGACCACGAGCACCCTGATCATCCGCGTATCGAAGTCCTCATCTCCCGGTGGCCGGCGCCGCGGTGGGGAGGGTGAGGCACACCCTGAATCCGCCCCCGGGGCGCGGACCGATGTCCACGGTGCCGCCGTAGAGCCTTGCGCGTTCGCTCATGCCGATCAAGCCGTGCCCGGAGGAAGGCGGGACATTGGCCGGAAGTGGTCGTTCCCCACGGCGCCCGTCGTCGGTGACGGTGACGGTCAGCTCCCGGGGCCGGTAGGCGACGACGACCGTGGCCCGGGCGGGGCGGGCGTGTTTGATCACATTGGTCAGGGCCTCCTGCACCACGCGGTAGGCGCACAGTTCGACTCCGGGCGCCAGTGGCCGGGGGGTGCCCTCGGTGCGCAGCTCCACCGGGACGCCCGCGGCCCTGACCCGCTCGGCCATCTCACCGAGCCCGGACAGTCCGGGCATCGGCGCGTACGGGGCGCCCCCGGCCACCGTCTCCGCCAGGGCGCCGGACGGCTCGTCCGCGCCGCCGTCGGGGCCGCCGCGCAGCAGGGTCAGCATGCGGCGCAGCTCGCCGAGCCCCTCCTTGCTGGTCTCGGTGATGGTGCGCAGGGCCGCGCGGGCGGTCTCCGGCTCCGAGTCGAAGACATAACTCGCAAGCCCGGACTGCACATTGATCACCGACATGTGGTGGGCGACCATGTCGTGCAGCTCGCGGGCGATCCGCCGCTGCTCCTCGGCGACGGCGCGACGCATCCGGTGCTGCTGCTCGCGCCGCAGCTGCTCGGCGAGTTCGGCGAGCCGGTCGGCGCGGCGGGCGGATATCTGCGCGGCGATCCCGACCCGGCAGCCGACGGCCGGGAAGACGATCGCCTGGGCGAAGACCGCGGGTGTGGCCTGCCCGATGCGCCAGCCGGCGTACACCCAGATCGCGCCCACCGCCGCGGTGCAGACGAGGGCCGGGCGCAGGGGCCGCAGCGAGGCCACCGTGTACAACCCGAGGAACGGGCCCATGGAGTTGACCACGGGCCAGTAGCCGAGGGTGATGAACAGCACCCACGCCGCCCCGCTCACCAGGAAGACGGTGAGCGGGGCGCGCCGGCGCAGGGCGAGCGGGGCATTGACCAGACAGGAGACGGCGATGCCGAGGCCGTCCTGGGGCCGCCATCCGGTCCCCTCGGGATCGCGGCCCACCAGGATCGCCACCGTAGTGAAGGCCAGGGCGATCAGGACGTCGAGCCACGGTTCCCGGCGATCGGTCAGGCGTTTGATCCAGCGCACGGGCGCAGCGTACGGGCATGACCGGGCCCCGGCCGCCGCTTCCCGGCGGCCGGGGCCCGCTGGGCCTGCGCCGTCGGCCCCGCCTCGGATCACTTCAGCCGTCGCCTCCGCCCACGCGGCTCACCTAAGGAAGTGGCCGCAGCACTCGGAGTTCCACCCAGCGGTGCGAGCTGATGCCGTTGTCGACACCGGCGCCACCGTGCTCAGGATCAGTGCCGCGCAGAGCGGGGCGAGCAGTGTCCTCGCCCTGAATCCCCCGTTCCTCTTCACGGTCGAGTCCACGCCCGCCCCCCTGCGGCCCCCCGTCGGCGAGGTGTTGCCCTCGCTCACCACAGAAGCTACGCCGCCGGCCGTCCCGGGTCGTCAAACCGCCGTTTGATCGTCGGGGTAAACCTTCGCGGTACACCGGCGGGCACGCTCAACCGTGGTGGCAGCGAGCGCGTGCCGCCCGGCAGGGGGAGAGCGAAGGCCGCCGGAACGGCGAAGAGGCCGCCCGGAAGCTCCGGTACGGCCTCTGATCTGCGACTCTCGCAAGTCGGGACGACAGGATTTGAACCTGCGACCCCTTGACCCCCAGTCAAGTGCGCTACCAAGCTGCGCCACGTCCCGTTGCCCGCCTGACCTGGGGATTCCCCCGGCCGAACGCGCACGGAAACCATACCGCACTCGCGGTGGTGATCGCGCACTCCTTTCCCGCTTGACCTCAAGTTCGATCGAGGTTGCAGCATCGTCGGCATGACGACGACCGAGCAGACCAAGCGTGTGTACGGGTACGAGGACGTGCCCGGACTGATGAGCCTCATGACCGGCGACGAGAAACACGGACCGGCCGCCACCTCCACGCTGGACGTGCTGTGGGTGCTCTACGACCGCGTGCTGCGGGTGAGCCCGCAGACGGCCGACGACCCCGGGCGCGACCGGTTCCTGCTGTCCAAGGGACACGGGCCGATGGCGTACTACGCGGTGCTGGCCGCCAAGGGCTTCCTGCCCGTGGAGTGGCTGCCGGACTTCGGCTCCTTCGGCTCCCCGCTGGGTCACCACCCCGACCGGACGCTGGTGCCGGGCGCGGAGATCGGCAGCGGCTCGCTGGGCCACGGCCTGCCGATCGCGGTGGGCACCGCCCTGGGGCTGCGGGCGCGGGGACTGCACGAGCCGCGGGTGTGGACGCTGATCGGGGACGCGGAGCTGGACGAGGGCAGCAACCACGAGGCGATCGCCTACGCCGGGCCGGCCGGCCTGGACCGGCTGCACGTGGTGGTCGTCGACAACTCCTCCCGCAGCCACGCCCGGCCCGGCGGCATCGCGGCCCGCTTCGAGGCGGCCGGCTGGTCGACACGCACCGTCGACGGACGCGACCACGAGGCGCTGTACGCCGCGTTCACCGCACCCCATCCGGGCCGGCCGCACGCGGTGGTGGCCCGGGTCGAGCCGAAATCCGCCTGACGTCCCCACCGCCCGACCGGACCGGCCGAACCGACCAACTCGCCCACCCAGAAAGAGGAGCGCTCCCCGTGGACACCATGCGTGATCGTCTGGCCCCTGTCGTCACCCGGCTGCTCGACGAGGACCCCCGGGTCGCCGTGGTACTCGCCGAGGTCGGCATGGCCGGCTTCGAGACCGCCCGGCGCCGGCACCCCGACCGGGTGGTGAACGTCGGCATCCGCGAGCAACTGCTGGTGGGAGCCGCCTCCGGAATGGCGCTCACGGGGCTGCGCCCGGTGGTGCACACCTTCGCCAGCTTCCTGGTGGAGCGGCCCTTCGAGCAGGTCAAGCTGGACCTGGGGCACCAGGGGGTGGGCGCGGTGCTGGTGAGCGCCGCCGCGTCCTTCGACTGGCCGGCCGGCGGCTACACCCACATGGCGCCGGGCGACGTGGCCCTGCTGGACACGCTGGACGGCTGGACCGTGCACGTGCCGGGGCACCCGGACGAGGCCGAGACCCTGCTGCGGCAGGCGGTGGGCGCCGGGGACGACAAGGTGTACGTGCGGCTGTCGGTGCAGTCCGGCAGCCGGGCCATGCCGGTCGACGGGGCGCGGTTCCTCACGGTGCGCGAGGGCAGCCGAGGTGTCGTCGTCGCGGTCGGGCCGATGCTGGACCAGGTGCTCGCCGCTACGGAGGGCCTCGACGTCACCGTGCTGTACGCCACCACCGTGCGTCCCTTCGACGCCGCCACGCTGCGCTGGGCCACCGGGGGAGCCGCAGCGGACGTGGTGCTCGTGGAGCCGTACCTGGCCGGCACCTCGACCGGGGCGGCGAACGACGCGCTGCCGGACGTGCCGCACCGGGTCCTCGGTCTGGGCGTGGGCCGGGCCGAGCTGCGCCGCTACGGCACGATCGAGGAACATGTGGCCGCGCACGGCCTGGACCCCCGGTCGCTGCGGGAGCGGATCACCGGCTTCCTCGCGGGACGGCGCACCCCGGCGGGCGTGTGAGACGGCTCCTGGCGTCAGGCAGCCCCGCCGGCGGACCGGTCCGAGGGCGGCAGGCCCAGCGTCGGATGGGCCTCCAGGAGGCGGGGCGGGGCCGCCTGGCGCCAGGAGTCGGCGAGGATGTCGCGGAGTTCGGTCTGGTCCTCGAGGGCGGCCAGCCGGACCCGGACCCAGGCGAACTGCGCCTCGTGACCGGCGATCCAGAACTTCTCCGGCTCGGCGAGGGCCAGTTCGTCGCGCTCCTCCTCGGGGCAGCGCACCGCGACGGACGTCTCGTCCTCGGGCAGCGTGGCGAACATCTTCCCCGCGACCCGGAAGGTGGGCATGCCCCAGGCGGTCTTCTCCGCGGTGTCCGGCAGGGACAGCGCGATCCGTCGTACGTCTTCCGCATCCGGCATGGCAGGCACCGTAGCGCCTGCCACTGACCATCACCCGGCGGGAGAGGCGGGGGCGGCTTCCTGGAGCGCGTCGAGGACGGGCTTGATCAGCGGGTGCTCCTCCGCGCCCCGGCGCACGGCGGCGAACACCCGGCGGGTGGGCGCCACTCCGTCGACCGGCCGCACCACCACACCGGCGAGGTCCATGCCGCGCAGCGCGGAGCGCGGCACCAGCGCCACCCCCGCGTCCGCGGCGGCCAGCGCGACCACCGCGCGGAAGTCGTCCGAGGAGTGCTCGAGCCGCGGCTGGAACCCCGCGTTCTCGCAGGCCAGGACGACCACGTCATGGCACGGGTTGCCGGGGTAGGGGCCGATCCACGCGTCCTTGGCCAGCTCGGACAGCGGCACCTCGGCGGTCTCCGCGAGCCGGTGGGTGACGGGGACGACCGCGTCGAACGGCTCCGCGTACAGCGGCACATGGGTCAGCCGGGGGTCGTCGGCGGACGGTGCGCCCCGGTACTCGACCGCGACGGCCACGTCGACCTGCCGGTCCAGCACCATCGGCAGGCTGGCGTCGCCCTCTGCGTCCCGGACGCGGATGCGGATGCCGGGCGCCGACCCGGCGAGGCTCGCCACCGCGGGCGCGACGACCTCGGCGATCCCGGTGGCGAAGGAGGCGACGGTGACCGTGCCGGCCGAGCCGGAGCTGTAGGCGGCCAGCTCGGCGGCGGCCCGCTCCAGCTGGGCGAGGATCGCGTTGGTGTGGCTGAGCAGGATCTCCCCGGCCGGGGTCAGCCGGACACCCTTGGCGCTGCGTTCCACCAGCTGGTGACCGGTCTCCTGCTCGAGGGCGGTGAGCTGCTGGGAGACCGCAGAGGGGGTGAGGTAGAGCGCGGCGGCAGCCGCCGTGACCGTACGGTGGTCGGCCACCGCACGGAGGATGTGGAGCCGCCGCGCCTCGATCATGTGGCCGATTGTCTCAAACGTGACGGAGCACTCCGCCCGGGCCGGGCGAAGTGCTCAGATCGTCACGAGACGCGAAACGCGAACGCGCGACACGAGACGGGGGGGCGGGGGCGTCTCCCCGCTCAGGCCGCGTCCAGTTCCGCGCGGGCGGCGACGAAGGCGTCCACGGCGCGGTCGACGTCCTCGGTGCAGTGGGCGGCGGAGAGCTGGACGCGGATGCGGGCCTGGCCCTGCGGGACCACCGGGTAGGAGAAGCCGATGACATAGACGCCGCGGTCGAGCAGCAGCTCCGCCAGGCGCCCGGCCCGTGCCGCGTCGCCGATCATCACCGGGGTGATGGGGTGGTCGCCGGGCAGGATGTCGAAGCCCTCCTCGGCCATCCGGCGGCGGAAGCGGGCCGTGTTCTCGGCGAGCCGGACGCGCAGGTCGTCGGCCGACTCCAGCAGGTCGAGGACCTTCAGCGAGGCCGCGGCGATCACCGGGGCGAGCGTGTTGGAGAACAGGTAGGGCCGCGACCGCTGGCGCAGCAGCGCGACGATCTCGGCGCGGGCGGCCACATAGCCGCCGGAGGCGCCGCCGAGGGCCTTGCCGAGGGTGCCGGTGATGATGTCGACGCGGTCCATCACGCCGTGCAGCTCAGGGGTGCCGCGTCCGCCGGGGCCGACGAAGCCGACGGCGTGCGAGTCGTCCACCATCACCATCGCGTCGTAGCGGTCGGCGAGGTCGCAGATCTCCCGCAGCGGCGCCACATAGCCGTCCATGGAGAAGACACCGTCGGTGACGATCAGCCTGCGGCGGGCGTCCGAGGCCTCCTTCAGCTGCCGCTCCAGGTCCTCCAGGTCGCGGTTGGCGTAGCGGAAGCGGCGGGCCTTGGACAGGCGGATGCCGTCGATGATGGAGGCGTGGTTGAGGGCGTCGGAGATGACGGCGTCCTCGGGGCCGAGCAGTGTCTCGAACACGCCGCCGTTGGCGTCGAAGCAGGAGGAGTACAGGATCGTGTCCTCCTGGCCGAGGAAGGCCGACAGGCGGGCCTCGAGCTCCTTGTGCACCTCCTGGGTGCCGCAGATGAAGCGGACCGAGGCCATGCCGTAGCCCCAGCGGTCCAGGGCCTGGTGGGCGGCGAGGATCACCTCGGGGTGGTCGGCGAGGCCGAGGTAGTTGTTGGCGCAGAAGTTGAGGACCTCGCCGGGCCGGCCGCCGGCGGTGACGTTCACCGTGGCGGACTGAGGGGTGCCGATGACGCGTTCCGGCTTGTGCAGGCCGGCGGCGCGGATCTCGTCGAGGGTGGCGCGGAGGTCGTCGCGGACGGAAGCGAACATGGCGGGTGCTCCTGAGGGTGGTGGCGCGGAAGCGGTCGGCGCGGCGGGCGGGCCGGGGTGCGGCCCGCGGGGGCGTCAGGCGGTCCAGTCCAGGATGACCTTGCCGCCCTTGCCGCTGGCCGCGTCGTCGAAGGCGGCCTCGAAGTCGCGGTAGCCGTAGCGGCCGGTGATGACCGGGGCGAGGTCCAGGCCGCCCTCGAGCAGCACCGACATCGCGTACCAGGTCTCGAACATCTCGCGGCCGTAGATGCCCTTGATGGTGATCATCGAGGTGACGATCCGGGCCCAGTCGACGGGGAACTCCTCGGCGGGCAGGCCGAGCATCGCGATCCGGCCGCCGTGCGTCATGTTGGCGACCATGTCCCGCATGGCCTCGGGGCGGCCGGACATCTCCAGGCCGATGTCGAAGCCCTCGCGCAGGCCGAGGGTGTGCTGGCCGTCGGCGATACTCGTCTCGGCGACGTTCAGGGCGAGGCTGACGCCGATCTTGCGGGCCAGCTCCAGGCGCTCCTCGCTCACATCGGTGATCATGACGTGGCGGGCGCCCGCGTGGCGGGCCACGGCGGCGGCCATCAGGCCGATGGGTCCCGCCCCGGTGATCAGCACGTCCTCGCCGACGACCGGGAAGGACAGCGCGGTGTGCACGGCGTTGCCGAACGGGTCGAAGATCGCGGCGATGTCCAGGTCGACGGGGACGCGGTGCACCCAGACGTTGGAGGCGGGCAGCGTGACGTACTCGGCGAAGGCGCCGTCACGGCCGACTCCCAGGCCCACGGTGGCCCGGCACAGGTGGCGGCGGCCGGCCAGGCAGTTGCGGCACTTGCCGCACACCAGGTGGCCCTCGCCGCTGACCAGGTCACCGGTCTTGATGTCGTCGGGGACGTCCCGGCCGGTCTCCACCACCTCGCCGACGAACTCGTGCCCGAGGACCAGCGGGGTGCTGACGGTCTGCCGGGCCCAGCCGTCCCAGTTCCGGATGTGCAGATCGGTGCCGCAGATACCGGTGCGCAGCACCTTGATCAGTACGTCGCCGGGTCCGACGGCGGGCTCCGGAACGTCCGCGAGCCACAGCCCGGGTTCCGCCTTCTCCTTGACGAGCGCCTTCAACGCAACGGCTCCTGGGGGTGTGTCCCGGCGCCGGGGCATGCGAAGGAGGCCCGGCACCGGGGAGAGGAGTGGAATCGCACTGCAATCTGCCGTACAACACCATCACCGGTCCATCGAGGATTTCTTAAGCTCGGCCACAGCTTTCCTTCACGCGTCACCTCATCGGCGGTGCAGCCCGCGCGACGTTTCCGCACGGGTCAGAGCAGCAGCCCGCCGTCCTCCCCGCCCTCCAGGCGCACGACGAGCCGGGCCGCCTGCTCCTTGATCGCGGCGAGGCCCTCCTGCCCCCAGGCCCGCGGCTGGATGTCGCAGACCGACACGGTGCCCAGGACCATGCCGGTGCTGTCGATGAGCGGAGCGCCCAGGTAGGAGCGGATGCCGAACTCGTCGACGACCGGATTGCCCGCGAACCGCGGGTAGTCGCCGACGTCCTGCAGGGCCAGCGCCCTGCGCCGCGCCACCACATGCGGACAGAAGCCGTGGTCGCGGGGCAGCGACCGGCCGAGCAGCGAGCCGGTGCCGTCGCTGCGCACGGCGGGCGGGGCGGCCGGGGTGTACAGGCCGGCGAAGAACTGCCCTTCCTCGTGCAGGAAGTTGACCATGGCGTACGGGGCTCCGGTGAGCTCGGCGAGCCGGTGGGCGAAGGCGTCGAGGGCGGGCTCGGGTCGCTGTCCGAGTCCCAGCAGCTGCAGTCTGCGCCTGCGGGCGGGTGCCTCCTTGTCCTCAGGGGTGAGCAGCAGACGACCGGCCGGGCGGGGCGGGTCGTAGCTCATGGGCGTGCTCCGTGTGGTCGGGGCGGTCGGACGTGAGTCATGTACGGGCTCCGTGACGGTGTGCGTGGGATCACATGTGGGCGCCATGTCCGGTGGCGGTGGCCGGGGCGTAGGCGATGAGATGCCTGACGAGGGTGAGCAGGGTCTGGACGCCGGAACTGGAGATCCGGGCGTCGCAGCACACCACGGGGATCTCGTCGGGCAGGTCGAGTGCGGCACGCACCTCCTCGGGGTCGTAGCGGTAGGCGCCGTCGAACTCGTTGACGGCGATGATGAATCCGAGCCCGCGCTGCTCGAAGAAGTCGACGGCGGGGAAGCACTCCTCCAGGCGCCGGGTGTCGACCAGGATGACCGCGCCGAGGGCGCCCTCGCAGAGCTCGTCCCACATGAACCAGAACCGCTCCTGGCCGGGCGTGCCGAACAGGTAGAGCACGTGGTCCTGGTCGAGGGTGATCCGCCCGAAGTCCATGGCGACGGTCGTCTCGATCTTGTTCTCGATGCCGTCGAGGCTGTCGGTGGCGGCGCTGACCGTGGTGAGCAGTTCCTCCGTGCTGAGCGGCGCGATCTCGCTGACCGCGCCGACGAAGGTGGTCTTGCCCACGCCGAACCCGCCCGCCACGAGGATCTTCAGCGCGGTGGGGAAGACGTCGGCGCCGTGCTCGGAGCCGTCGCCGTAGTCAGAGCTGTCGTCGTAGTCCATCGAGCACTGCCTCCAGAAGGGCCCGGTCCGTCGGGGTGTGGTGGAACGCGGGGGGCTTGGTGGTCAGCGCCCCGCAGTCGACGAGGTCCGCCAGCAGCACCTTGGTGACGGCCACCGGCAGCTTGAGATGGGCGGCGACCTCGGCGACCGGGACGGGGGCGCGGCACAGGTCGAGGGCCTGTGCGTGTTCGGGGCCGAGGTAGCCGAGGGGGGTGGCTCCGGTGGCCATCACCTGCGACAGCAGGTCGAGGGCGACGGTGGGACGGGTGCGGCCGTTGCTGACGGTGAACGGGCGCACCAGCCGCCCGGCGGCGTCGTCCAGCCAGGGCCCGTCGCCGGCCGCCGTCGCGCTCAAGACCTCATCGCCGGGGAAGCCGGCGAACCCGGAGATGCCTGGGGCTCGGCGGCGTGCTGCCGGGGTGCGGTCACCAGGTAGGGCCGGACGCTCTTGACCAGCATCGCCATCTCGTAGCCGAGCACGGCCGCGTCGGCCTCCCGGCCGGCCAGGACCGCGAGGCAGGTGCCGGATCCGGCGGTGGTGACGAACAGCAGGGTGGAGTCCAGCTCCACGACCACCTGCCGCACGTCGCCGCCGTCGCCGAAGCGGATGCCGGCGCTGCGGCCGAGCGAGTACAGGCCGGAGGCCAGGGCGGCCATGTGGTCGGCGCTGTCCGGGTCGAGTCCGTGGACGGACTTCACCAGTCCGTCGCAGGACAGCAGAACGGCGCTGCTGGTGTGCGGTACGCGCTGCACGAGGCCGCTCATCAGCCAGTCGAGATCGGATACCTGGGCGGTCGGCGCATCGCTCGCCATGGTGGATCGACTCCTTGTCGTACGAAGGTCAGCGGGAGCGCTGGGACTCGGGCCGGGGGTGGAGGTGGTCATCCGGCGGATGCGCTCCCGTCGTGCCGGGGGGTGTGCTCGATACGTGCCGGGTCCCGTGCGGGAAGGGGTGTGCGGTCGGGTGCCCCGGCCCGCTCGGCGGGCCGGGGCTCGGCGGACCGGGCGTCGTCGGGGTGCTGGGTCTCGGCCAGGCCGATGCCGCGCCGGAAGGCGGCCATGAGGTTGGGGTCGTGGCCGGGGACCTCCTCGGACTCGTGGCGCGGCACGGGGCCGTCACGGAGCTGGGGTGCGATGTGCTCCTGGGCGCGGCGGCGGGGCAGTTGGGGCCGGCCCATGGTGCCCCGCACGGCGCCGGTGCGCGGGGTGAGCGGCTCGTTCTCCTTCTCGGCGAGGACCTGCCGGTCGTCCGCGCGGATGCCGGGCACCGCCTCGGCCGGGGTGGGCCGCGTCTGCCGTGCGCCGCGCACCGGCAGCGGCGGGGCGCCGGACCGGCCGTCGGCGGACCGGGCCGAGGGAACGAACGGGGCGGTCCGGGCGGGCTGTTCGGCCTGCGCGGGAGCGGAGGACGCGGCATGCGTCACGGGCGCCGCCGGCCGGGCGTGTCCGGTGGGCCGTGCGTGCTCCGCGGGCCGGGTGTGCCCGGCGGACGCGGCGGGCGCGTCGGGCTCGGACACCGGTGAGGGCGAGGGCTTGCCGCCGGGACCGGGCCGGGGCGGCGCCGGCTGCCGCTGCCACTGCGGCACGGACGGGGTGGCGGCCGGGGTCAGCGGCACCCCGGCGGGCGGTGTCGCCCCGCCGGTGCCGCTGCGGGTGCCGGCCGTGCCGGTCCCCGTACCGGTGTCCTCCGAGCGGCCCTGCCCGCCCGCCGGGGCCGCGCCCGGCTCCGCGCCGAGCAGGGTCTGGGGCACCACCAGCACCGCCTGCACGCCGCCGTAGATGTTGGTCTGCAGCCGCACCTGGATGCCGTGCCGCCTGGCCAGCTGCGAGACCACGAACAGCCCGATCCGCCCGTCGGCGAGCAGACTGGCCACATTGACCTGGTCGGGGTCGCTCAGCAGGGCGTTCATCCGCTCCTGTTCCTCCACCGGCAGGCCGAGCCCGCGGTCCTCGACCTCGACGGCGAGCCCCGAGGTGACCCGGTTGGCGCGCAGCAGCACCTGGGTGTGCGGGGCGGAGAACACCGTGGCGTTCTCCACGAGTTCGGCGAGGAGGTGGATGACGTCGGCGACGGCGTGCCCGCGCAGGGTGCCCTCGATGGGCGGCACCAGCTTGACCCGCGAGTACTGCTCGACCTCGGCGATGGCCGAGCGCAGCACCTCGGTCATGGAGACCGGGTTGCTCCACTGCCGCCGGGAGACGGCGCCGCCGAGCACGGCCAGGTTCTCCGCGTGGCGGCGGATGCGGGTGGCCAGGTGGTCGACGTGGAAGAGGCCCTTGAGCAGCTCGGGGTCCTCGATCTCGTTCTCGAGCTCGTCGAGCGTGGAGATCTCCCGGTGCACCAGGGACTGCAGCCGCCTGGCCAGGTTGACGAAGACCTCGAGCTTCTGCTCGCTGCCCGCCTGGCTGGACAGCCGGGAGGCCTGCACCACGGCGGTCACGGCACCGTCGTGCGCGCGGGCCAGGTCGGCGGCGAGCAGGTCGAAGTCGTCGGCGTCCCGGGGCGGTCCGCCCCGGCGGACCGGGGGCGGCGGGCCGTCGCCGCGGCGCAGCGTCTCGACCAGGGCGCGCAGTTCGCCCTCGCGCCGGGCGGTGCTCCGGCGCAGCAGGGCGATGCGGTCGCGCACGGAGCGCGCGGTGCGGTCGGCGGCCACGGCGGCGATGACGATGCCGGCGAGCGCCACGCACACCGCGCCGCCGAGCACGGCCCACAGGGCGGGGCCGGGCCGCACCCCGGTGGACCGGACCATGAACAGCACGGCGGCGCAGGCGCTGAGCGCGACGGCGACGGGCGGGAGCACGGCGAGCCGCAGCAGCTGCGGCCGTATGTGCGTCTCGGCCAGGGCCGCGGCGGGTCTGACGGCCGGGCGCCCGTGCCGTCCGCCCTCGCGCCGGGACGTGACCTCGCGCCGGGGCACGCGCCCGCGCACGGCCGGCCCGGTCTCCGACTCGGCACCCACGCCTCCCGGCCGGTTCCCTCGTCCGACTTGTGCCTGCACGTACCGGTCCCCGCTCCCTCTTGCGACGCTGTCGACCGACACTCACCGTAGTCGTCACCGCATCATGTGCGATGGGCAGTTGACAAACTCCCCCGGCCTACGTCCCGCTCTGGTATGAGGCCTCGTACGACAGACCGATAACCCGGCCGACCAGCGAGAGACCGCCGATCACGAACCGATCACCCCTGTTCAGAAGCGGTCATAGGTGATCGATGCGATGAGAGTGGCCCACACCTCCGCTTCGTCGGGCAAGGCCGTTCGGGGACTCCGCACCGGGACGGGCGCACGCCAGGAGTCCCGGCCCGCCCACCGCACGGATGTCACTTTCCGTAAGCATCAGGCCCAAGGTTCCGGCGGCCTGGTGCGCAGGTGGCGGGGACGGGGGCCGCGGCTATCGTGGTCGAAGGGGCCGCGACTGCTGGTGAACCTGGTGAGCGAGGTCTCTATGACCGGATCGACTCCGCGCGGCGCCGAGGGCGCCATGGGACGCGGCTATGCGCGGCACTCACGGGTCCAGCACCGCGCCGACGACTACGGAATGCCCCTGCTGCGCCGCGCCGTTGACGCGGCTCCGCTGCCCGCGGACGGCGAGCCCTTCCGGGTGGCGGATCTGGGCGCGGCGGCCGGGACCAACTCCCTCGATCCCATGCGCCTGGTGGTGGAGGGGATCCGGGGGCGCACCGGGGAGGCCACCCCGGTGACGGTGGTGCACACGGACATTCCCGCCAACGACTTCAACACCATGTTCGCGACGGTCATGGGCTCGCCCGGGTCCTACGCCCGCGAGCCCCAGGTCTTCGCGTTCGCCGAGGCCCGCTCCTTCTACGAGCCGCTCTTCCCGCCCGCGGAGCTGCACCTGGCCTGGAGCGCGATCGCCGTGCACTGGCTCTCCCGGGTGCCCGGACCCGTACCCGGCCACATCTTCTCCACCCGCGCCACCGGCGAGGTGCGCCGGGCCTTCGAGGAGCAGGCGCGGACCGACTGGGAGTCGTTCCTGACCCACCGGGCCCGGGAGCTGTGCCCCGGCGGGCAGCTCGTGGTGCTGGGCGGGGCAGCCGCCGACGACGGGTCCAGCGGTGCCGAGGCTCTGATGGACACCGCCGACGCCGTGCTCGCGGACCTGGTGCGCCAGGGCCTGATCACGCCGGACGAGCACGCGAACATGACCATCCCGACCTGGAACTGGTCCCGGGAGGAGTTCCTGGCCCCGCTGCGGGCGGGGCCGGTGGCGGACGTCCTGCGGCTGGAGGAGCACGACCTGGTGGTGCTCCCCGACATCCATCTGGAGGAGCTGCGCAGGACCGGCGACGTGCAGGGCTTCGCCGAGCGGGTGACCGGGTTCTTCCGGGCGGCGTTCCAGCCCTCGCTGCTCAGCGCGCTCGACACGCCCCCCGGCCGTGACGGCGCAGCGGCGGGCCCCGGCGACAGGGCGGACGAGGTGGCAGAGGCGTTCGCCGCCGCGATGCGCGCCCGGATCGCCGCCGACCCGGAGGCCGTCGAGACCCACTGGCATGTCGTCCCGCTGCGCATCACCCGCGTGTGACGGGCTCCCGCACCCGGAGAGGCTCCCATGACGCACGCCCCGGCGGCCCGGCGACGACACGGCGGACTGACCGTGCTGCTGCTCGCGTCCTTCATGGGCATCCTGGACGTGCTGATCGTCAATGTCGCCGCCCCCTCCATCCAGCGGGACCTGGGCGCGGGCTTCTCCACGATCCAGATGGTGATCAGCGGATACGTCCTGGCCTACGCCGTGATGCTGGCCACCGGGGCGCGGCTCGGCGACTCGCACGGTCCGGCGCGCGTCTTCCTGCTGGGCGTGCTGGGGTTCACGGCGCTGTCCGCCGGGTGCGCGGCCGCGCCCTCGGCCGCCGTGCTGATCGTCCTGCGGCTCGGCCAGGGGCTGGCGGCGGCGCTGATGCTGCCACAGGTGCTCGCCCTGATCCAGGTGCTCTTCCCCAGGGAGCAGCGGGCCCGGCCGCTTGCCCTGTACGGGGCCACGCTGGGGCTGGGGGCGGTGCTCGGGCAGATCATCGGCGGTGCCCTGATCCGCGCGGACGTCCTCGGGCTGGGCTGGCGTGCGGTGTTCCTGGTCAATGTGCCCGTCGGGCTTGCCGTGGCCGCCTGCACCCCGGTCCTGCTCCCTGGGCAACGGCCCGCCGGACGCCGCCCCCTGGACGTCCCCGGGCTGCTGCTGACCGCGGTCGCCATGACGCTGCTGATCTTCCCGCTGATCCAGGGCAGCGCCGAGGGCTGGCCGCCCTGGGTGTGGCCGGCCTTCTCCGGCTCCGCCCTGACGCTGGCCGCCCTGTGGCTCGTGGAGCGAAGGCGGGAGCGGGCGGGCGGATCACCTCTGATCCCGCCCTCGCTCTTCGGCGGTTCCGGCTTCCGGACCGGGCTCGCCATCGCCCTGATCTTCTACACCGGCAACTACGGGCTCTTCCTGCTGCTCGCCTATGTCTTCCAGGACGGGCTCCACCTGTCACCGCTCGCCTCCGGCGTCGGCTTCCTGCCACTGGGGGTCGGCTTCGCCGCCGCGTCCCTGCTCAGCCGCCACCTCGCCGACCGCTACGGCAGCCGGGTGCTGCTGATCGGCGCCGCGGTCATGGTGGCCGGGTACGTCATCCTGATCGCGACCCTCGCGCCGCACCCGGCGTACTCCGGGCCGGTGACGGCCCTCCTGCTCGCGCCCGCGCTGCTGGTGTCCGGGGCGGGGCAGGGCATCGTGTCGGCACCGCTCATCGGGGTCGTCCTGGCCACCGTCCGCAGGCAGGACGCCGGGGCCGGATCCGGCATGGTGCTGACCGCCAACCAGCTCGCCTCCTCACTCGGGGTCGCCGTGCTCGGTGCGCTCTTCGTCGCCCTGCTGGGCGCCGATCCCCAGGAAGCGGGGGCCGGCCTGGACGAGCGGGACTTCACCGCGGCCCTGATGGGCTGCTCCTGGCTGCTGCTCGCCCTGGCGGCGGCCGTCGGTCTCCTGGCCCGCCGCCTTCCCCACGGCGACCGGCCCGGCACCTCCGCACCGGCCGGCACGGACCGCTCGGCTCGGGGCAGCGAGCAGGACGGCGGGAACTGAGCGGGAACTGAGGGTCCCGCCGGCCGTCACCGGGCTCGGGTCCGGCCGGCGTCACCCGGCCCGGGAACGGCCGCCGTCAGCGGCCGCCCGCGAGGTCGAGGCCGCGCCCCGGCTCCCCGGCGGGCTCGCCGGAACCGGCCGCGGCCGGGGCGCCGGGCCGGCGCCAGTGGCGGGTGACCGGTGCGGACACGCCGCGCCACCAGGCCTCCACCGGCAGCTTGCCCGCGGGCTCGAACGGCTCGCCCGGGTGCGGGAAGGCCACCGCCTGGCCGGCCTCCTCGGCCACGTCCTTGGTCCACTCCCCCGGCTCCGCCCAGGCGTGCGGGGCGAGGTTGAAGGTGCCCCAGTGGATCGGCAGGAGCACCCCGCCGGGCTGCCCGCCCTGGAGGTCCAGGTGCGCGCGCAGGGCCTCCTCGGGGGTCATGTGGATGTCGGGCCAGAACTCGGAGTACGCGCCGAGCTGGATCATCGTCGCGTCGAACGGCCCGTGGACCGATCCGATGTCCGTGAAGCCGGTGAAGTAGCCGGTGTCACCGCTGTGGTAGACGCGGTGCTCCTCGCCCGCGACCACCCAGGACGCCCACAGGGTGTGCTGGGTGTTGCGCAGGCCCCGGCCGCAGAAGTGCCGGGCGGGGGTCGCGGTGAGGGTGAGGCCGCCGACCCGGGTGGACTCGTGCCAGTCCAGTTCGCGCAGCCGGTCCTGGGAGACGCCCCAGTGCTCCAGGTGGGCGCCGACGCCGAGCGGCACCGCGAACAGGGTGTCGGTGCCGGCCAGCGCCTTGATGGTGGGCAGATCCAGGTGGTCGTAGTGGTCGTGCGAGATCACCACGGCGTCGACCGGGCCGAGGGCGGCCAGCGGCAGCGGCACCGGGTGCAGCCGCCGGGGCCCGGCGAAGGGGAACGGTGAGCAGCGCTCGCCCCACACCGGGTCGAAGAGGACCCGCTGCCCGTCGATCTCCGCGAGCACGCTGGAGTGCCCCATCCAGGTCAGGCGCAGTCCGGTGGCCGGCGGGCGGGCGATGTCGGCAAGCGTGGTGGGGTGGACCGGCACCGTGCCCGTGGGAGTGCGGCGGGCGCGGCTCTCCTTGTCGAGCAGGGCCTTGGCCAGGTCCCGGGAGGAGCCCGAGGGGCGGGTGCGCGCGGGGCCTCCGGGGTTGACGAAGACGCCGTCCTCGAAGTGCGGGGATCTGCGGATGCGCGCCATGCGCTCACCGCCGGGGTCCGCGCCGAAGGCCGGGGGCCGCAGCGCGCGGAGCCCGGAGATCTGGGTACGGAATCCGGCCACGGTGCCTCCAGCTGGGATCGGTCAGGTTTTCCATTATGTGGGGCCGGTCCGGCGGCCCGGTGCCGTTCGGCCGGTACGTGCGTCCCTCGCGGTGACATGTACGGGCTAGGGTGACCGCCGTGACGAGGGTGCGGTTGAGCGTGGCGGAGCGGCGCGAGGAGATGCTGCGGGCTGCCATCGAGCAGATCGAGGAACGGGGTGTGGCCGCGGTACGGATCTCCGACGTGGCCTCGGCGCTCGGGGTGAGCAACGCGCTGGTGCTGTACCACTTCGCCACCAAGGAGCGGCTGGTGGCCGCCGCGTTCGCGCATGCGGCGGAGGCCGACCTGGCCCGGCTGCGGAAGCTGCTGAACCGCCGCACCACGGCGCTGCGCAGGCTGCGCGCGGCCGTGCGCTGGTACGCGCCGACCGGGCAGGCGAAGGGCTGGCGCCTGTGGATCGAGGGCTGGGCGATGTCCCTGCGCGACCCGGCGCTGCGCGAGGTGGCCAGGGACCTGGACCGGCAGTGGAAGGCGGCGCTGGCACAGGTCATCGAGGAGGGCGTGGCCGCGGGCGAGTTCACCTGCCCCGACCCCGCGGGGGCGGCCCTGCGCCTGACGGCGCTGCTGGACGGGCTCGCCGTCCAGCTGACCTCGTACACGGGAACGATCCCGCGCTCCCGCGCCAGGGCCTGGGTCGAGGAGGCCCTGGCACGGGAGCTGGAGCTTCCTGCTCCGGACCGGTGAGCCGCCTCGTTCCGGTTCCGGACCCGGAAGAACCCCGATCGGCAGGGCGGGCTCAGGCCACCGCCCCGATCCGCGACCGGATGTCCTCGGGGGACAGCGTGCCCTTGGGGGTGACGTGGTCGCCGGAGGACTCGCCGCGCAGGCGTCGGCCGATCCACGGCACCAGGTACTCCCGCGCCCAGTGCACGTCGTCCCGCCGGACCTCCAGGGTTCCGCGCGGTGGCTGCGGGGGCCACGGCTGCTCCGGGTCCGCGGGGACCTCGAGCCCCAGGACCTGCCCGGCCCGCAGCGCGACCCGGGTGTGCCCCTCGGGCGAGAGGTGCAGCCGGTCCGCGTCCCAGGCCCTGCGGTCCTGCACGCTCCTGAGCGACCACAGGTCGAGCACCGGGCAGCCGTACCGGTCGGCGACCGCCCTGACGTGCCCGTTGTAGGTGGCGATCTTGCCGCGCAGGTGCTTGAGCAGCGGCACGCCGCGGGTGTCGAACCCGGTCGTCACCATCACGGTCCCGGCGGCCTCGGTCAGCCGCGCGACCGCGCGCTCGAAGCGCTCGGCCACCTCGTCCGGGTCGGTGCCCGGCCGGAGGATGTCGTTGCCGCCGGCACAGAACGAGACCAGATCGGGGGCGAGTTCCACCGCCTGCGGCACCTGGTCCGCGACGATCTGGTCGAGCAGTTTCCCGCGCACGGCGAGGTTCGTGTACTGGAAGTCGCCTTCGGGCCTGCGGTCGGCGAGGAGCACGGCGAGCCGGTCGGCCCAGCCGACGAATGCCCCGTCGGGGCCGGGGTCCCCGACGCCCTCGGTGAAGCTGTCCCCCACCGCCACGTACGACCCGATCACTGCTGCGCTGTCACTCTTCGAATCGTCTGCCACAGCCCCTCATGATTCACCTTCCAATGTGACCTACGCGACCGTAGGCAGGGCTTGACGGACGGTGAGATAAGCCACTCTCAAGAATCCGTCCACCACGGAACGCGGGGCGGGTGTGCCCTGCGCAACACCGAAGGCCGGACCCGGGGATCGGGGTCCGGCCTTCGGCGGCGTGTCAGGGAGATGCAGCGGCTGCCGCGGGCGTCAGATGGCGACGCCCTTCGAGCGCAGGTAGGAGATCGGGTCCACGTCGGAGCCGTAGTCCGGCGTGGTGCGGATCTCGAAGTGCAGGTGCGGGCCGGTGACGTTGCCGGTCGCACCGGAGAGTCCGACCTGCTGCCCGGCGCTCACCGTCTGGCCGGCCGAGACGGACAGCGAGGACAGGTGGGCGTACTGGGCGTAGTGGCCGTCGTTGAGCTTGATGACGACCTGGTTGCCGTAGGCGCCGCCCCAGCCGGCGGAGACCACGGTGCCGGCGCCGACGGCCTTCAGGGAGGTGCCGGTCGGAACGCTGAAGTCGACACCGGTGTGGTAGCCGCTGGACCACATGCTGCCGGCCACCTTGTAGGCGGTGCCGACGCCGCCGCCGGGCACGGGCGAGCTGAAGCCGGAGGTGGTGGCGGCCTGCTGGGCCTTGGGAGCGGACTGCTTCTGAGCCTTCTCGGCCTGGGGCTTCGCGGCCTGGGGCTTCGCGGCCGGCTTCGACTCCGGCTCGGCGGCGGTGGACTTCTTCGGCGCGCTCTGGGCGGCCTTGCCGTCGATGGTGAGCTTCAGACCCGGGTGGATGAGCGACGGGTCCTCACCGACGGCCTCGCGGTTGTCGGCGTACAGCTTCTTCCAGCCGCCGTCGACGCCCTCCTGGTCGGCGATCTTGGCGAGGTAGTCGCCGGCCTTCACGGTGTACGTGCGGGCCTCGCCGCGCTTGTCGCCGTCGGCCTTCTGGCCGGCGACGGAATGCGCCTGGACGGTCTTTTCCGGGGCCACCTGCTGGGGGGCGGCGTTGGCCGAGGTGGCGCCGAGAAGCGGCAGCGCGAGTGCGGCGCCACCGGTGCCGGCGACGGCGATGGATCGGGTGAAACTAAGCGTCCTGGGACGGCGGTGCTTACCCTTCGCGGGCATGACGAATTCCTCTCCGGCGCCTGCGAGGTGAGCTGTCGGGTTCGGGCTGGAGATGCCCGGCCGCGCCTCAACGCGACTTAACCCCAAGCCTGTTCCGGAGACCGGTCCAGGCAGTCTTACCTGTGGGTCCCCCGCTCCTGCCGAACACGGGTCAGTGGTGTGTGCGGGCTCCGGACGGCGGCAGGATTAGGCGTCCGTCCGGATCGGTGTGGAACGTAAGCGAGCAAGACGCAATGGGACAAGCACGAGGTTCCCTGCGAAGCCGTTTTTCCGTGATCCACAGGCACAAATGCGGTCACCGAGCGTCGCACCGGAATCCGCGCGGGCGGCGAATTCCCTTGTGATGCACGTGAATTACGTGAACATGGCGACAACACATCGTCACGGATATGACGATGCTCACGCACCCCATTCCCATCTCCCTTTCTTCCGGGGCACGTTATGGCGAAATGACCTAAACGGACAGAACGGTTCAAGAGATGATTTGGCGGCCGTGTCGCCGGCGCCGCGACAGGGCGCGCCGAGCCCGGCCGTCCCGCCGGACACCTCGTGGCATATCGCCCATATCGACGGGGTAGCTCGTTCTCGTTGCCCTGGGCAGCCATGTCGTATCGTCGACAGAGCCTGCCGCCGAGCCGTGCGGCGGCGCAGAGTGGGAGGAGCCCCCGTGACGCAGCACATCCCGGCGACCGAGCCCGAGCTGGCCGGAGTACGCAACTTCCGCGACGTGGGTGGCCTGCCGACCGTGGACGGACGACGGGTGCGGCACGGCATGCTGTTCCGCAGCGGTCATCTGGCGCACGCTACGGCCGAGGACGCGGCCTTCCTCTCCTCCCTGGGGCTGCACACGATCTTCGACTTCCGCAACGCGGCCGACCAGAAGCTGGAGGGGCCGGACGTCGAGCTGCCGGGCGTGCGCAATGTGAACCTGCCGCTGAGCGACCCGGCCGACGGCGCCGAGTTCTGGAAGATGGTCCGCGACGGCGACCTGGAGCAGCTGCGCGAGATCCTCGACGACGGCAAGGGTGCCGCCCGGATGATCCACTCCTACCGGACCATGATCGTCACACGGACCGCGGAGCACTCCCGGGTGCTGCACTCGCTCGCCGAGGACAGCGTCCCCGCACTGATGCACTGCGCGGCGGGCAAGGACCGCGCGGGCCTGTCGGTGGCGGTGACGCTGCTCGCGCTGGGCGTCGAGCGGGACGCGATCTTCGAGGACTATCTGAAGTCCAACGCCAAGCACCGGCGCTACAAGGTGCGCCGCAGCAGCGACGCTCCCGCGGCCCACTCGCCCGAGGTGATGGAGCTGCTCAGCCCCCTGTTCGACGCCCGTGCCGAGTACCTGTCGGCCGCCCTGGAGACCATCGACGAGACCTGGGGCGGCGTGGACGCCTACCTGGAGCAGGGGCTGTCGTTCGGCCCCGAACACCGGCAGCGGCTGCGCGAGCGCCTGCTGGACTGAGCGCCGCCGGGCGGCGCACCTGCCGCCGGCCTTGGAGCCCGCTACTTGGCGCCCACCTCGAACAGCAGGTAGATGAAGGCGGCCAGGACGTGACCCACCGCGATGTAGACGAAGAGCCTCACCCACAGCGCGCGGGGGAACCTCTCCTCCATGTCCCTGGTGCTCCGGCCTGCGTCCTGCGTGTGCGTGTCGTCGGTCACGGTGCCTCTTCACGGGTCGGGCCCAGGCACAGTGCGGCCGTGGGACTCTGCAGCAAGGTGTGGACGAACAGCAGCTCGAGCCCGTCGGGGTCCTCGGCCGCGATCCGGTGCGGGGTGAGCGAGTCGAAGTGGGCGCTGTCGCCCGGCCCCAGCCGGTGCACCCCGTCCCCGAGGCGCAGCCGCAGCCTCCCCTCGAGGACGTACAGCCACTCCTCGCCGGGGTGGACGCGCACGATGTCGCCCTGGGAGCCGTACGGCACCCGCACCCGCAGCGCCTGCATGCCGCGCCCGGAGGCACCGGCCTGCCAGTACGTCCAGCCGCCGGCGGCGGTGGGCTCCATCCCGGCGGCGTGGATCACCGCCTCCCGGCCGGTGGCCGACTCGCCGAGCAGCTCGGAGACCGTCGTACCGTAGATCCGGGCCAGCTCGAGCAGCACCGGCAGGGAAGGCTGGCGCTGCCCGGTCTCGAGCCGGGACAGATGCGCGGGCGACAGGCCCGCCGCACGGGCCGCGGCCTCCAGCGTCAGCGAGGCGCGCCGCCGCAGCGCCCGGAGCTGGGGCGCGACCGCGGGAAGAGCGGCGGCCGCTCCGGCCGGCCGCCCCGTCTCGGGGAAGCTCATGTCTCCATTCAGCCGGAGCCTTGCCCTCAGGGCAAATCTCTTGCCTCACAGGCAAAACGCGGCTCTCACGCCACGGGCCGTCTCACCCCTGCGCGGCGGCGCACTCACCGCCGCGGGACGGCTCGCCTCACCTCTGCGCGACCGCCTGCTTCACCAGCGTCCTGCCGAAGTCCCACATCAGGCCGCCGCCGTCGTGCGCGTCGTCCATCACCGCGGTGAACGCCGCCACGAAGCGGTCCACCTCCCGCTCGCCGATGATCAGCGGCGGGATCAGCTTGATCACCTCCATGTGGTCCCCGGAGACCTGGGTGAGGATCCGGTGGCGCTGCAGCAGCGGGACCACGACCATCTGGGCGAACAGCCCCTTGCGCGCGGCCTGCAGCATGGTCCAGCGTCCGCGCAGCTTCAGCGAGCGGGGCCGGCCGAACTCGATGCCGATCATCAGGCCCCGGCCCCGCACATCGGCGAGCAGCTCGTACTTGTCCTTCAGCTCCGTGAGCCGCCTCTTCAGCAGCTCGCCGGTGGCCCGGACGCCCGCCACGATCTGCTCGTTCTCCATGACCGACAGCACCGCCAGGCCCGCGGCCATGGCCTGGGCGTTGGCCCCGAAGCTGGCGGAGTGCACGAGCACCCGGTCCATCGACGAGTAGACCTTCTTGAAGATCCAGTCCTTGCCGATGGTGGCCCCCACCGGGACGTAGCCGCCGGAGAGCGCCTTGGCCACGCACACCAGGTCCGGCTCGACTCCCTCCTCGTGCTGGTAGGCGTAGAAGTCGCCGGTCCGGCCGAGGCCGGTCTGCACCTCGTCGGCGATCAGCAGCGCCTTGTGCCGGTGCAGCAGCTCCTGCGCGGCCCGCAGATAGCCGGGCGGGGCCTCGTGCACGCCCTTGCCCTGGATCGGCTCCACGATCAGCGCGGCGACGTCGCCCTTGCGCAACTCCCGCTCCAGCGCGTCGAGATCGCCGAGCGGTACGGCCGTGTCCGGCAGCAGCGGGGCGAATCCGTCCCGGAAGCCAGACTCGCCGTTGACCGACAGGGAGCCGGTCGTCAGCCCGTGGAAGGCGTGCTCGCAGTACAGCACGCGGGGCCGGCCGGTGACATAGCGGGCGAACTTCAGCGCGCCCTCCACCGCCTCCGTGCCGCTGTTGCCGAAGAAGACCCGGTCCAGGTGGGGGCTGTGCGCCAGCAGCTTCTCGGCGAGCAGTCCGGGCAGCGGCTGGCAGTCGAAGCGGGTCAGGTCGGCGAGGTTCAGGTCCAGCACGTCGTGCAGCGCCTTGCGGACGACGGGGTGATGGCGGCCGAGGCCCATCACCCCGAACCCGGCGAGCATGTCCAGGTAGTCGTTGCCGTCCGCGTCCCAGAAGTAGGCGCCTTCGGCCCGCTCGTAGACCTTGTCGAAGCCGATGGTGTGCAGCATGCGCGGGAGCTGGTGGTTGAGGTACTTCTGGTGCAGCTCGTAGCGCTCGGCTCCGCGTTCGGCCAGCAGGGCGCCGAGGTCGAAGTCCCCGGCCCGCGAGGACTCCGACGGGGTCTGGGCGGTGGTCATGCCTGGTGCTCCTGTCGGTCCCGGCCGGCCGGCCCGTCCGGTGACGGCGCGGACAACTCTCCCTCGAGGCGTTCTTCCTCGAGGCGTTCTTCCTCGCTGCGCTTCTCCTCGGGGGTCCCTTCCCCGAGGTCCTGGAAAGTCTCTGCTCCGAGGCGCCCGCCCCCGAGGCCTTCCTCCCCGGCCGGCACCTCCTTCACGGCGAGGCTCGCGCTGATCCGGCCGGCGACCTCGACCGGCGTCAGCCCGATGTCGGCGAGCACCTCGCTGCGCTTGGCGTGGGCGAGGAACTGCTCCGGGATGCCGAAGCGCCGCACCGGCACATCGACCTCGGCGTCACCCAGCGCCAGCGCGACCGCCGAGCCGACGCCCGCCGCCCGGCTGTTGTCCTCCACCACGGCCACGAGCCGGTGCCGGGCCGCAAGGCGGGGCAGCTCCGGGTCGACGGGCTTGACCCAGCGCGGGTCGACCACGGTGCAGCCGATGCCGCGTGCCTGAAGCAGCTCGGCGGCCTGCAGACAGATGGGCGCCATCACGCCGACCGCCACCAGCAGCACCTGAGCCTCGTCCGCCCGGTGCAGCACGTCCATGCCGCCGACCCGGTCGAGCGCCGGGATCGCCGGTCCCACGGACTCCTTCGGGAACCGCACCAGGGTCGGCGCGTCGTCCACGGCGACCGCCTCGCGCAGCTGGGCGCGCAGCTGATCGGCGTCACGGGGTGCGGCGATGCGCAGGCCGGGGACGACCTGGAGGACGGACATGTCCCACATGCCGTTGTGGGAGGGGCCGTCGGTGCCGGTGACACCGGCCCGGTCCAGCACGAAGGTGACCCCGCAGCGGTGCAGGGCCACGTCCATCAGCAGCTGGTCGAAGGCGCGGTTGAGGAAGGTGGCGTAGACGGCGACGACCGGGTGCAGTCCGCCGGTCGCCAGGCCGGCCGCGGAGACCGCCGCGTGCTGCTCGGCGATGCCCACGTCCCACACCCGGTCCGGGAACCGCTCGGCGAACGGGCCGAGGCCCACCGGGTGCAGCATGGCGGCGGTGATCGCCACCACGTCCTCCCGCTCCTCGCCGATGCGCACCATCTCCTCGCCGAACACCGACGTCCACGACGGCCCGCCGGCCGGGGCCAGCGGGGCGCAGGTGAGCGGGTCCATCACACCGACGGTGTGGAAGTGGTCCTCCTCGTGGGCGAGGGCGGGTTCGTAGCCGCGGCCCTTCTCGGTGAGGCAGTGGATCAGGACGGGGCCGTGGAAGCGCTTGGCGCGGCGCAGCGCGGACTCCACGGCCTTGATGTCGTGCCCGTCGATCGGGCCGACGTACTTCAGGCCCAGGTCCTCGAAGAGCCCCTGCGGCGCGAAGGCGTCCTTGAAGCCCTTCTTGGCGCCGTGCAGCGCCTCGTAGAGCGTGGTGCCGACGACCGGGGTGCGGGTCAGCACGTCCTTGCCCCAGGCCAGCACGCGTTCGTAGCTGTCGGTGGTGCGCAGGGTGGCCAGATGGTTGGCGAGGCCGCCGATGGTCGGGGCGTAGGAGCGCTCGTTGTCGTTGACGACGATGATCAGGGGCCGGTTCTTGGCCGCCGCGATGTTGTTCAGCGCCTCCCAGGCCATGCCGCCGGTCAGCGCTCCGTCGCCGACCACGGCGACCACATGGCCCTTCTCCCCCAGCACGTCGCGGGCCTTGGCCAGGCCGTCCGCCCAGCCGAGAGCGGTGGAGGCGTGGCTGTTCTCGATGACGTCGTGCTCGGACTCCTCGCGGGAGGGGTAGCCGGACAGGCCGCCCTTGCCGCGCAGCTTGGAGAAGTCCTGACGTCCGGTCAGCAGCTTGTGGACATAGCTCTGGTGGCCGGTGTCCCACAGGATGCGGTCCACCGGCGACTCGAAGACCCGGTGCAGGGCGACGGTGAGTTCCACCACGCCCAGGTTGGGCCCGAGATGACCGCCGGTGCGGGCGACCGCGTTCACCAGGAACTCCCGGATCTCTCGGGACAGTTCGACGAGCTCCCCCTCGGACAGCGCCTTCAGGTCGCGTGGTTGCCGGATTCTCTCCAGGATCGTCACGCCAGGGCCCCCTTCACTTCCGTGCTGTTCAGCTCACGGTGACGGCCGGCTCCCCCGCCGCTGCGCCGTCCTTCTCCATCTGCTCGGCCAGCTTCATGGCCTCGTCGATCAGCGTCTCCACGATCTTCGACTCGGGCACGGTCTTGATCACCTCGCCCTTGA
>Ga0207873_1000672_pt1 | contig 36341 bp, 23 predicted proteins | sample BGWIniCompost_FD_187373 | JGI IMG/M metagenome (GOLD analysis project Ga0207873, IMG submission 187373) | Cellulose adapted compost microbial communities from Newby Island Compost Facility, Milpitas, CA, USA - BGW Initial Compost (SPAdes)... ... | reverse complement strand
CGGCTACCGCGGATGATTCTCGGCGACGTGCGATCGGTGACGATCGCACGTCCTTCGTCTCTGTCTCGAACGGGGCCCGGCGCCGTCGCGATCGCCGCGGGGCGACCGAGCTCTTCAGCGAGCCCCCCCGCTGAATCCTGGCCCTCCCAGCTGTGAACGGCGGACAGGTGACCGTCGCCGTCAGCGCTCCACGCGAGTGAGCAGGCGCCGGGTGGCGCGCGCGCTGCGTCGGAACCTCAGGACCCCCATCCCGAAGGCGAGGGGGCTCATGAACGCGAGCACGTACCCGATGCTCGCCAGGAGCAGATCGTCGACCAGGCGCGCACCGGTCACACCGACCAGGAAGAGCGCGAAGGCGGTCCGGACGTAGGCGAGCAGCGTTCGCTCCGCGGCGAGGAACGTGCGCTCCGCGGCCAGGCCGTCCGTCACGGGGACGCGCTCGTACAAGGCCTCTCGTGTCGTCTTCATCCTTACACCGTCGAGATGACCTCGTTAGCCGGATCGAGTCAGCCACGTCGCGCCGGTCATCACAAGCAGCTCACTTTAGTGACCCATTCATGATGACGCAACAATCCCCTGGCGAATCCTGCGCTGCGTCGTGTCTTCCCCCCGAGGAAACGATAAACGGGGACGACCATGTCCTGCCCACCGTGTGCAGCACCCCGCCGCCCGCGGGCCCGCTCCTTCGGACCCACGGCGCCCGATGCAAAGACTCCCTGATTCGTACACGAAGGCAGCGTTCGTCGGCGCGTCGTTGTCGTGCGTGCTGGTGCTCTCGTCCTCCGGCTGCTCGACCTATGGCTCACACCTGACCGCGACGCCGACCCCACCTGGCCGTCAGGAGGTCGCGGTCCATGCGAACGCCGTCGTCGACAATCCGGGCCCCGAACAGCGCACCCGGCCGAGCGCGGAGCTCGGCTTGCGTTGGGGTCTGACCCGGGACATCGACGTGGGCATTCGCGGCCATGGCATGGGCGGTGAGCTCAACTCTCGTCTACGGCTCGCGAGCGGTGGAGGTTTCGATCTGACGGCGTCGCCCTTCGTCGGCGGCGGCCTCATCCCGAACCACCAGGACAACGCGGGCGCGCTGCGGTTCCCCATCGGCATGCGGGCTCTCTTGGGCTGGCACGCTCCGAATGGGCTCGAACTCACCCTCGGCGCGGTGGGCACCTTCGAGCCCCAGGCCAGCCTCCAGAGCGAAACACAACGCTCGCAGCTCCTCGCCGCGCCGGGTGTCCTCTTCAGCACCGAGTTCCCCTTGAGCGAGACCCTCCACGTCAACCTCGAGGTGAACGCGCACCTTCCCTACGCGTTGGGTGACTCCGCGTGGCAGGCCCCCATCCTCCAAGGGGGTGTCGGCCTCAAGTGGCTGACCTTCTGAGTCAGCTTTCCATCAGCCTTCTGGCGCGTCTTCTTCGACGCCCACTGCGGCCCGCCAGGCGGGGGTCGGCTCGATCAAGCGACGCTCGTCCAGGTCCAGGAGACCAAAGACGAACACCGCTTCGGACGCCACGCTGCCGTCCTCCTTCACGACCGTCTGCTTCAGCTCACCGACCTTGCCGCGATAGCCGATCAACTCGGTGCGGATGCGCACGCGCTCCCGGTTGCGCAGCTCACGTTGGAACTTGACGTGCGCCTCCATGATCACCGGGCCGGTGCGCGTGCGTTGGATGGTGTCCATCCCGAAGCCGTTGGCGGTGATGAGATCCCAGCGCGCCTCCTCGTAGAGCTGGAGGTACGTCGCGTTGTTCACGTGACCGAAGGTGTCCAGGTGGGACTCCCTGATCAGCACGGACACTTCGTGCACGCTCGCCATGCCCCCCAGTTTCCCCGACGAGCGTCGCCGAGACAAAGGTAGACCTCGCCGGCCGGGGCGCCGCGCTGCCGATCACGGATGCGCCCTGGCAGACGCGCAGCAGGCCACGGCCCGGGCAGACCGCGCAGCAGGTCACGGATGCGCCCAGGCAAACCGCAGCAGGTCACGGATGCGCCCAGGCAAACCGCAGCAGGTCACGGATGCGCCCGGGCAAACCGCAGCAGGTCACGGATGCGCCCAGGCAAACCGCAGCAGGTCACGGATGCGCGTAGACACGGCACAGCGGGGTCCGGCGGGCCGCCGGAGGCCTCGCTTGGCGGAAGGAGCGTCCGAGCGTAGCTTCCCGCCATGGCCGAATTCGTCTTCACGATGCAGGGGGTGACCCGTGTGCACCCCCCCGACAAGAAGGTCCTCGAGAACATCACCCTCGCCTTCCTGCCTGGCGCGAAGATCGGCGTCATCGGCAGCAACGGCTCCGGCAAGAGCTCCTTGTTGCGGATCATGGCGGGCGTCGATCAGGACTTCATCGGGGAAGCGCGGCCGCACCCGAGCATCCGCGTCGGCTACTTCGCCCAGGAGCCGGAGCTCGGCTCGGCCCGCACGGTCGAGGAGGCCGTCGAGGTCGCGGTCGAAGGGACCCGCGCGCTGCTGCGAGAGTTCGAGGAGCTCAGCATGCGCTTCGCCGAACCGATGAGCGACGAGGAGATGAACGCCCTCCTCGAGAAGCAGGGCAAGCTCCAAGACCGCATCGACGCCATCGACGCCTGGAACCTGGACTCCCGGGTCGACATCGCCATGGAGGCGCTCCGCTTGCCACCCCGCGAGGCGGAGCTCGCTCATCTCAGCGGTGGCGAGAAGCGACGCGTGGCGCTGTGCCGCGTCCTGCTGGAGCAACCGGACATGCTCCTCCTCGACGAGCCCACCAACCACCTCGACGCGGAGTCGGTGGCCTGGTTGCAGCGCTACTTGCACGAATACCCAGGCACCGTCGTCGCCGTGACGCACGATCGATACTTCCTCGACGAGGTCGCCGAGTGGATCCTCGAGCTCGATCGAGGCCGCGGCTATCCCTTCAAGGGGAACTACTCGGGCTGGCTCGAACAGAAGAGCCAACGCCTCGCCCAGGAGGAGAAGCAGGAGAGCGCACGTCAGCGGAAGCTCAAGCAGGAGCTCGAGTGGGTCCGCGCCTCCCCGCGCGCCCGGCAGGCCAAGAGCAAGGCCCGCCTGACGGCCTACGAGGAGCTCCTGAACGAGGCGAACAAAACCACGCGCGACGGGCACGAGATCAGCATTCCCCCGGGGCCGCGCCTCGGAGACCTCGTCATCGAGGCAAACGGTCTCCGGAAGGGATTCGACGATCGTCTGCTGATCGATGATCTCACGTTCCGGCTGCCACGCAGCGGGATCGTCGGGGTCATCGGGCCCAACGGCGCCGGCAAGACGACGCTCTTTCGCATGTTGGTCGGGGAGGAGAAGCCGGACGCGGGCACGCTCACGGTGGGAGAGACGGTCCAGATCGCCTATGTCGATCAGTCCCGTGAAGCGCTGGGCGCGAACCACAGCGTCTGGGAGGAAATCTCGGGCGGCGAAGAGACCGTCCAGCTCGGCAAGCGCGAGGTGGCGTCGCGGGCCTATTGCTCGTGGTTCGGTTTCCGCGGGAGCGATCAGCAGAAGCTCGTCGGCACCCTCTCCGGTGGGGAGCGCAACCGCGTCCACCTCGCCAAGCTGCTGAAGCAGGGGGGCAACTTGTTGCTCTTGGACGAGCCGACGAACGATCTCGACGTCGACACCCTCCGCTCCTTGGAGGACGCCCTGCTCGAGTTCCCCGGCTGCGCGGTGGTGATTAGCCACGATCGGTGGTTCTTGGATCGCATCGCCACTCACATCCTCGCCTTCGAAGGGGACAGCCAGGTGGTGTGGTTCGAGGGCAACTACCAGGCGTACGAAGAAGATCGCAGGCGTCGGATGGGCGAGGACGCGGAGCGCCCACGCCGGATCAAGTACCGCAAGCTCAAGCTCAACTGAGCCGCGCCACTCCCGACCCAGGGCCGCGCCGAACGCGCCGCGCCGAGGCCGCACCGTCACCTGGAGCGACGAACGGTTTGCCGAAAGGCAAACCGTTCGTCGCGACCAGAAGAAGACGACGAGAGCACCGATCCGCGAGCAAGACTTGGGCTTGGGGGAGCCCATCAGGCCCCCGCCGCCCCGAGCCCGCTTCCCCCGAGTCGGGACGCGCCAGGCCGCGCCGATCAGGCCGTCCATGGGGCCGTCCATGGGGCCGTCCATGGGGACCGTCCATGGGAACCGCCCGCGGGGAAAAGCCCCCCGCGGAAGCCCATTATGGTCAAATATTCGAATACTTATGAGTCAACGATTGACGGCGCCGCTGGACCTCGGAGAACATGTCAATTGACATGTCCCCAGTGCGCGTCGCGGTCGTGGGAGGAGGCGTGGCCGGTATGACGGCCGCCCATGAGCTCGTCCTGCGCGGCTTCGACGTCGCGCTCTACGAGAGGCGGGACCTCGGCGACCCGGTCCTGAGCCTCGGCGGGAAGGCGGCGTCACAAATGTCGACCCACGGCGGGGCCGTCTACGCCGGAGAGCACGGGTTCCGCTTCTTCCCGGCTTTCTATTGGCACACCCCCGATACGATGAGCCGCATCCCGTTGCGCGCGTCGGAGCGGGGCCGAAGTCTGGGTCCTCTGGAATATCCGCGAGGCTCCAGCGTCGCTCACCGGCTGAAGGAGTCGCTCCACCTCGGGGTCGGTTACCGCGGGCGTAAGATGCGCGTCGTCGAGCGCGACGAGCTGGAGACCCTGAACGACTTCAAGGGCATGCTGCGTCTCCTCACCGCCGACTACACGCTGCCCGCCGCCGACATCCATCGGCTCATCAGTCGGCTTCTCGTCTATTACACCTCCGGGAACCGTCGGCGTCGCGAGGCCTGGCAAGCCCAGACCATCGGAGAGTTCCTCCAAGTGGATCGCCTGTCCCCCGCGGGACGGGAGTTCGTCAGCGATCTCCCCAAGGCGCTCGTCGCGATGGACTCGGAGCAGGGCAACGCCAAGACCCTGCTCGACGTCGCCTACCTGCTCATGTTGGATTTCGTGCGACCGGCTCAGTCCGACCGCATGTTGTCCGGGCCGACGAGCGAGGCCTGGTTCCGCCCCTGGTACGAGCACCTCCTGGCCTGCGGCGTGCGGTTCCACTTCGGCAGCGAGGGCACGGTCACCGGCTGGGACGTCGACGGGCGTCGGGTCCGGAGGGCGCTCACGGCCACGGGGGAGGTACAGGCGGACTACTTCGTGTGCGCGCTGCCCATCGAGGCGCTGTACGAAGACGCGGCGCGGGCCCTGGTCACGGCAAGCGCTCCCCTGACGCGGCTGACCGAGCTGCCCCTGGAGGCGATCACCCAGTGGATGGCGGGGTTTCAGTTCTTCGTGCGCGGGAGGCGCCCCATCGTCCACGGGATGATCAACCTGGCGGACTCCCCATGGGGGATCACCGCGGTAGCCCAAGGGCAATTCTGGGATCGCGACGTCTTCGACCTGAGCCGCCAACCCTACGACGAGATCGTGTCGGTGATCGTGACCCGCTGGGATCGCTCCTGGCGCGGTCGGATCCCGACGCGCTGCTCCGTCGCTACCCTCCGGGATCTGGTCGGCGAACACCTCGCGGAGTACCTCACCCCCGACGGCATCGAGGGGCAGCCAGGGGGAGAGCCGATCCTCGATCTGGCCCAGCTCGTCCACGCCCACGCGGACACGGCGCTCGCGGACTCCCCCGCCGGCCTGGTCAACAGCGCCCCCCTGCTCATTCACCCTCCCTCCTTTCAGCGCAGGCGCCCGGACACCGATCCGGGCCTCGACAACGTGGTGCTCGCCGCCGACTACGTGGCGAACGGCACCGATCTGGCGACGATGGAAGGAGCCAACGAGGCCGCGCGCCGCGCCGTGAACCGCCTCCTCCTGCTCACGACGAGCCCGGCGCCGCGGTGTCACGTGGTCGACCACCTCGAGCGGCACGAGCCCGCGTGGCTCCGGGCGATCAAGAACCTGGACGATCGGGTGTATCCCGCGCGCAACCTCTACGAGCTCTTCCTGCCCGCGTCGCACCGCACGGACAGCGCGCCATCGAAGCTCACGCGCGCGCGCCCAGCGGAGCCAGCACGACGTCGATGATGGCCGCCAGCCGCGCGGCGCCGCCCTCCTCCAGCCAGAGCCGCCAGGAATCCGGCGACTCCAACGGGCGCCCCGTCAACTCCGCGAGCCGCGCTCGGGCCGCGTGGGCGTGCAGGCGCATGCCCCCGCGCTCGAAGCAGATCTTCGCCTCCGCGAGCTTCTCGCGAGCGTACTCCCGCTGGCCTCGACGGAAGGCGAGGAGTCCTGCGTTCGCCGCGGCGAGCCCCGCTGGCCAGTCCCCCTCCTCCCGCTCGAGCCGCCGAATACTCCCCGCCACCGCCCGCTCCAAGGCCGCGCTGCCGCCGCTCCGAGCCGCCAGGGTCAAGGCGCAGCGGGCCCGCAGATCGTGCATCTCGATCCGGACGGTGCGGAGCCGAAAGAGGAAGTCGGCGCGACAGGTCGCGTAGGCTCGCTCGGCCAGCTTCCACGCCTGCTCCGGCGCCCGCGCCGCCAGGGCGAGCGCTGCACGCGCCCACAGGTGTTGGAAACGATAGTAGCCGCGGAGCGGCGCGTCCTCCGCGGAGTCCAGCTCCTCCTGGAGACGCTCCGCGCGCCCCGCCGCGATCCAGGCCACCGCGCAGAGCCCCCCGCGCAGCAGCAAGCGCTCGAGGCGATCCTCCCCCTGGTCGGTGGCGCCGAGGGCGGTGCGAACCCAGTCGGCCATCTCCGGGAGCTTCCCGGCGTGGAGCAACGCGATGGCGCGGAGGCTCGCGAGCTGAGCGGCCTCCCAGTGCGCCTGAGGGCAGAACTCCTCACAGTAGGCGAGCCCGAGCGCGCTCACCTCGAGGACGTCTTGGGACCGCTCCTCCGCGGACGCGATGCCCGCGGACATGACGTAGAGGTGCGCGCGGACGCGCGGATCGGTGGTCGTCAGCGCGCGCTCCTCCGCGGCCGCCATCGCACGGCGGCTCTGCCGACGGTTCCGCTCTCCCCCTTCCCAGGCCAGGATGAAGCTCTCGGTCGCGCGCGCGAGGGCGATGTGCTCGGGGCTGCCCTGCTGCTCGGCGAGCAGCGCGTGGCGCACCTGAAGGATGAACGCGTTCAGGGGATCGTAGAGGGAGAGGCCGACCCCGAGCGACCAGAGCACGTCCATCCGCAAGCGCGCCTCCGGGGAGAGCTCACGTCCGCGTTCCGCTCCCCGGCGCCGCTGCAACCAGAGCTGTCCCCGCAAGCTCAGGAGCGTCGCCAGGGCGATGGACTGCCTCCGCCAGAGGGTGAGCCCCAGGGCGTTCAGCAACGGATGGAGGTGCTCGAGCGCACGAGCGTGCTCGGCGCACCGAAACAGGGACTCCACGCCCAGGGCGCGCAGCTTGATCGCCTCACCGGGATCGGGAGCGAGCTCCGCCCCTTCGATGATTCGCTCGGCGCCTTGCAGGCCTTGACCGGCGGCGACCATCACCTCTCCGAGGTGACGCAGCACGTTGCAGCGCTCCCCGGGATCGGCGCAGCCGTGTCGCAGGGCGATCTCGTAGAGGCGCGCCGCGCGAGCGAAAGCGAGCTGCTCCCGCGCCTTCGCGGCGGCCACGAGGGCGCTGTCCACGGCCCGCGCCGGATTGCCCGCCCCCAGGTGGTACTCGGCGATGGGCGACGAGGAGGCACGTCGCTCGCTCTCCACGGCCCGCGCCAGGCGCGCGAGCAAGGAGGATCGCTCCTCCTCTTGCAGGAGTTCGAGCACACCGGCTCGGGTGCTGTCGTGGTCGAAATCGAGCGCGGCATCCCCTCGGGAGGTCCGACGCGCCACGACGAGGCCCTGCGCCCGCAACCTCCCCACGTCCCGGTGGAAGTCGGCGTCGCCCTCGAGGGCGCGCCGTACGATGGCCTCGGGCAACGGTCCCCCGGCGACCGCCAGGAGCTTCAAGACGAAGATGCCGCCCGCGGGCGCTTCGGCGAGGCGGAGCGCCACCGCCTCCTGCAACGATCGCGGACTCTCTACGGTCCGCGCCGCTCGGGCGAGATGGATCACCCAGTTGGGGTTCCCCCCTCCGAGCCCCAAGAGGCTCGGGGGCGCCTCCCCGTCGACGGGCATCCCCGCCCGCCGCGCCAGCTCGACGCACGAGTCGTCCGCCAACGGCGCCAGGGTGAGCTCCTCGACGGCGGCACCGGCCAGGTCTTGCCGCAGCTGCGCGGCGATGTTGCCTTCGTCGCGCAAGGCCAGGACGAGCAGGAGCCCCCGCGGGAGGGGCTCCTGCCAGAGCCGCGACAGCACCCGCCAGCCGTCCTCGTCTCCCCAGTGGGCGTCGTCGACGAACACCGCGATCGGACGATCCCAGACGAGCTGCGTGAACATCGCCCGCAGCGCCACGCCGAGCTGCCCGACGTTGCGCCCCAGGTCCCGCCGGCGCCGGCTGCTCCCCTGCCCCACCAAGCCGTCGAGCACGGGGAAGGCCTGCGCCAGGACTTGCAGCTCGTCGCGGGCGAGCAAGCTCCGCTCGGCGGGGGACAGGCGCAGGAGTCGCTGGCGCAAGGAATCCATCACCCCGTCCAGGGAGGCGAAGGGGACGAACTCGCTCGGGTAGCAGCGTCCCTGCAGCACCCAATCTCCGCGCTCGCGCCACTCGGCGCCGAGCTCGGCGAGCAAGCGCGTCTTCCCCATGCCGGACGCGCCCCAGAGCACCAGCACACGACCACCGTCATTGCACGCGCGTACGGAGATCCGACGCAGGCGCTCCAGCTCCGCCTCGCGCCCCACGAGCGGCAGGAGTTTCTCCTCCGGCCCGCCGGGGTCCCCGTCGGCGCCGCTGAGCGCGACGGAGTGGCGCTTCGGGCTCCGGAGCACTTGCGCGTAATCGACCCCGTCACACAAATCCATCACGATAAAGGCCTCACGCTCCGAGACGTGGAGGCTCCGCGCGCGCGGCAGCTGCGGCGCTCCAGACTCCTGGAGTTCGCGAAACTCGGATTTGAGCCGCTGCACGCGCTCGGGGGTCGGGCGCAGAAGCGCACGGATCGCCACCTGTTCGCCGGACCTCTCCTCGCAGCAAGAGAAGACGGCGTCGTCCACGACCCCCGCGAGGCGCGCGACGACCACGTAACCGTCGCCGATCAGGTCACCCGGAGCATACGCATCGGTCAACGCTTGCAGGGGATCGTTGCCATCATTCAAGCGTCTCGCGAGGTCAACCTGGGCCGGAGATTGCATCAGTCGCTCTTTCCAAGCGGATCTGCTTCCCTGCACCCCTCTCGATCCGATACTCCAAACGAAAGACTTCTTTGCTTCGCCACGACTCGAGGTGTTCTCCGAGGATGTAGGAGATGTTCGGTCCGGAGGGCACCCAAAAGCGGAGGGTCTCCCCAAGTCCCAGAGCTGGCAAGTAGGTCACCCTGCCCCGGACCGGAACGTCGTGAAAGACCAGATAACTTCCGGCGATCTTCGAGTCACGCCTTCCGGTGGTCAACGTCAGCCCTCCGGCCGGTCCGTTCCCGAAGGCGAACACGGAGCATTTGTTTCCGCTCCACAGAGGTAGACAAACGGAAAGGAAAGAGCGCCGACGTCGGCCTTCCTGCACGCGGATCGTGCGCAGGGCGGCCACGTAGAAAATCTTGCGGGGCGTGCCATCGGCGGCGGGGAAGAAGCGGATCCAGGTGCGGTAGTCGGGGGTGCCGTCGTTGTCGACGTCGAGATCGCCGTAGTGGCTGTGCATGACGCGGGGCGTGCGCGTGGTGCTGGGCACCGCCAGCTGCTTGAACACGTGGCTCGCCAGGCGCGTGTACAGGGGCGCGACGTACCCGAACGGGGCACGCCACGTGACCCGCTCGAGCAACAGGTTGAACCCCGCCGAGTTCTGGTAGAACTCGCGGATGAGGGGGTGCACGAGGGACGGATCGAAGAAATCGTCCTCGATCTCGTCGAAGGCGGGGATCAGCGCCGGCTGCGCCGCTGGTGCGTGGCCTGCCCCGAACCGTTCGTCGAAGTACCCGGCCCCGACGCTGAAGTCGTCGTCACGAATGTCCGACGCGAAGGGGACCTGTCGATCCAGCACCCCTACGCCCCAGGGCGGGAAGTGCTCCGAGAACCGACCACGGTCCGATGTCAGCATTCGTCAATGAGGCACCCCGAGACAAGCAAAGAGCAAGCTTTCCGTGATCCGTGAGCTCACCACGACGCGTTTTGGTGCGCAGGGGTGGGCGCATCGATTACATCCGTGCCCTTCCGCCTGACTCGTGGTGTCTCCAGCGTGCCTCTCAGTAGGCTTCGCGGTAGGCGGCGCGACGTGCCCTCGGCAGCGTGTCCCGGGCAGCGTGTCCCGGGCAGCGTGTCCCGGGCAGCGTGTCCCGGGCAGCGTGTCCGCGGCGACGTGTCCGCGGCGCGCGCCGTCACCGCCACTGGACGGGCTGGCCAGCGCTGGTTCGACGCTTCGTCTCGCCTCGCGCTGCGCCGACGCTCGGCGACGCGACGGGAGGTCCCGACGGGTGGGCGGGCGCTGTGCCGACAGGTGCGCGCCGACAGGTGCGCGCCGCCGGGTGGGCTCGCGGAGGGGCAGGGCCACGAAGCGGCCGAACGGGATGCGACGCGGACGCGGGTGGAGTACAAGCGGCATGAGCTTCTCGACGATGCAGAAGAGCGTTCCCACGTCTTTGGACGACCCGACCGCGGCGCTGACGAACCGCACCTCCGAGCGACCCTGGGCTGGCTTGCCGACAGGCGAAGAGGCGGATGTCCTTCTGGGCCGGAGCTTGAACGATACTTACGTCATCGAAGCTGCCCTGGGCGAGGGCGGCATGGGACGCATCTACCGGGCGCGCCACACCCGAATCCCCCAAAAGCTCTTCGCCATCAAGGTGTTGCGTCCCGAGCTGGCTCGCAACCCCGGGGTCCAGGCCCGCTTCCAGAGAGAGGCCGAGACCGCGGCCTGCATCTCCCACCCGAACGTCGTCGGGGTCTACGACGTGGGCCGCACCCTCGACGGGTGGTCCTATCTGGTGTGTGAGTTCCTCGAGGGCGCCGACCTGGCCGCGTACATCGAGCAGAAGGGGCGCCTGGACACGGCGACGGCGGTCCACATCGCCTTGCAGGTCTGCGACGCGCTGACAGCGGCCCACGAGCGCAACGTCGTGCACCGTGATCTCAAGCCGCACAACGTCTTTCTGCTCGCGGACGGCACGGGCGAGGTGCCCGAACGGCCCACGATCAAGGTGCTCGACTTCGGGCTGTCGCGCTTCTTGGACACCTCCGACGCTCAGCTCACCCGCACCGGCGTCATCATGGGGACGCCCGCGTACATGGCCCCGGAGCAGGCCCGCGCGGAGCGGGGCGATCATCGCGTCGACATCTACGGCCTGGGCACCGTCCTCTACGCGACCCTCACCGGACAGGCGCCCTTCAAGGAGGACAACCTCCACGCCACCGTGCTCGCCGTGATGACGGGCGATCCGGAGCGCCCGAGGACGCTGAACCCCGACATCCCCGAGGCCCTCGAGCTCGTCATTCAGCGGGCGATGGCCAAGGACGCCAAGGATCGCTACGCGACCATGGCCGAGCTGCGCGCGGCCCTCGAGCCCTTCGACGCCTCACAGCCGGCACGCGGCAAGCCCCAGAAGCTCGCCAAGGCGACGAACCCCCACCGCGGCTCCTGGGCGATGATCCAGACGGACGACTTCGAGCTCGGGACCAGCCGCTCGCGGCTCCTCTTCTACATGCTCGCCGGGGTCGCCCTGTGTTCGATCCTCCTCGCCTCGGCGGTCAGCGGCATCGAGCTGTTCACGGGGCCCATCTCCTTCACACGGACGGAGCTCGGGCTGCTCCTCTTGGCGGGCTTCGGCACGCTGCTCACCCCCGTGATCCTCTTGGTGGCGCGGCTGCGCCAGACGGTCTGGGGAAACAGCGTGCGGGTGCTGGAGCTGCTCGAGAGCGTGCGCCGTCCCGTGCTCGCGGCGATCGTCGCCTACGGGCTCGCCACCCTGGGGTTGCGCTTCGCGGACGAGGTGCTGAGCCGCTTCGGCGTGAACCCGACCTTCGCCCCCGCGCCGGGCCTGGCCTGGCCCGGCTGGAGCCTCGTGCTGCCACCGGTCGCCGCGTTGGCGGCGGCCGTCAGCCTGCTCCGAAAACGCTGGGACGGACCCGACACCAGGAGATGGGTCCGCCACCTCCTGGGGGCGCCGCTCCTGGCCCTCACCGCCCTCGCCTGCTCGACGCTGCTCATGATGGGCGCAAACTGGCGCGCGACGGCGACGCACCCCATCGCTCCGGAGCCATCCGTCGAAGGCGCCGCCACGACGCAGACCCCGCCGGACCCCGGCAGCGCAGAGTCCGATGCAACTCCCGCTGGAGACCCCGCGCGCGAGCCGGCACAGCCGCCCGCCTCCGAGCCGCCCACCAGCCGCGCCAGCGACGAGGCCCTGGCGGCCGCCATCGCCAAAGGCATCGACGGCCTGCTGCCCCTCTCCGAGAAGCATCCCCAAGATCCCCGAGTGCTCGAGCCGCTGGTGATGGCCTTCGCCGCCCGCGCCACGAGCCTCGCCGACGCGATGCACACGGCCAAGCGGCTCTTCGCGGTGGCCCCCGAGCGCGTCACGGACAACGATCTCCGGTTCCTCGTGCGGCGCGCGGCCACGACCCCCGGCGACGCTTCGAAGATCGCTTATGAGCTCATGACTCAGCACATGGGCTCGGCGGGCCCCGATCTCCTCTACGAGCTCCTCGGCACCGCCAAGGCCAGGGAACGAGCGGAGCAACTCCTGGCCACCCCCGAGGTGCGTGAGCTCGCCACCCCCGCGCTCCGCGTCGCCTACGATCTCCGGACGGCCAAGTCCTGCGCGGCGCGCGTGCCGCTGCTCGAGCGCGCCAGTCAGCTCGGCGACGAGCGGGCCATCAGCATCCTGTCCCCCTTGAGTACGGGCAGCAAGACCGGCTGCGGCCGCTGGAAACGGAGCCCCTGCCAGCCGACCTGCGCCAAGGAAGCCTCGGAGTATCTCAAGACCATCCAACAGATCTCCGCGCGGGTGAGCAAGCCCTCCAAGTAACGGCCCTCCAAGCAACGGCCCTCGGGGTCAGCGAGCCGAGCCGTCCTGACGAGCCCTCCCGACGAGCCCTCCCGACGAGCCTCCGCGCCGCCCCCTTGGTTCCGCCCAGGCTCCCGCCGTCGATCGCAGTGCTGGCGCTCGAAGAGGATCGCCTCGCCGAGCCCGACCCGGAGATCGGACCCGGCGGAGATTCTGCCCCCGCTTGCCGCCCGGGGCGGGTATGATACGCCGAACAGGAGGGAGGCGAATGAAAACCAAAGCAGCCGTCGCCTACGAGGCGGGCAAACCGCTCGTGGTGGAAGAGGTCGAGCTCGAGGGTCCGCGAGCCGGCGAGGTGCTGGTCGAGCTCAAGGCAACGGGCGTCTGCCACACGGACGAGTTCACGCGCTCCGGCGCCGATCCGGAGGGCATTTTCCCCGTGATCTTCGGTCACGAGGGGGCGGGCGTGGTCGTCGACGTGGGGCCGGGAGTGACGAGCGTCGCGAAGGGCGATCACGTGATCCCGCTGTACACGCCCGAGTGCAGGAACTGTAAGTCGTGCCTGAGCCGCAAGACGAACCTCTGCACGGCCATTCGCGCGACCCAAGGGCAAGGTCTGCTCCCGGACGGGACGACCCGCTTCCGCATCGGTTCCACCCCCATTCACCACTACATGGGCTGCTCCACCTTCTCGCAGCACACGGTGCTGCCGGAGATCGCCGTCGCCAAGATCCGGAAGGACGCCCCCTTCGACAAGGTCTGTTACATCGGCTGCGGCGTCACGACGGGGATTGGCGCCGTGATCTACACGGCCAAGGTCGAACCCGGCAGCAACGTCGTGGTGTTCGGCCTGGGCGGCATCGGGCTCAACGTCGTGCAGGGAGCGCGGCTCGCTGGCGCCGACGAGATCATCGGCGTCGACATCAACCCGGCGCGGGAGGCTTTGGCCCGCCGCTTCGGCATGACGAAGTTCGTCAACCCGCGGGAAGTCTCCGGCGATCTCGTGGCGCACCTCGTCGAGCTGACCAAGGGGGGCGCTGACTACTCCTTCGAGTGCGTGGGTGATGTGAAGCTGATGCGGCAAGCCCTCGAGTGCTGCCACCGAGGCTGGGGCGTCAGCGTGATCATCGGCGTCGCAGGCGCCGGACAAGAGATCTCCACGCGCCCCTTTCAGCTGGTCACCGGCCGCGTGTGGAAGGGTTCGGCCTTCGGCGGCGCCCGCGGGCGCACGGACGTGCCGAAGATCGTCGACTGGTACATGGACGGCAAGATCGCCATCGATCCGCTGATCACCCACAAACTGCCCCTCGAACGCATCAACGAGGCCTTCGATCTGATGCACTCCGGTGAGTCGATCCGAACGGTGGTGGAGTACACGTGAGCGAGCATCGAGTCCGCAGCGAACACCGCGCCTTCGAAGGCGTGCAGGGGTTCTACGAACACACGAGCCGAGCGTGCGGCGGCACGATGCGGTTCGGGGTCTACCTGCCTCCAGCGGCGCTACGCGGCACTCGCGTGCCCGCGCTCTACTACCTGGCGGGCCTGACGTGCACCGAGGAGACCTTCGCCATCAAGGCGGGTGCGCAGCGGCTCGCAGCAGAGCTCGATCTCGCCCTCATCATGCCGGACACGAGCCCGCGGGAGGCGCGCTTCCCCGGAGATGACGACCACTGGGATTTCGGGCTCGGCGCCGGGTTCTACCTCGACGCGACGCGCGCGCCCTGGTCGGCAGCTTATCGCATGGAGACGTACGTCACCGACGAGCTCCGTCGGGTGATCGAAGCGGGCTTCCCCGTGCGCCCCGACGTCCGCGGGCTCTTCGGACACTCGATGGGAGGGCACGGCGCCCTCACCCTCGCCCTCCGGCACCCCGACCTCTACCGCAGCGTGTCGGCGTTCGCGCCGGTCGTCGCGCCCTCGCAGGTCCCCTGGGGCCAGAAGGCCTTCTCGGGGTACCTCGCCGACGAGGCGGAGTGGGCCGAACACGACGCCGTGGAGCTCGTGCGCACACGACGCTTTCCGGGGACCATCCTCATCGATCAGGGGACCCAGGACGCCTTCCTCGAACGCGAGCTCCGCCCAGAGACGTTTCGCCGCGCCTGCGAGGCCGCTGGCCAGCCCCTCGAGCTCCGCCTCCGGGAGGGCTACGACCACGGGTACTACTTCATCTCGACGTTCATCGAGGAGCACCTGCGCCACCACGCCGCGGCTCTGCACGGCTGAGACCGTTTCGGAGCGGACCTTCCTGGGTACGGCCGAAATCAGCCAACCGCTTCGCCAGGCCTCGCTCACCCTGCGCCTGCACCGCCCAGGGCGGCAGCGCTTGGCTGCGCCAGCGGCGCTGCGTCATCCCCTGGTCTCCCTCCGACACCGCCCCCAGATGCGACGAAGCCCCTCGACGGGTGTCGAAGGGCTCGTGGGGCGAAGGATGTCGTTGGAGCGGGAGAAGGGATTCGAACCCTCGACGTCAACCTTGGCAAGGTTGCACTCTACCACTGAGTTACTCCCGCAAGGAGCTTGGCTCCACCGGACCGGGTCCGGCTGAGGGCGCTTGATGTACTTTCGAGACCGACCCCTGTCAAGGCCTTCGGACACGACGATCGAATCCTCGCCCCGGTGGCGACGAAAGGGCGAGCTGGACCGTGACACGGACACGTGCTCACACTAGGTTTCGCCCCCCACGTCCCCCGGCCCCCGCGGGGCACGACCTCCGGCGAAGCCCCACCCAGGTTTCCCGCGGCGCTCTCGCTTTCCCGCTCCGAGGCGCCTCCCTCGCCCCCCTTCCCCCAGGCATCGGCCGCCTCCTCGTCTCGGGACACTCGAGCTCGATCGGGCACTCGGCCCTGACCAGCCGCGCGCCGCGGCCTCTCCCGTCGATCGCCGAAGCCCCCTTCGGCCTCTCTCCGCACCCCGGCTTCGTCATGCAGTCCCCCGAGTCCCCCGAGTCCTTCACGTCTCCCGACGCCAACCCCGAACCCAGCGAACCCACCGAGTCGCTCGAGTCCGCCCACCCCACGGCATCCGCCGCACCCACCGAGTCGCTCGAGTCCGCCCAGCCTGCGGAGTCCCCCGAGCCTGCGGAGTCCGCCGAGTCCACGGCATCCGCCGCACCCACCGAGCCCGAAGCGTTCGTCGGTGTGCCCGCCCCGCTGCGCGAGGCGATGCGCCGGCGCGGCTTCTCCGACCTGACCGCCGTGCAGCGGGCCGTGCTCGAGGCGGATCTGGACGACCGGGATCTGCGGATCTCCTCCCAGACGGGCTCCGGCAAGACCGTCGCCCTCGGCCTGGTGCTCGCCAAGGCCCTCGCCGCGGCTCCCCGCGCGCGCCGCGCGCCCACCGCGCTCGTCATCACGCCGACCCGGGAGCTCGCCGCCCAGGTCCAGAAGGAGCTCGAGTGGCTCCTGGAGAACATCGACGACGCGGCGGTGGACGTCGTGACGGGCGGGACGAGCGTCTCCATGGAGCGCAAGCGCCTCGCGCGCACGCCGCGCGTCGTCGTCGGCACCCCGGGGCGCCTGCTGGATCACATGAAGGGCGGAGCCCTCGACTGCGGAGGGATCACCCAGCTCGTCCTCGACGAGGCCGATCAGATGCTCGACATGGGCTTCCGCGAGGAGCTCGAGGCGATCCTGGACGGCATGCCGAGCGAGCGGCGCACCCACCTGGTGTCGGCCACCTTCGCGCCCGAGGTGCGACGCCTGGCGGATCGCTACCAGAAGGACCCGGTGTTCGTGCAGGGCACGAAGCTCGGCGCCGCCAACGAGGACATCGAGCACGTCGCCTACATCGCGCGCTTTCACGAGCGCTACGACGCCTTGGTGAACCTGCTGCTCATGGCGCAGGCGGAGAGCGAACCAGACACGGAAGCCGCTCGCACCCTCATCTTCGTGCGGACCCGCGCGGACACCGCAGAGGTGGCCGAGCAGCTCCTCCGCGACGGCTTCCAGGCGCAGCCCCTCAGCGGCGATCTGCCCCAGGCACAGCGCACGCGCACCCTCGAAGGCTTCCGCTCTGGCCGTGTTCCTTTGCTCGTCGCCACGGACGTCGCCGCCCGTGGCCTCGACGTGCCCGAGGTCGCGACCGTCGTGCACCTCGACCCTCCCACGGACAGCGAGGTGTACACCCACCGCAGCGGCCGCACAGGGCGCGCCGGCCGCAAGGGTCGCAGCGTGATCCTCGTCCCGCCCCAGACCCAGCGACGCGTACAGCGCCTGTTGTCCGACGCGAAGGTGACCGTCAGCTGGCGCGACGTACCCACCGCCGACAAGGTGCGCCGCGCGTTCCTCAAACAGACGCGCCGCAGCCTCCACTCCGCCTTGACCGCGGAGGTCGCGCCGGAACAGGCTCACCTCGACTACGCCGCGCGACTCCTCGAGGAGCACGACCCCGTCCGTCTCGTGGCCACCCTGCTGGCGCGCACGGAGCTCGAGCCCCCCTGTGAGCCCCGGGAGCTCAGCCCTGGGCGTCCCGATCCCCGCTCCATGGCCCAGGGGGCTCCCCGTGGCGCCCGAGACCGCTGGGCGCCGCCGTCGGAGCCCCGCTCGGGTCCCGAGGGCGGCTTCGTACGCTTCTTCGTCAACTATGGGGGCCGCCAGGGCGCGGCGCCCAACCGGATCCTCGCCCTCGTCTGTCGCCGCGGCGGCATCGACGGCAACGCCGTGGGCTCCATCGACATCCGCGACAACGGCACGACCTTCGACGTCCGGAGCGACGTGGCCGTCCAGTTCGAGGCTGCCGCGCAGCGCCCCGATCCGCGGGAGCCGAAGCTGCGCATCGAACGCTACCGCGAACCCGCGGGCGGCCGCCCCGGGAGCCGTCGCCCCGGCCCCTTCCGGCAGGGGCCTGCGTTCAACGACAACCGCGCCTTCGCCAAGTACCACTCCGGTCCCAAGCCTCACCGCGCGCTCGGTAAGGGCGCGCCACGGGGACCGCGCCCCTACGATCGCGCGGAGGGCGACGCCCCACCGCGTCGCGTCGTGTCGTCACGCAAGTCCCACTCCAAAGCGCACTGAGCGCTCCTCGCGCCACGTCCGCGCCAGCCCCACGTCCGCACCAGCGGACCGCGGCTCGGCGCGGACCCTCGTGGCCCCCTCGATGCGGACCTCGTGGTTCCCTCGGGGACCCCGTGGTTCCTCGGCGCGGGGCCCGGTACCCGAGCGCCGCGGCACCCGCGCGCCGCCAGCGGATTCGGCGCCGGGCGATAACGGGACGCGGTTCGGCACCGCCACGGCGCTGGAGCGCTCCCCACCGCCGCGGCCGCCCGCTCAGACCCGCGCCACCTCCACGACCCCGTTCAGCTTGCCGATCGCCTTCATCACGTTCTTGAGCTGGCTCAGGTCGGTACAGTGGAAGGTGAACGTGTTGTGGGCGCGACCGTCGTCGCCGGAGCGACAGTTCGCCTCGCTGATGTTCACGCGGTGAGCGCTCAGCGTCTGGCTCACGGTCGCCAAGATCCCTGGCTTGTTCGTCGTGGTCACGCTGATCTGCACCGGGCGGTTGATCTTCGCCTTGCTGTCCCAGGTGACCTCGATGCGCCGCTCGGGATCCGTGTCGAAGGCTTTGGGACATTCGCGCCGGTGCACCGTGACGCCGCGTCCCCGGGTGATGAACCCGATGATCGCGTCCCCGGGCAGCGGGTTACAACAGCGGGCGTAGCGCACGAGGACGTTGTCGATCCCGGCGACCTTGAGCCCCGTCGTCGGCTCCCCGGTGACCCGCCGGACGATCGTCTCCAGAGGGCTGGCCTTGAGAGAGCGGGGCGGGGGCTCCGAGGGCGAACGCTCCTTCAGCGTGGCGACGACGTCCGCGGCGTCGATCTTGCCGTACCCGATCGCGAGCAGGAGCTCGTCGAGGCTCCCGAAGTGGAGCGCGCTCACCAGGCGCGTGACCTGGGCGTCGTTCTTGAGCAGCTTGGCCAAGCTCATGCCCACCGCGCGCATCTCCGCCTCGAACAGCTCGCGCCCGAGGTTGATGCTCTTCACCCGCTTCTCCGACCGCAGGTAGCCGCGCACCCGCGTGCGAGCGCGCGTGGTCACGCAGTAGTCGAGCCAATCCTTCGTCGGACGCTGGGAGGGCGACGTCATGATCTCGATGACGTCGCCGTTCTTCAGCTTGTACCGGATCGGCACGATCTGGCCGTTGCAGCGGGCCCCCGAACAGTGGTGGCCCACCTCCGTGTGGATCGCGTAAGCGAAATCGATCGGGGTCGCGCCGCGGGGGAACACGAGCACGTCGCCCTTCGGGGTAAAGACGTAGATCTCGTCGGGGAAGAGGTCGATCTTGACGCTCTCGAGGAACTCCGCCGGATCCTTCAGGTTGCGCTGGTAGTCAGCCAGCTCCCGGAGCCAGCCGAACTTCTCCGCGTCCTTCGGGTCCACCCCGCCGGAGACGCGCTCCTTGTACTTCCAGTGAGCGGCCACGCCGTGCTCGGCGACGCGGTTCATCTCGTGGGTGCGGATCTGCACCTCGATGCGCTGTCGTCCAGGCCCGATCACCGTCGTGTGGAGGGACTGGTACATGTTCGGCTTGGGCAGCGCCACGTAGTCCTTGAACCTGCCCGGCACGGGGGTCCAGCGGGAGTGGATGGCGCCGAGGCACGCGTAACAGTCCGCCGCCGACTCCACGATGATGCGGAAGCCGATGATGTCGAACACCTGCTCGAAGTCGCACTGCGCGTGCTTCATCTTCCGCCAGATGGAGTAGGCGTGCTTCGCGCGCCCCTCGACCTTGACGTTGAACCCCTGCTCGGCGAGGCGGGAGGTGATGGTCTTGCAGGTGCTCTCGATGTAGCGATCCCGCTCCTTCGTGGACTTGTGCAGCTTCGAGCGCACGAGCTCGTAGCCCTCGGGCTCGAGGTACTTGAAGGAGAGATCCTCGAGCTCGCTCTTGACCACGTTGAGGCCGAGGCGGTTCGCCAGCGGCGCGTAGATATCCATCGTCTCGCGGGCGATGCGCTCCTGAGACTCCGGCTTCATGTGGTCCAGCGTCCTCATGTTGTCGACGCGGTCGCACAGCTTGATCAGGAGGACGCGGATGTCCTTCGCCATCGCCACGACCATCTTGCGGAAGCTCTCCGCTTGACGATCTTCCCGGGAGGTGAAGTTGATCTGACCCAGCTTGGTCACCCCGTCGATCAGGCTGGCGATCTCGTCCCCGAAGTCTCCCCGGACGTCCTCGAGGCTGGCCAGGGTGTCCTCGACGACGTCGTGCAGGAGGCCTGCGCACACGCTCGCCGTGTCGAGCCGCAGGTCGGCGATGATGCCGGCGACGCGAGCCGGATGGGTGAAGTAGGGTTCACCGCTCTTGCGGAGCTGCGCTCGGTGCGCCCACTCACCGTAGTGATATGCGCGGCGGATCAGCCCATCATCCGCTTCCGGGTGGTACGCCCGCACACGATCGACCAGTTCTTCCAGCACCAGCACAGGACAACCCTACGTCGAAGAGAGACCGGAGCCCTCCGCTGACTCGAAGAGCTCCGTGACAACATAAGCACGACAGCAGCCAGGAAAGAGGCCGCGTCGAGAAAATACGTGGCGCCCGAGCGGCCAACATGGAAACTACCACCCCCCCATGACTGCAGCAAAAGTGGCGAACGACGCCCGTCCGTGGGGCGCCTACGTCCACTTCCCCTGGTGCCTCAAGAAGTGCCCCTACTGCGACTTCCTGAGCATCCCGGTGGAGCCGCAGCGCCTCACCTCCCCCGGCTCCTCTCCCCGGCGGCTCCCCCGGGCACCCCTCGACGCGCCCAGCGCCCGCCAGGTGCTCCCTCACGAGGCCTACGCCGACGCGGTGCTCTGGGAGCTGGAAGCACGCCTGCCCGGGCTGAACCTCACCACCCGCCCGGCCTCGATCTTCTTCGGTGGCGGGACGCCGTCCCTGTGGGCGCCGGAACAGCTCGGGCGGGTCGTCACCGCCCTGTCTCGGGGGGGCCCACCACGGAATCCCGCGCCCGGCGCCGCGAGGGGCGCGACCGAGACCGCCGCTCCGCCGCCAGAGACACCAGCGCTCGAAGCACCTCCGCTCGAGGTCACCGTCGAGTGCAACCCCACGAGCTTCGACGAGGAGCACGCGCGCCGCCTGGTCGACGTCGGCGTGAACCGCATCAGCCTGGGGGTGCAGTCTCTGGACCCCGAACGACTGGAATTTCTCGGGCGCCTGCACGATCCCGAGGGCGCGCTCCAGGCCATCGCCGCCGCGCGGCGCGCCGGGGTTCCCCGCGTCAGCGCGGATCTGATCTTCGGGGTCGCCGGGCAGACGCCAGAGCAGGCGGCGGCCGAGGTGCGACGCCTCGCCGCGACGGGCGTCACCCACTTGAGCGCCTACGCACTCACCATCGAGTCGAACACCCACTTCGGAACTCTCGCGCGGCGGGGCCAGCTCCCCCTGCTGGACGAGGGTCTCGTCGCCGAGTCCTTCCGCGCCGTCGACGAGGCGCTCGAGGCGGAGGGCTTCCTCCACTACGAGATCAGCAACTACGCCCGCGAAGAACACTTCGCTCTCCACAACCTCGGCTACTGGCGCGGGCACGATTACCTCGGCCTCGGCACGGGCGCCTGGGGCACGGTGCGCCTCGGAGGAGGCTCGCGCCTCCGCTATCGGAACACCCCCTCGGTCGAACGCTACCTGGAGAGCTGGACGGGCCAGTCTTCCGCCGATCCCTATGCGGAGGGCCGACACCTCGCGGATCGAGAACCCATCGATCCGGAGACGGAGCTCCGAGAGCGCCTCCTCCTCGGGCTGCGTCTCCGCGACGGCCTCGACACGGCGCAGGCGGAAGCCGAGGTCGGGGTCGAGCTCTGGAGCCCGCGACGTCGACGTGCCCGAGACAAGCTCCTCCGATCGGGGCGCCTCGCGTGGGATGGCGTCCGGCTCTGGATCCCCCCGGATCAGTGGCTGTTCGCCGACGGCATCATCGCGGACCTGCTCTGACGTCCGTCGTGCGGGTCCCCGCGATGACCTGCGCGATGACCTGCGCGATGACCTGCGCGATGGCCTCCCCAAGGGCCTCCGGCGCTCCTCCGCGCGTCGGTCAGCCGCTCCTCACGGCCCGCCCGGGTCGCGAGGTCTGATGGCGGCGCCTCCTCGCCCGGATCACCTCGCGGAGGAGCTGACTGTCCACCTCCGCCTTGGTGACCGCCGCGTCCGCCGAGCTGAGCGCCGCGAGCCGCTGGAGCTCTTCGTTCGTGCGCCCCGAGACGAGCACGATGCCCAGGTCGCGCCCCCAGCCCTCCTCGCGGAGCCGCCGCGCCAAGACGTCCCCGCGCATGTCGGGCAGGGTCACATCCACGACGACCGCGTCCACGCCGCGTTCGCGCACGACCGCGGCCGCGCCCGCGGCCGCGCCCAGGGTCAGCACCTCGTGGCCCTGGGAGCGCAGGGTCTCGGCGAGATACTCCCGAGCGATCGGATCGTCGTCGACCACCAGGATGCACAGAGGGGCCTCGTACAGGTGGGGGCTGGGAGGAGGGGGGGAAGTGGACGGTCGCAGCGGGAGGACATCGTTCAGGTTCATGGTCACCGGATTGAATAGTTACCACAACCATCTGGAACTTTTACTCATGCGAGCAGAATCGGTGGGCGGATGCGGCAGCGCCTGCGCGCAGGTGTGCCTTCGGGACACCCGCGCGCGAGCAGGCGCTCCCGTGGCACCTCCCCACGAGGTGCGTCGGCTCGACGCGCCCCGCCCCTGGGGAGCGAGCACCCTGTGCGGGGCGGCACTAAGACGGCACTGACGGCGCCGGGCTACGCGGCAGCGCGCCGGGCGATCCAGGCGTCCAGGTCGGCGAGCGCGCGCTCCGCCATCGCCTCGTACTTGGCGCGCTTCTGCAGGCGCTTGCCTTCCCAGGGCGGGAGATGGGCGAAGGTGATGTTCGACGGTTGGTAGTCGTCCGGGTGCCGCCGGGTGTGCGCGAGCAAGCCGGCGTGGGCCGTGGAGCGTGGCAGGGGCTCGGGGTCGCGCCCCGCGAGGCGCTCCGCGATGAAATGAGCAACCAGCCAGCCCCCCGCCGCGGCCTCCACATACCCCTCGGTCCCGACGATCTGCCCGGCAAAGTAGACGCCGGGCTCCGAACGCAGCTGCCAGGTGTCATCGAGGCAGGTCGGGGCGTTGATGAAGGTGTTGCGATGCACCGCGCCCATGCGGAAGAACTCCGCGTTCTCGAGACCCGGGATCATCCGAAACACCCGCGCCTGCTCGCCCCAGGTCATCCGCGTCTGGAAGCCCACGAGGTTGTAGGCCGTGCCCGCCTCGTCTTCGCGGCGCAGCTGCACCACGGCGTGGGGCCGCCGCCCGGTGCGCGGGTCCGTCAAGCCGACGGGCTTCATGGGGCCGAACGCGAGGGTCTGCTCTCCCCGCTCCGCCATCACCTCGATGGGGAGACATCCCTCGAAGTACCGCACCTCTTCGAAGGAGTTCGCCTCCACCTTCTCGGCAGCGCGCACGGCGTCGACGAAGGCGCGATACTGCTCCTCGTCCAGGGGGCAGTTCACGTAGGCGTGCTTGTCCTCGTCGTCGTTGCCCTTGTCCCACCGGGACGCGCAGAACACCTTGTCCCAATCGATGGAGTCAGCGCTCACGATGGGGGCGATGGCGTCGTAGTAGGCGAGGCTCTCGCTGCCGAGACGCCGAGCCAGGTCCTGGGCCAGGGCGTCCCCCGTCAAAGGCCCCGTCGCGACCAGCACCGGGCGCTCCGCGGGAAGCTCCTCCACCAAACCCGAGACGATCTCGATCCGTGGGTGCTCCCGGAGCTTGCGCGTCATTTCCCCCGAGAAGCGCTCTCGATCGACCGCCAGCGCGCCCCCGGCCGGGACCCGCGCGATCTCCGCCGCCTGCATCACGTGGGATCCGAGCCGCCGCATCTCCTCCTTCAGGAGCCCCACCGCGTTGGCGAGGGACGCACCCCGGAACGAGTTGGAGCAGACGAGCTCGCACAGGGAGTCGCTGCTCTGGGCCGGGGTGCGGTGCGCCGGCTTTTGCTCGAGGAGGCGGACGTGCCAACCGCGATCTGCCAGCTGCAGGGCAGCTTCCGAGCCGGCCAAGCCAGCGCCGACGATGGTGATCTCACGAGTCATGGGCAAACCTCCGGGAGCGCCGCGCAGAGGCGGCCGCGGAGCTGTAGTGCCGGGATTGGCGGCAGCGCGCAACCGGTTTTCAGCCCCTCCCGCGTCCGTACCAGCGGAGCAGGCCTCGAGCGTCCTCACCAGCGTCGCCGCGGAGGGTCAGCTCCAGGAGCGCGGCGTTGACGTCCCCCGCGTCCAGCGCCGCATGCTCGCAGATCGCGTCCACGTGGCATTTCCCCGCCCGGAGAGCCCGTTCCACGGCCCGAGTCACCGCCGCGGGAGCGCCGCTCCCGACCGCGCCGAGTTCGAGCTGCCGTGACGGCGCCCCTGCCCTGGACGCGCTGCGACGCCCCGACCGACGCGAGCGACGCGAGGGCTCCGTGGGGACGGCGCACGGACGCTCTGCCCCCATGCCCGACGCCGCGAGGTATTGCCCCACCTCCTGGAGGTAACGGAGCACGTCCCGCGCCTCCTCGAGCCACCGCGCGCCGTTCCGGAGCTCCTGGTTGCTTCCTCGCCCGCGCTCGTTCCACGCCGCGGACGGGACGGCGAAGACGGCGCGGCCCAAGCGCCGCGCGTGCATGGCTGCGTTCCGACTCCCGCTGCGCAGATTGGCCTCCCCCACCACCAGCGCGTCACAGAGGGCGGCGAGCACGGCGTTGCGTCGATGGAAATGCTCGGATCGCGGGCCTGGCTGCACCCCGGGCAGCGCGAGGTAGCCGCCCCCCTCCGCCACGACACGTTGGAACAGCCCCGTGTGCTTTGACGGATATGGCTTCTCGAGCCCGCAGGGAGCCACGACGAGGGTCGGCGCGCGCGCCTCGAGCGCGCCTTCATGGGCCGCCGCGTCGATCCCCACGGCGCCCCCCGAGACCACCGTCACGCCAGCTTCGCTCAGCTCTCTCGCCAGGCGCCGGGCGTACTCGAGGCCTTCCCGAGTCACCTTCCGCGATCCAACCAACGCCACGTACGGGCGCGGCGGCAAGGTGCCCCACAGGTGCAGGGCCTCCGGAGGTCTCGCCAGATCACCCAGGCGATGAGGCAAGGTGTCCGCGCACAGGATCGAGCAACGCATGCTCACCCCTTCGGCCGCAGCAATCCCACCGGTGCGCGAAATCGGAGAATTCGGCGACGAGAGGCAGGGGTTGACGACCGATCGCGGGTGGTTAGCTTTTTGGTGCGCTCGGAGAGAGCGAATGAATCACCAGCGCGCGGCCCGATCGTCGCGCGCTCCCCCAGCGCCGACTCGCGCTAGCCCAGCGCGCGGTGCGACGTCACGGCGTGCCGAGCTGGCTTGGCGACGGCGCCCCACATTCTACCGGACCTCAGGGTCCGCAATAGGAGAGGTGCATCATGTTGACCCTTTGGAACCAATTCGACGATCTGTTTGGCAATGACGATCTCTGGCGATGGCCCGTTCGGACCGCGGAGCGACGCTTCCTTCCCTCGGTAGACATTCGTGAGACCGAGAACGCTTACGTCCTCGCCGCCGACGTACCCGGCGTACCCACCGAGAACATCGACGTCAGCGTGAAGGACGGCGTGCTCACCCTCACGGGAGAACGCAAGGCCGAGTCGCGCACGAGCGAAGCTGGTTACCACCGCGTCGAGCGCGTCGCGGGCAAGTTCCAGCGCTCCTTCGTCCTCCCGAAGGGAGTCAAGGCGGACGCGATCGAAGCGCGAGTCGAGCACGGTGTGCTCACGGTCACCATCCCCAAGCCCGTCGCGGCCGTGCCCCATCGCGTGACGATCCAGGTGGGTGACGGCCACGAGCACGCCCTTCCCGCAGAGGGCGAGCACAAGGCCGGCTGAAGGGCGTTCGGCTCCGAGCCCCCGCGCTCCGCTCCAGAGACACCAAGCGCCCATGACGGCGAACGCGAACGCCCACGACGGCGAACGCGAACGCCCACGGCGGCGCCCTCCCCAGAGGGCCGCTACCGTGGGCGCATCTTTGTCTGCCCTTCAGGAGAGCCGACTCTTGTAGTCCTCGTACCCGAACTTGCGGACGACCCGCGTCTCACCGGAGGCGGGGTCCACCGTGACGATGGACGGCAGCCGCACCCCGTTGAACATGGTGTTCTTCACCATCGTGTAGTGGGCCATATCCTCGAAGACGAGGCGATCGCCCACCTGGAGCGGCCGGTCGAAGGAGTAGTCGCCGATGACGTCTCCCGCCAGACAGGTGAGCCCGCCCAAGCGGTAAGTGTGGCTCTTCTCACCTGGCGTGCCGGCCTCGACGATCTCCGGGCGGTAGGGAGCCTCCAGCACGTCGGGCATGTGCGCGGTCGCGGAGGTGTCGAGGATCGCGATGGGCTGTGGCCCGTCGATGATGTCCTGCACCTCGCTCACGAGCCACCCGGTGTCGAGGGCGATCGCCTCCCCCGGCTCGAGGTAGACGGGGCGCTGCCACTTGTTCTGGAAGTCCGTGACCACGCGCACGAGCAGGTCGACGTCGTAGTCGGGGCGGCTGATGTGATGGCCGCCGCCGAAGTTGACCCATTGGAACTGGGGGATCAGGTCACCGAACTTGCGCTCGACCGCGGCCACCGTCCGCTGCAGAGCGTCGGCGCCCTTCTGGCACAGGGTGTGGAAGTGGAGACCGCTCAGACCCGACAGGTCCTCCCCCTCGAGCTGCGCGCGGCGCACGCCGAGCCGTGATCCGGGGGCGCAGGGATCGTAGAGGGGATATTCCGTCTCGGAGTGCTCCGGGTTGACCCGGAGCGCGCACTCGATCTTCCGCGGCGCCGCCGCCACCGTGTCCCGGTGGCGGCGCCACTGATTCAGTGAGTTGAAGACGATGTGGTCCGCGATCTCGACGAGCTCGCGCATGTCTTGATCGGAGTAGGCGGGGGCGTAGGCGTGCACCTCGCCCCCCATCTCCTCGCGACCGAGGCGCGCCTCGTACACGGAGCTCGCCGTCGTGCCCACCAGGTACTCACGCACCACGGGGAAGACGCTCCACATGGCGAAGCCCTTGAGCGCGAGCAGGATCTTGCACCCCGAGCGACGCTGGACGTCCGCCAGGATCGCCAGGTTCTGCCTCAGGCGACCGATGTCGACGATGTAGTAGGGCGTCTCGAGGGCGCGCGGGTCGAACGCCAGATCCTGCATGCGGCTCTTTCGGCCGCCGTAGAGCTCTGCCACCTCGTTACCTCTGCTCGACGTGCCAGGGGAGCCCCTGCTGCGCCAGGAGCTCCAAGAACGGATCCGGATCGAGCTGCTCGATGTTGAAGACGCCAGCGCCCTTCCACTTCTGGGTGAGCATCATCACGGCGCCGCACACGGCGGGCACGCCCGTGGTGTAGCTGATGGCCTGAGAGCGCGTCTCGGCGTAGGCGGCCTCGTGGTCGCAGACGTTGTAGATGAAGACCCTCTTCTTGCTGCCGTCCTTGATCCCCTCGACGAGACACCCGATCGAGGTCTTCCCCGTGTAGTTCTTCGCGAGGCTCGCCGGGTCCGGGAGGAGCGCCTTCAGGAACTGGATCGGTACGATCTCGCGCCCCTCGAAGTTGACCGGCTCGATGCTGGTCATGCCCACGTTCTGCAGGACCCGGAGGTGCGTGAGGTAGTTCTCGCTGAAGGTCATCCAGAAGCGGATGCGCTGGACCCCGCGGATGTTGCGGCAAAGTGACTCGAGCTCCTCGTGATAGAGCAGGTAGGCCCGGTGCACCCCGACCTCGGGGAAGTCGAAGTCCCAGTGCATCGACATGGGCTCGATCGTCTTCCATTCGCCTCCGGCCACCTCACCCGAGCCGTCCGGACTGCGCTCCCAGTAGCGCCCCGGCTGGGTGATCTCCCGGATGTTGATCTCCGGGTTGAAGTTGGTCGCGAAGGGGTGACCGTGGTTCCCTGCGTTGCAGTCGAGGATGTCGATCGTGTGGATCTCGTCGAACAGTGACTTCTGCGCGTAGGCGCAGAAGACGTTCGTGACGCCAGGGTCGAAGCCGGAGCCGAGCAGGGCCATCAGCCCCGCCTCACGGAACCGATCCTGATAGGCCCACTGCCACTTGTACTCGAACTTCGCCTCGTCCGGCGGCTCGTAGTTGGCCGTGTCGAGGTAGTGCACGCCCGCCGCGAGGCAGGCGTCCATGATCGAGAGGTCCTGGTAGGGGAGCGCCACGTTGATCACCAGCTGTGGCCGATGCTTGCGGAGCAAGGCCGTCGTGGCCTCGACGTCGTCCGCGTCGACCTGATCGGTGACGATCGTACGCCCCGTCATCTCCTTCACCTCCGCCGCGATCTCGTCGCAGCGACTCTTCGTGCGGCTCGCCAGCACGATGTCGGAGATCACGTCGTTGAGGCGACTGCACTTGTGGGCGACCACGCGACCCACGCCTCCCGCACCAATGATGAGAACCTTGCTCACACCAAGCTCCATTTCGCCAGTGAGTTCCAGCTGCCGATCACCCGGGGTGATCCCTCGACGCGCGGTCCGAAGACCCGGCACCCAATCCGGTGCCCCGGGCTCCGGTGGCGTGTAGCGATCGCCCCCTGGGGAGTAAAGCTCGATTTGCGGCGACAACAACAGGGCGCCTCGGAAGCTCCCTGCGGCGACCGCGCCCGCCGAGCCTCGCTGCGCCGAAGCTGCGCCGAAGCTGCCGGCGCCGTCCGCCGGATTTCCGCTGCGGGCGGCCGTCCCCTCGCCGCTCCACCGCCCCAGCGCTGAGCCCTCCGCCTGCGCCAAAGGACGACCTCGGAGCCGCGAGCCCCAGGGGACGCTCTCCTCGAGCGGAGACGCCGGTCGCGCTGGGCGGAGCGGGAGAGCCGGCGAGGACGTGGCAGCAGCGTGGCGCGCTCCTCACCCGACTTCGTCACCCGCCACCGGGATTCCGCGCGAGGGAGCAGGTGCAGCGCGAGGGAGCAGGTGCAGCGCGAGGGAGCAGGTGCAACGCGAGGGAGCAGGTGCAGCGCGAGGGAGCAGGATTCGGCACACCGGGCACACAGAGGTCGCGGAGACCGAGAGCGCGGAGACCGAGAGCGCGGGGGAGGCACGAAAACGGGCGTGGCCGCTGGATCCTGCTAAATTGATTAGAATGAGCGTGTCGAGCGTCCGCCCACCGAGCCCCGGCGGGAACGGGTCGAGCGCCGCGAAGGGGCCCTGGCACGCCCGTACCCAACGCGCTGGTGCCCCACGTGCTGGCACCGAGCACGTGGGCGCGGCGAACGCGGATTGGGGAGGCCTCACCGCGTACCAGAGCACGCGAAGACGCGTTCCCTCCCACCTGCGTCGCTACGTCGTGGAGCAGAACTACGACGAGTACAACGCCGTCGATCAGGCGGTCTGGCGCTTCGTGCTCACCCAAATCTACGACACGCTGCGCCACACGGCTCACCCGGCCTACGAAGCGGGGCTGGCGCAGACGGGCATCGCCCTCGACCACATCCCGCGCATCGACGAGATGAACGCCTGCCTCCAGCGCTACGGCTGGGGCGCGGTGTGCGTGGACGGGTTCATCCCGCCGCGGGCCTTCGTCGAGTTCCAGGCCCTCGGCATCCTTCCCATCGCCGCCGACATCCGGACCAAGCGGCACCTCGTCTACACGCCGGCGCCGGACATCATCCACGAAGCCGCCGGACACGCGCCCATCCTGCCCGACCCGACCTACGCGGCGTACCTGAAGCGCATCGGGCACGTCGGGTCCCTGGCCTTCTCCTCCCCGGAGGACGCGCGCGTCTACGACGCCATCCACCAGCTGAGCGAGATCAAGGAGCGCCCCGACGCGACCGAGGAACAGGTCGCTCGCGCCGAGCGCACCTTCGCCGACGCGGTCGAGTCCGTGACGCGCGTCACGGAGGCCACGCGCATGTCGCGCCTGTACTGGTGGACCGCGGAGTACGGACTCGTGGGGACGCCTCAGGACTACAAACTCTTCGGGGCCGGCCTGCTCTCGTCCCTGGGCGAGAGTCATTCGTGCCATGGCTCCGACGTGCGCAAGATCCCCCTGAGCGTCGAGTGCCTCGAGGTCGGCTACGACATCACCCGGGCCCAGCCCCAGCTCTTCGTGGCGCGCGATTTCGCGCACCTCGAGGAGGTCTTGAGCGACGCGGAGCGCACGCTGGCAGCTCGCAGGGGCGGCGTCGCAGGGCTGCGAGAGGCCGAGCGGAGCGGAGAGGTCGCCACGCTGACCGTCAGCGCCGCGGGAGACGGTCCTTCGGACCCCAGCGCACTGGAAACCGCCGTAGAGGGCGGCCGGTCGTCCCTGGCGGTGATCGGGCGCGTCCTCGGCGCCGAGGTCGGCCTCCCGTTGACGCGCGTCCAGCTCGAGGGCCCCGTCGCGCTCGCCGTCGGCGAACACATCGTGCGGATCCTCCCCGAGCTCCGCGGGCGAACCGCCGGGCCCGCCGCGGAGCTCCTCGTCAGCCCCGCCTGGGCCCCGTCCTCGGGCGGCAAGGCGCCCCGATCGGGCACCCTCGTCCGCGTCGCTCTGGGCGAAGCGCGGCTCCAGGGCGTTCTGGACAGCGCGGGGGCCGACGACGAGGGCCGCCTGCGCTGGCTGTGTCTCGACGAGCCTCTCCTCGGGGACGAACCGCTCCCCTCCCCCACCCTGCTCGTCGCTGGCGTCGTGGGTAGCGTCCGCGCGGGCGCGGTGGATCCCACCTACTACACCGGCAGCCTCTTCCCAGATCGGCTCGTCCCCGAGCCACGGCGCTTCGCCCCGGCGGAGCGGACACTCCTCGGCATGTACGAGCGCGCGATCGAGCTCACCCGCGACGGCTGGGACGCCCGGACGGCGCAAGTCCTCACGCAGATCCACGCTCGCCTGCAGCAGGATTTCCCCGACGAGTGGCTGCTGCGCTGGAACCTCCTCGAGGCGCTGACGCGCTTCGCACCCCACCACGAAGCGCGGGAAGACCTCGCGCGGGAGCTGACGCGGCTCGAGCGGCGCTTCGCCGGGGCAGAGCCGATCGCCCTCGGGCTCCGTCACTTGGCGCGTGTGGCCCGCGAGCGGTAACGTCGCCGCCATGCCCCACGACGCCCGCATGTTGGAGAGGCCCCGCCGCAACCGAGCCAGCCAAGCGCGCCGCGATCTGGTCCGAGAGACACACCTGGAGGCGAAGCACCTCGTGCTGCCCCTGTTCGTCCACGAGCAGGAAGAGGCCGTCCCGATCGCGTCCATGCCGCGACAGGCGCGCCTGGGCATCGAGGGGCTGGTCGCGCAGGCCCGGGAGGCCTGGGAGCTGGGGGTCAGCGGGGTCGCCCTGTTCCCGGCGCTCGCCGACGAGCTCAAGGATCCCTTCGGGCGCGAGAGCGCGAACCCCGACGGCTTGCTCCAGCGCGCGGTCCGCGCCCTGAAGGCCGCGCTGCCGGAGCTGCTCGTGATCACCGACGTGGCGCTCGATCCCTACTCCTCCGACGGCCACGACGGGATCGTGGTGGACGGCCGCATCGACAACGACGCGACCCTGCCGGTCCTGGCGGAGATGGCCGTGAACCAGGCGCGGGCCGGCGCGGATCTCGTGGCGCCGTCCGACATGATGGACGGTCGCGTCGGCGTGATCCGGCGCGCACTCGACGAGGCGGGCTTCACGGACGTGGGGATCTGCAGCTACGCAGTGAAGTACGCGTCGGCGTTCTATGGCCCCTTCCGCGACGCCCTCGACTCGGCGCCCCGCGCCGGCGACAAGAAGACGTACCAGATGGACCCCGCGAACCGGCGCGAGGCCCTGCGCGAAATCCGCCTCGACGAGGCCGAGGGAGCGGACTGGCTCATGGTGAAGCCGGGCCTTCCCTACCTCGACGTGATCCGGCTGGTGCGCGATCACAGCGCCTTGCCCGTCGCCGCCTACCACGTGTCCGGAGAGTACGCGATGCTGTGTGCGGCCGCGGAGCGGGGGTGGCTGGACTACGATCGCTGCCTGCTCGAGAGCCTCCTCGCTTTGCGCCGGGCCGGGGCCGACATCATCTTCACCTACGCGGCCCTCGACGCGGCCCGCCTCCTGCGCCGCTGAGCGGTCCGAGCTGCACCTGGGTCGGCGGTGTTTCGCGGCAGGAGGAGCTCAGGGGCCGTCCTGTTCGGTCACGCCCAACACGCGGCAATAGGTCGCCCGCACGTCCTCCGTGACGCTGCGGTACCGGGCGACGAGCGCCTCCACCGCCGACTGGTGCCCCTCGCCCTGGGTCGACATCCGCCGCGCCAGCTGCGGCAGCCCCGTGTGCCTCGCGTCGAGCACGTTGTCCCCGCGCCCCCGCAACACGTGGATGCGCTGCTCGAGCCGCCGCAAGAACCGGTAGCCCTCTCGGAACGCGCCGTAGGCGGCGCTATCCAGATAGCCGCAGTATCTCAGCGCGTCGAGGGCGTCGGTGGTGTCCGCGGTGCGCACGCGCTCGTCGATGCCGTGCTTCATCTGGAGCCACTGGGTGGCGAACTCGATGTCCAGGAGGCCTCCCCGCCCCAGCTTCAGGTTGTATCGACCGGGCTGCTCGCGCCCGAGCTCGCGCTCCATGCGCAGACGAAGTCGGTGCAGCTCCTCCACGGGCGGAGCGCCGCCGCCATAAGCGGCCTCCGTGGCGACCGCCAGGAGGCGCTCCCCGAGCTCCCGATCCCCGGCGCACACGCGGGCGCGCAAGAGCACCTGCCGCTCCCAGGGTGCCCCCGAGCTCATCACCGCCGGCAGCCCCTCCGCCGCGCGCAGCCCGTGGTAGCGAGCGAAGGACTCCACCGTGGTCACCAAGGTCCCCGCGCTCCCCGACGGGCGCAGTCGCGTGTCGAGCTCGTACCCGGGTCCCGCCGGGTGCACCTCGGAGATCAGCCGGATCACCCGCTGAGCGACGGTCGAGAAATGATGCATCGGATCCGCGCCGGAGGGCGCCTTCTCCGGATCGAAGACGAACAGCACGTCGAGATCGGACCCATACCCAACCTCACGGCCCCCCAGCTTCCCCAGGGCGATCACGGCCAAACCACGGGCCTCGGCGCCCTGCTCGAAGAGCACCGCGCGGTGCAAGAGCTCGTCCGCCAGCCGCGACAGGAGCAGCGTGGCTTCCCGGGTGCGGACACCGCCAGCGAGGTCCGCCACCGCCACCTCCAGCATGATCCTGCGCTTCGCGCGTCGGGTGCCGCGTAGCCAGCGCTCTCGCCGCTCTTCGAGGTCCGCGTCGGGAGCAATCCCCTCGAACGCCCCCCGCAGCTCGTCCGCGACGACCTTCTCCGGCTCGATCTCCGCGCCACCGCCGAAGAGGATCAGATCCGCGAGATCCGGGTGATCGATGACCACGTCGCCGACGAACGCGCTCGCTCCGAGGGCGGTGACGAAGCGCCGCAAGGCTTGCTCGTCCTCCCCGATCGCCTGGACGTAGGGACGCGGACTGCTGAAGCGGCCGAAGAACTCTCGTAGCTGTTGAGCCGCCAGCTCCGGATCCGAGGACTCGCGGATGGCGTCGAGCAGCACGTCGGCGAGGGCGGGGTACCGCTCGAGGGTCATCTCCCCCAAGAGCCCGTCCGGGCGACGCGCCAAGGCCATCAGGTGCTCGCCAATGTCCGCGCTCCCGAAGCGCTCCGCCACGTAGCGCCCGATGGCGGCGGCGTCCTCTTCGGCCAGCGCGTAGAGCAATGGCAGATAGGGCGATGGAGGGTGCGGCGCGGACGGCAGCAGAGCCCCGAAGAGCATGCGCACCGTGCGGCGCGCCGAGGCGAGCTCTCGCAACAGCTCCTCACCCCCGCTGAACTCGAGGCTGCGCGCGAGACGCTCGAGCTCTGGACCCGGCGAGGGTAAGAGGTGGGTCTGCAGCCCGGTGGCCCACTGGACCTGGTGCTCGACGCGACGGAACAACACGTAGGCGTGGCCGATGCGGGCGGCCTCGAAATCCGAGACCAGGCCACGCGCGCGCAGTCGCGAGAGGGCGAGCAACGTCGGCGTGACGCGCAAGCTCGGCTCCCGCCCGCCCCAGATCAGCTGCAACGCCTGGACGAAGAACTCGGCCTCGCGGATCCCTCCGACGCCGAGCTTGAGATCTCGCTCCACGTCGGCGCTGAGCTCGACGCGAGCGCGCTCGACGAGCTCGGCGAGGGTGGTCGCGATCGCCGGCTCCACGTCGCGCCGGTAGACGAAGGGCGCGATCACCTGGTCTTGGAAGCGTCGGCCCAACTCCAAGTCTCCAGCGATGGGGCGCGCCCGCACGAAAGCGCTGCGCTCCCAGAGCCGACCCCAGGTGACGTAATACCGCTCGGCGGCGGACCAGGAGTTGACCAGGGCGCCGCGCGAGCCCTCCGGGCGGAGCCGCAGATCCACGCGCCACACGGCGCCGTCCGCGGTGTACTCGTCCAGGGTCTCCACCGCGCGCTGCGCCACGCGCGTCCAGTGCTCGTGCAGCGTGATGGTGCTGCCACCGTCGTCGGTGTCGTAGAGGAAGACGACGTCGACGTCGGAGCCCGCGTTCAGCTCGAGTCCGCCGAGCTTCCCCAGCCCGAACACGACGAGGGTCGAGGGCTCTCCGTCGCTGCGCAACGGAGGACCGAAGCGGCCCGCGACGTAAGCCGAGGCCTCCGCGAGGGCCACCTCGAAGGCGGCGTCGGCGAGCTCGCTCAGCTCACGAGCGGTGACCCGGAGCTCCGCCCCCCCCTGTCGGAGCGGCAAGATCTCCCGGACGGCGATGCGCGCCTTCTCCGCCCACACGGCCCGCCGCAGCGCGCTCCGCAGCGCCGCGACGTCCAGCGCTCCCGCCGTCGCCCCGCGGAGACGGTCCACCAGATCGCCTCGCGTACGCCGCAAGCGCCACCCCGCTCGCGCCAGCTCGTCCAAAGCGGTCAGCTGCCAGGAGGTCCGGGGGCGCAGCGCCGGATAGGCGGCGCCGAGGAGGATGGCCAGGGGCCGCCCGGGAGTCGGCGGAAGTTCCCCCTCCAGGATCTCCGCTGCGTCGGGATCGATCGCCTGCGCCAGAGCCACCAACGGCGCACGTCGACGCGCGTTCGACATCATTCCCCCTCGACGCGGGTTCCGTCCCTGATCCCGCGCCTCGCCCTAGCGAACCGAATCGAAGAACTCCACGCACCCGGTGTGGAGGTCGTACTCGGCGCCCACCACCGCGAACTTGCCCTCCTTGCAGAGGTTCTCCAGCACGCGGCTGCCGTGCCGCAGATGATCTGCCGAGGCCCGGACGTTCGCGCGGATCACCTTCTTCAAGAGCAAGGACTCCTCGATCTCCCGCCCCTCCGAAAGCTTCCTCGCGGCGGAGAGCACGTTCTCGGCCGCCGGCCGGATGCGCTCCAAAATGTCCCGGATGTTCTCCGACGCGATCTCCGTCTTGCCCTGGAGCACGTCGACCGTGGCCTTGATCGCACCACAGCACGAGTGCCCCATCACCACGGCGAGCTGCGTCCCGAGCACCGTCGCTGCGTACTCGACACTGCCCACCAGCGAGGGCGCCACCACGTTGCCCGCGACGCGAATGACGAAGAGGTCTCCGATCCCCTGATCGAAGATCATCTCCGCGGGGACGCGCGAGTCGGAGCAGGTCAAGATACACGCGAACGGCGCTTGGCCATTGGCAAACTCCCGGAGGCGGGCCTGACCCACGAACGTCTCGAGGCTGCGCGTCCCATTCGAGAAACGTTCGTTGCCCTCCCGCAAGCGGGCGAGGGCGTCGGCGTGTGAGAGGGGGGTTGTTGGCATGAACGATCTCCCAGGGTTCGAGTGGTTCGGCGGTGGTTGAGGAGAGGGTCCGTCGTGCTTCCCGGTCCGTTCACGGAGCGAACCGCTCGATGGCTCCGGGGCTCCACTATCAATCCCATCACGACGGACGGGGAGAGCTTTTCCCGCGTGCGGAGGTTCGCGAACCTCACGCCGTGGTCGCGAGGCGACGTCAAGACTATCAGCGGCGCGCCCCGAGGGGAAAGCCAAAGCGACGGCGTGTCGCCTCGTCGATGAAGCAAAAAAGGAATGAGTGCGAAGACGTTGGCGGTTTCGCGCATCGCAGACTGCGCGCTCGGTCGGCGTCAGCGACAGCGCGGGTGTCGGCACGTACAGACACTCGACGTCATTGCGCAACAAGTCGGCCGCCACCTCGGAGGCGGCGTCTCTTACGCGACACCCTTGCACGCGACACCTTGCACCCAACACCTTGCACCCAACACCGCCGACCGATGGCGACCCGTCGCCGTCCCGACGACCCAGCGCATGCCGACCGGCCGGGGCTCACCTCGCGGCGTTCGTTCCGGGGGAGCGACGAGCACGATGCAACCGCACTGCCACGACTTCAGGGACGTCCCCATGAAACCTCCGGGCCTGGCCTCGGATTCCACCTTCATGGGCTAGCGGAGGCATTTTTTTCGTCCGCCCCTCGCCGGGGCCCCCCGGACGTGGTGCCGCCGGAAAACGGGCGTCCGGACTTGCATCCCCCCACTTGCGTG
>Ga0207873_1000670_pt1 | contig 36349 bp, 25 predicted proteins | sample BGWIniCompost_FD_187373 | JGI IMG/M metagenome (GOLD analysis project Ga0207873, IMG submission 187373) | Cellulose adapted compost microbial communities from Newby Island Compost Facility, Milpitas, CA, USA - BGW Initial Compost (SPAdes)... ... | reverse complement strand
CGTTGGAGTCCACCCGCACGACGCCTCGAGCCACGACACCGAGCTCGCGGCGGAGCTGCGGGGGCTGCTCCAAAGCGGCGGTGCGGTCGCGGTCGGAGAGGTGGGGCTCGACTACCACTACGACCACTCGCCCCGGGACATCCAGCGGGAGGTCTTCGCGAGCTACGTCGCGCTCGCCCGCGAGCTCGGGCTGCCCCTGGTGATCCACACGCGGAGCGCCCCCGCGGACACCCTCGATCTGCTCCGCGCCGAGCGCGCCGCCGACGTGGGCGGCGTGATCCACTGCTTCAGCGAGGATCTGAGCTTCGCTCGCCAGGCGCTGGACCTCGGCTTCTACCTGTCCTTCTCGGGCATCGTCACCTTCAAGAAGGCAACGGAGATCCAGGAGGTCGCGGCCTGGGCGCCCCTGGAGCGCGTGCTGGTGGAGACGGACAGCCCCTATCTCGCGCCCGTCCCGTACCGCGGCAAGACCAACGAGCCCGCCTACGTGACGCACACGGCGCGCTTCGTGGCGGACCTCCGAGGCACGCCCTACGAGGAGCTGTGCGCGGCCACCACCGCCAACGCCCGCGCCCTGTTCCGCTTGCCGCCTACCTTCGGGGAAGCGTGAAGCGGTCTTGACAGCGCCGGGTCCGCCCAACATATTGCCGCGGCCCAAGCCGACGGCCCGTGCCGGTGGCTCGGGTGCTGCGCCGCGAGACGGGTCGCAGAACGCCGAAGTAGCTCAGTCGGTTAGAGCACGCGCTTCATAAGCGTGAGGTCGTCGGTTCAAGTCCGACCTTCGGCACCACATCAGCGCTCGAGGGGGAGGAGCAGCGCTGAAGGGGACCAGCGCCCGAAGGCACGGCGCCCGAGAGCACGGCGCCCGACCGACGCGGCGCCCGAAAGCACGGGTCGTCGACTCGGGCACACTGCACCTCCGAAAGACTCCGGCGGAGCAGACGAGAACGGTCGCCGACCCGCGTCCCGTGGGAGCGCGTGTGGCGACCGTTGCGCGCGACGTCGGAGCGCCGCGGGGCCCGAGCGGGGGTCAGTTGTTCCCGAAGAGGCTGTTGATCTTGGAGTCGAGGGCGACCGCGATCTTGTAGAGGCTCGAGATCGAGGGGCTCGATTCGGCGCGCTCGATCTGGGACAGCAGGGAGATGCTGAGGCCCGTGCGGCGGCTCATCTGCTTGAGGGTGAGCTCCTGCTCCTTGCGCAGGCCGCGGATGGTGTCGCCGATGATCTTGTGGAGCTGCTCCTCGGGCGTGCGCGCGAGGCCCTTCTTCTTCATGACGCGGGAGAGCACGTCCCGGAACTCGTCGACGTTGAAGGGCTTCTTGATGTAGTCGACCGCGTCGAGCTTCATCGAGGCGACGGCGGTGTCGAGGTTCGGGTGAGCGGTGAAGATGACCACCGCGACGTCACTGTCGATGGAGCGGATGCGCTTGAGCACCTCGATGCCGTCCAGCTTGGGCATCATGAGATCGAGGATGATGACGTGAAAGGACCCCTGACGGACCTCGTCCTCGACGAGGGTGGGATCGCTCACCGTGCGCACCTGGAACCCATCCTTCTCGAGGAGGGTCTGCATGTACTCACAGATTGCGGGGTCGTCGTCGACGATGAGGATTTGAATTGCAGGAACTTCGATGGCCACAGTGGAACTCCTCCAGCTCGCTCGGGGGATAGAACGAGGGCGTCGTTTGCAGTGTAACTACAATAACCCCACTGCCGTTACCGTGTCACTAGATTTCGTACGTGCCCCGGGCATTTTCTTTGTAAACCAAGGAAATTGCTCGCGATTTTCCCTGGCGTAGGGAGGGCGTCCGGGGGCCATTTTCGGCCGGTGCTCCGAGATGGGGGGCTCGGATGGGGCACAAACGGAAGCTGGGTCAGCTCAGTGAGCTGACCCAGCTGTCGTCGGCTTTGTCGGGGCGGGCAGATTCGAACTGCCGACCTCACGGACCCGAACCGTGCGCGCTACCAAACTGCGCTACGCCCCGCCTTGCGGCTCCTGCCCCACAGAGACCGGTGAACCGGCGTCTGGGGGACGGGCCGCGGAGAATGGTGGGAGAGCGGGGCGGTGTCAAGCCGAGTTCGCCGGGCAACGCCTCGAACTCGGCTCGAGCAGGACGCCCGCCCTTCACCCGCGGGCGCGCAGAGCGCTCACGAGCTCCGGGACGGCGGTGAACAGGTCGGCCACGAGCCCGTAGTCCGCCAGCTGGAAGATGGGCGCCTCCGGATCTTTGTTGATGGCCACGATCACCTTCGACCCCTTCATTCCGGCGATGTGCTGGATGGCCCCCGAGATCCCGATGGCGATGTAGAGGGAGGGGGCAACGATCTTGCCAGTCTGACCGACCTGATAGTCGCCGGGGGCATACCCGGCGTCCACCGCGGCACGGCTCGCGCCGATGGCGGCGCCCAGAGCGTCCGCGAGGGGTTCGATGACCTCGAAGAATTTCTCCTTGAGGGCACGGCCGCCCGCCACGACGACGTTGGCCTCCGTGAGCTGGGGCCGCTCGGAGGTGACCGCGTCGAGGGAGACGTACTCGACGCGCGCGGCGGCGCCGCTCGGGGCCGCCTTGGCGACCTTCTCGATGGGTGAGGTGCTCCCGGAAGGCTCCGCGGCGGCGAACTCGCTCTGACGCGCGGTGGCTACCTGAATGGCGGTGGAGAGCTCGCAGTAGCCGTAGGCGTTGCCGGCGAACATGGGGCGCTTGTAGACGAGCTTCCCGCCCTCGGCGGCGACGTCGGCGCAATCCCCCGCGTAGGCGGCGTCGAGCCGGGCAGCGACCCGCGGCATCAGGTCCTTGCCGAAGGTGGTCGCGGTGGCGACGACGAGCTTGTAGCCCTTGCCGACCTCCGCCACGGTCGGGGCGAAGTGCTCGGCGACGTAGTGCGCGAGGCTCGCGTCCTCGCAGACGAGCACGCGTCCGGCGCCGAAGGTGGTGAGCTCCTGGGCTGCCGCGGCGGTGTTGGCGCCGAGCACGAGGACGTCGAAGCCGCCGCCCAGGGCGCCTTCGGCCTTTCGGGCCAGGGTGATGGCGGAGAGGGTGCTCTTGCGCAGGTTGCCGTCCTGATCGAGCTCCGCAACGACGAGTACGTTGGACATGGTGATCTCCTTTCGTTCGTCCGCGGCGTCAGAGAACGCGGGCTTCTTCCGTGAGTTTCTGCACGAGCTCGGCGACGTCCTTGACCTTGACGCCAGCGCTGCGCTTCGCAGGGAGCTCGAACTTCGTGTACTTCGTGGTGAGCGCGACGTCCGTCAGCTCGGACAGGGGGCGCACGGTGAGCGGCTTGCGCTTCGCCTGCATGATGGCGGGGAGGGGGGCGAAGCGGACACCTTCGTTGTACTTGAAGGACGGATCCGTCAGGGAGGAGTACACGCCCTCCGGCGACACGATGCGGAGGTCGACGGTGACGAGGCACGGCGGGCGGACGCGGAGGGAGAGCACACCTCCGTCCACCTCTCGCCCGACGAGGAGGCTGCCGTCCTGCTCTTGGCGCAGGGTCGCAGCGAAGGTCGCCATGGGCCAGTCGAGGAGCTCCGCGAGCATCTGCCCGACCTGATTGGAGTCTCCGTCCACCGTCTGCTTGCCCATGAGCACGACGTCCGGCTTCTCCTCCTCGACGAGTTTGCGCAGGGCGTGCGCCACGACGCGGCCGTCGAGATCGTCGTCTCCCGCCTCGACGCGGATCGCCCGATCCGCCCCCGTCGCGAGGGCCGAGCGCAGGGTCGTCTCCGCCTCCTTCGGGGCCATGGTGACGACGACCACCTCGCCCTCCCGCTTCTTCGGAGAGGCGCCGTTCTCGGTGAGGCGCAAAGCTGCCTCGAGGGCGTACTCGTCGAAGGGGTTGATCTTCCACTCGAGTCCGGAGGCGTCGATGGCGTCGCCGCCGCTCGAGACCTTGATCCTGTTCGCGTTGTCCGGGTCGGCGACGCGCTTGACGGCGACGAGAATTTTCACGGCTTACCTCCGATGTTCACCAAGTACCTCCTGGTTGCGACCTCTGCGGGGCCGGGAGAAGCCCGCCCCCACGAGGGGCATCAAGTAAGCAACGTAGGCGCCCGTCACGCCGCGTCAAGGACCCAAGTGGTTGTAAATAGAAGAGATCAGGCACATTGCAGGCCCGCGCGCCGTGTCTCTGGGCTGCGCGCCCGTGTCTCTCCTCTGGTCAGCGATGGGTCAGCGACCGGGTGCGGCCGCCCTGGTTCCCCGGGGCGAGATTCAGGGGACGCCATGAGGGCGCTGCAGGAGTGAGCGCTTCGTTCCCGACTCTCCGAGCACCCGTGAGGCTCCGGGGAGAAGGGGCGCGAGCCGCGGAGGGGGCTCCGGAGGTGCGTCGCTGATTTCGCGGCGGAAATTGCGGCGCGCTCATGCTCCGGCCGGCAAGCCTTTGCTATGAAGGCCGCACCTTCCGCCCTCCCCCGAGTCGGTCACGAGGATCGGCCTCTCCGGGAGGCGCTTCTCCGGTGCAAGTCCCCATGCCCCTTCGCACAGATTTTTTGGTCCTCGGGAGCGGTGTCGCTGGCTTGTCCTTCGCTCTACGAGCGGCCCGTCACGGTCACGTCACGGTCGCCACCAAGCGGGCCGCGGAAGAGTCCGCCACGAACTGGGCGCAGGGGGGGGTGGCCGCCGTGCTCGATCCCGGAGACTCCTACGAGAAACACGCCGCCGACACCCACGCCGCGGGGGCGGGGCTGTGCCGCCCCGAGGCCGTCGATCTCTGCGTGCGTCGGGGACCCGAGGTGCTCCGCTGGCTCATCGACCTCGGAGCGCAGTTCAGCTCGAAGCGCTCCGGTGAACTCGATTTGGGGCGCGAGGGAGGACACAGCGAGCGCCGCGTCGCCCACGCGGGGGACGTCACCGGGGCGGAGATCGAGCGGGCCCTGCTCGAGGCCGTCGCCGCGGAGCCGAACATCGAGCTCTTGCCGTGGCACATGGGCGTCGATCTCATCACCCACGGCCGCCTGGGGAAGCCCGACGAGTGCGTCGGCGCTTACATCCTCGACGAAGAGTCGGGGGAGGTGCACACGTGCCTGGCGCGCGCCACGATCCTCGCCACGGGCGGCGCGGGGAAGGTTTACCTCTACACCTCGAACCCGGACGTCGCGACGGGCGACGGCGTCGCCATGGCCTACCGAGCCGGGGCCGAGGTGGCGAACATGGAGTTCTTCCAGTTCCACCCCACGGTCCTCTACGAGCCGCGCGCGAAGAGCTTTCTCATCAGTGAGGCGCTGCGGGGTGAAGGCGCCGTGCTGCGTCTCCCCAACGGCGAGGCCTTCATGGAGCGACACCACCCCATGGGCGATCTCGCTCCCCGCGACGTCGTCGCGCGCGCCATCGACTACGAGATGAAGCGGAGCGGCTACGAGTACGTGTGGCTCGACATCACCGAGCGCCCCGCGAGCTTCGTGCGAGAGCGGTTCCCCACGATCCTGAGCACCTGCGCGCGCTACGGGATCGACATCACCACCACCCCGATCCCCGTGGTCCCGGCGGCGCACTACATGTGCGGAGGGGTCAGCTCGGACCTGTGGGGACGCACGAGCCTGCCCGGTCTCTGGGTCGTCGGCGAAGCCGCGTGTACGGGGCTGCACGGCGCCAACCGCCTGGCTTCGAACTCGCTGCTCGAAGGGCTCGTCTTCGGTGAGCGCGCTGCCGCCAAGCTGGAGTCGCAAATCAAGGCATTGCGGGAGCGCCCCTGGCCGGACGTGAAGGGCTGGGAGACGGGATCGGCTTGTCCCAGCGACGAGGCGGTCATCGTGACCCAGAACTGGGACGAGATCCGGCGCCTCATGTGGAACTACGTCGGCATCGTGCGCAGCGACAGCCGGCTGCGCCGGGCGGCGCGGCGCGTCGCCCTGCTCGAGGAGGAGATCCACGAGTACTACTGGAAGCACCTGGTGACCCGCGACTTGCTCGAGCTGCGCAACATCCAGACCGTGGCGGAGCTGATCATCGCCTCCGCGGCCAGCCGCAGGGAGAGCCGTGGCCTCCATTTCACCATGGACCATCAGGTCACCCGCCCCGAGTTGGCGAGGGATACGGTCGCCAAGCGTGGCGTGCCCCCGCATCTTCGGGGAGCCTGACACCATGGAGGGGAGGAAGGGTGCGTTCGGTTACCCCGAGGCCTTCGGGTGGTCGTTTCTGGCCCTGGCGGGGTTGCTGCTCAGCGCTCATGGGCTAGCCGCTCTCCGTCCCGGGTTCACCGAGGACCTGGTCAGCCTCGGCACCCTCAGCGCCGCGGTGTACCTGCTCTTCGCCGCCCTCCTCCTCGGCGTCTACGGACCGCAGACGCTCCCCGAGCCTCGGAGCTCCGCCCCCCCGGACAGCTCGACCCGGCGCCTCCGGGGCGACGGACGGCTCCTGCAGGTGCTCGGGCTCCGTGGGACGCACCCTCTCCTGGCGCTCCTGGGTCTCGGCCTCGGCGTGATCGCTCAGATCCCGGCGGACACCGTGCGGCAGCTCGTGGAGCTGTGGACCCCCATGAGCGAGGAGGAGACCCTGAAGCGAGCTGCCCTGCTCACCTCCGAGACTCAGCTCCAGGCCGTCATGATGGTGGTGGTCGCGGCGTGTCTGGTCCCGGTCGCCGAGGAGATATTCTTTCGGGGAGCGCTGTTCGGCGCGCTGACGCGCTCCGGGCGTCGCGGGGTGGGGGCCGCCGTGGTCACCAGCATCGCGTTCACCATCAGCCACGCAGATCCGCGCCTTTGGGCGCCCATCGGGGTCGTGGCTGCGATGGCTGGCTACCTTCGGTTGGTGTCCGGCTCCTTGTTTCCTTGCCTCGCCCTCCACGTAGGCTTCAATTCGGTGACCGTCGTCGGGGCAGCCAGCGGCTGGGTCCGCCCCTACGAGGGCATCCAGACGCCCATCTCCGTGGTGATCGGAGGTTGGTTGTTCGCCGCCGCCCTCCTGGTCACGGTGGGTTGGTTGGCCCACGGCAGCGAGAGGGCTGCTCGCAGTCGCAGCGAAGACGAAAATGACCGCTGAACTCCCCATCCCACGGCCCGCGGCTCCCCGTCGCTGGTTCCTTCGGAGGCCCCGATGAGGATCGCCCTGTGTCTGACCGGCGGGGGTCCCACGGGGGCCATGTTCCAGATCGGCGCCCTCGCCGCCCTGGAGGACGCCATCGAGGGCCTCGTCGCCCACGAGCTCGACCTGTATGTGGGCACGTCGAGCGGCGCGAGCGTCGCCGCCACCCTCGCCGGGGGGCGCCCCGTGCAGCGGGTGTACCGAGCGTTCCTCGATCCCGCGGACGTGTACTTCAGCCTCGAGCGCAAGCACCTGATGCGCGTGGACCTGGCCGAGTGGCGCCGCACCCTGGTCACCGCCTGGGGAGCGCTGCGCCAGGCCATGGCGAGTCTCTGGGCGCAGCCGCCGATCGCGACGGGGGCGCTGCGGGAAGAGCTCGAGCGCCTCGAAGACTCCATGCCCGCGGGGTTTCTGACCCTGGACGCCTACGAGCGCTTCCTCGAGGACTTCTTCGTGCGCCGCGGCGTGCCCAACAACTTCCACGGCATGCCGCGCCCGCTCATCGTCCTCGCCCACGATCTCGACAGCGGGGCGGAGGTGCAGTTCGGGGCGCCCGGCTGGGACTCGATCACCGTCACCCGTGCCTGCATCGCCAGCTCCGCGCTGCCGCCGTTCTTCTCGCCGGTCCGCATCGGAGAGCGCCACTACATCGATCCGGGCGCGGCGCCCGTGTCGCATTTCCGCGTGGCTCTCGACCGGGGCGCGGACGTCATCATCGCGATCAACCCCATGGTGCCCGTGAGCGCCGCCACCGTCCCGACGGGCCATGGGCGCGGCTCGAGCGTCCGCGACAAGGGGCTGCTCTGGGTCTCCAACCAGTCTCTCCGCATCGGCGTGCACCACGCGGTGCACGCGGCGCTGGCCCTGCACCGCGTGGCCGAGCAGGCGACGCTGTTGTTGGTGGAGCCCGAGCCCGAGCAGGGGCAGCTGTTCATGTACAATCCGTCCAGCTACGAGTCGCGGCGTCGGGTGCTCGAGTACGCGTACCGCTCGACCCGCGCCCTGGTCGACGAGTGGTTCGCGGATCCGGACTCAGCGCTCGTGCGCGCCGGCTTCCGCCCCAACCCGAGCGCGGAGCCCGTCGCGCCCAGCGTGCGTCCGCCCGCGCTCCCCGCCGACGGGCCTCCCGCCGCCTTCTCCTGGGGAGGGCCCTGATGGTGGAGCGTCGTGTCCCCCGCTCGTCGGCGCTCGCGCCGCTCTTGGTGGGGCTCGCGCTCTTTCTCGCCGCCTGCAACGAGCCCTATCGCATCGGCGAGTACGTCTGGGTCGAGTGGGAGGAGGGGGCCTACTACCCGGCGTACATCATCCAGAGAAAGAGCGCGACCCGGTACCGCGTGCACTTCGAGGGATACGAGAGCCGCTGGGACGAAGACGTCACCCTCGATCGGATCCGTGGGCGCGTTGACGGTCCCGCCTCCGCGCCGCCTCCCCCGAAGAAGGTGCAGCGCAGCCGCGGACAGACCGGGAAGGGCCCCGATGGCAGGCCCATCGCCCCTCCGCTCAGCGCCTTCAGCGAGGGGGACCGGGTGCGGGTCCGTTGGCGGGGATCGATCTACTCGGCGACCGTGATCGGGGTCGTCAAGTCCGATCAGATCCTCGTCCACTACGACGGCCTCGAGAACGCCTGGGACGAGATCGTCACCCTCGATCGAATCGTGAGCAAACTCTGATTGCCGGGGCGCACGCAGGACGCTGGGGTCCCGTCGAGCCCGGGCGCCGCTTCGAGAGGCGTCCGGACGCGTGGCCCGACGTCGAGCCGGGATCCGGGCGCTCCGAGGCCGCTCGAGGATCGAATTCCGCTCATCGAGGCGCGCAGAGGTCTCCTCGCGGCGGGGGCCCGCTGCTAATCTGTCGTCGTGACGGACGATCTTTCGACGAGGCTCGCGGCCAACCTGAAGCGCCTGCGAGATGGTCGGGGCCTCAGCCAGCAGGCCCTCGCGGATCTGAGCGGGGTGCCTCGGCCGACGGTCGCCCACCTGGAGTCGGGGCAGTCGAACCCGACCCTCGCCGTCGTCTCGAAGCTCGCGCGCTCCCTGGGGGTCACCTTGGATGGCTTGATCGAGCCCGCCCGGTCCGAGGTGCGGGTCCTGGAGGCCGGTGAGCTCCGGGTGGAGCGGCGCGGCAAGGCCAAGCGCACCCACCTCGTGCCCGAGGGGGCGGGGATGGTCGCGGAGCGGATCGAGCTGCGGCCGGGCGGGAGCTGCAGCTTGGAGGCGGCTCGAGGCTCCATGTCTCTGCTCGCTTGCGAGCGGGGGGAGCTGGTGCTGAGCGAAGGCGAGCAGCGCGCCGTCCTCAAGCCGGAACGGGCTGCCCTGGTGTGGGGGACCGTGCAGTGTTCGAGCCCGGGAGGGGGCATCGGTTACTGCATTGGCGGATTGCCTTCCCTCTGAATTTCCTTGCGCGGGGGGGCGGCCCCACGGTAGCGAGAGCCGGCCCCTATGCCCCAACTCCGACACGACCTCCGTAACGTCGCCATCATCGCACACGTCGACCACGGCAAAACCACCCTCGTCGACGCGATGCTGAGACAGACGGGGGTCTTCAGGACCAACGAGATCGTCGAAGATCGCGTGCTCGACTCCAACGATCTCGAGCGTGAGCGGGGCATCACGATCCTCGCGAAGCACTGCAGCGTCGTCTACGGCACGACCACCGTCAACATCATCGACACGCCGGGCCACGCGGATTTCGGCGGTGAGGTGGAGCGAACGCTCAAGATGGCCGACGGCGTGATCCTGCTCGTCGACTCCGCGGAGGGGCCCTTGCCCCAGACGCGCTTCGTGCTCGGTAAAGCCATCGAGCTCGGCCTGCCCATCATCGTCGTGGTGAACAAGATCGATCGCCACGACGCGCGCCCGGACGAGGTGCTCAGCGAGACGTTCGATCTCTTCTGCGAGCTCGAGGCCTCCGACGCCCAAGCCGACTTCCCCGTGCTGTACGCGATCGGCAAGGAGGGCATGGCGAAGCGAGAGCTGGAGCACGAAGGAAACGGTCTCGGGCCCCTCTTCGAGACGATCCTCGAGCGCGTGCCGCCGCCGGAGGTCGCCATCGACGAGCCCCTGCAGTTCCTCGTGCACAACATCGAGCACGACGAGTACGTGGGGCGACTCGCCGTCGGGCGGGTGCGGCGCGGCGCCATCCAGGTCGGTTCGACGGTGGCGTGGATGGGCGAGAAGGGGACCTCTCCGGCGCGCCTCAGCGCCGTGTATCGCTACGAGGGGACCAAGCGGGTCAAGGTCGACCGCGTCGAGGCGGGCGACATCGTCGCGGTGGCGGGTCTCGACGAGGTGCAGATCGGAGACACCCTGGCGGATCCCGCCAAGCCCGAGGCGTTACCGCGCATCGAGGTCGAGGAGCCCACCATCAAGGTGCGCTTCGTCGTGAGCAACTCGCCCTTCGCGGGCAAGGTTGGCAAGTGGGTCACGTCCCGGCACATCAAGGAGCGCCTCGAGAAGGAGGCGCGGCGTAATTTGGCCCTGCGCGTCGAGACGACGCCCGAGCCCGACACGTTCATCGTCTACGGCCGGGGGGAGCTCATGCTGGCGGTGCTCGCGGAGACGATGCGCCGCGAAGGCTACGAGTTCGCCATGGGCATGCCCGAGGTGGTCGTGCGGGACATCGACGGGACGAAGTCCGAGCCGGTCGAGCGCGTCGTCATCGACGTGCCCGAGGAGTACGTCGGGGCGGTCACGACGCGCCTCGGTGAGCGCCGCGGCCAGATGACGAAGATGCAGTCCCTCGGCTCCGGGCGCTCCCGCCTGGAGTTTCGCGTCCCCTCCCGGGGGCTCATCGGCTTCCGGTCCCAGTTCTTGACGGACACGCGCGGCCTGGGCCTGCTCAACACGCTCTTCGACGGCTGGGAGCCCTACGCGGGGCCGATGCTGCGGCGCCCTGGCGGGGCCTTGGTGGCGGATCGTGCGGGCACGACCACGCCCTACGCGCTCTTCCACCTGCAGCCGCGGGGCGTGCTGTTCGTGGGCGCGGGCACGGACGTCTACGAAGGGATGATCGTCGGCGAGCACAACCGCGCCAACGACCTCGACGTGAACGTGACCCGCGAGAAGAAGCTCACGAACATCCGCGCCGCGGGCCGCGACGAGAACGTGGTCCTGACCCCGCCGCGGGCGCTCACCATCGACACCGCCCTCGAGTGGATCGATCGGGACGAGCTCCTGGAGATCACCCCGGACGCGATCCGTGTCCGCAAGCGGGTGCTCGCTTGCAATCGGCGCCCCCGTCGCGACGAAGAGAAGTGACGCGGACGACCCGGACGCCGCCCTCGCCGTGAGTTCGCCGGGGGCGGCCGGGTGGTCGTCGGCTGGGTGGTCGTCGGTTGGGTGGTCGTCGGGCTGGGTGCTTTGCCAGCTGGGCGGTCCCGGGCTGGGTGCTCCGCCAGCTCTCCCGGGTGGTCGGCTCAGTGATCCGCCAGCTCGTCGAGGAGCTCCGGATCCGTGGAGCCGGAGCTCGTCCAGGCGTGCCCGTCGTGCGTCGCGCGGCGCCGCAGTGAGGCGCCCAGCGCCTCCTCGATGCGGGCGAGGAGGGGAGGGATCGTGGAGCGATCGAGCGCCGAGACGAGCACCGCGTCCTCGTCGAACGCGAGATCCTCGGCGGCCGCCTCGTCGAGGCGATCCACCTTGTTGAAGACCCGGAGGCGGGGCACGTCGCGCAGCTCGAGGCGATCGAGCAGCTCCTGGGTCGTGCGGCGGTGCTCGGCCTCTTCCGGATCCGAGGCGTCGATGAGTTCGAGCAGGAGGTTCGCGTCCGCGGCCTCCTCGAAGGTGGCGCGGAAGGCCGCGAACAGGTCCTTGGGCATGTCCCGGATGAACCCCACCGTGTCCGTGAGGATCACGTGGGCCCCGGAGGGGAGCTCCAGGCGTCGCGAGCGGGTGTCCAAGGTGGCGAACAGCTTGTCCTCCGCGAGCACGCCCGCGCGGGTGAGGGTGTTGAGCAGGGTGCTCTTGCCCGCGTTCGTGTAGCCGACGATCGCCACCACGGGCACGTCGACTTGCTGGCGGCGCCGGCGTCGTTCGGAGCGCTGCCGCTCGAGCTGCGTGAGCTGTCGCTCCAGCCGATTCAGCCGCTCGCGGGCTCGCCGCCGGCCGATCTCGAGGGTGGTCTCGCCGGGACCCCGACCGCCGATGCCGCCGGTGAGGCGGCTGAGCGCGTCGTCCCGCTGTCCCAGGCGCGGCAACGTGTACTTGAGCTGCGCCAGCTCCACCTGCAGCTTGCCGTCCCGGGTCTCCGCTCGCTGAGCGAAGATGTCCAGGATGAGCTGACTGCGGTCGATCACCTTGAGGTCCGTGTGGGCGGCGATGCCGCTCGCCTGGGCCGGGCTGAGGTCGTGGTCGAAGATGAGGGTCTCGGCGTCGAGATCGATGGCCCGGATCACCACCTGCTCCAGCTTGCCCTTGCCGAGCACGAGCTTCGGATCGATGCGATCCCGCAGCTGGATGATGCGGTCGATCACCTCGACGCCCGCCGTGTGGGCCAGGGAGGCGAGCTCGTCCATGCGAGAGCGGGCGCGGCGCATGGCGCCCGGGTGGCTCTTCTCCCCCACGTGGACGAGGATGGCGCGGCCGTCCTTCGCTTCGATGGTGCGGCTCTTGGAGAGGCGCGAGAACTCGTCCTCGAGGGCGCCGATGAGCTGGCCGAAGTGCGGCTGGGGGCGCCCCCAAGGCTGGGGCGGGACGACCTCGTAGCTGCCGCCGCGGCTCTCTGCGCCCTCTGCGCGCTTGTGGCCGCTCGGCACGTTGTAGGCCCAGGTGAGGGAGCGCGGGTCGCCTCCCGGGCTCAGCAGGACCGCGCACACGAGATCGAGCCGGAGGCGCGTGAGGTCCGTGAGGTCGTCGTGGGTGAGCCCCTCGTTGAACAAGTGGGTGTGCACGAGGCGCAGGGCCCGGAAGCGGCCCTGGGCGGCGCGGAGGCGCCCGATGTCCGGGAGCATCAAGCCCGTCGAGGTCCCCACGACGACGTAGTCGACCACGCCCGAGCGGTGCACCAGCACGCCCACCTGACGGCCCGCTTCCCGCGAGGCGTCCGCGAGGGATCGTACGAGTTCGGGGGTGGCGATGCTGTCGGGGGGGACTCGGCGGCGATAGATGCGCTCGAGGGCGCGGAGGGCACTGGGTCCGAGTCCGGCGGTGTTTCCGTAGATGTCGGGCATCGCGTCGTTCCCTCCAAGGGTGCCAAGTCGGCGGGCCGCGGTCGAGCCGCCGGAGCAGAAAGGCGCGGAAGGGGAGAGGGGCGACACCGCGCGCGGGGCCACGGAGCGGCTCGGTGGCGCTCCGATCCCGCTCCGATCCCGCTCCGATCCCGCGACGACCCGCTCGGCACGACCGCCCTGGCCGGGGACGGCGCTTGCCCTCGGGGGGCTCCTGTTGGAAACCGGGCACCCATGGCCCAGCTCACCCCCCTCGCAGCGGCGGACGCCGCGCGCCTGCTCGCCGACTATGGTCTCTCCCTCGCCGAGTGGCGGCCCCTCGACGCGGGCTCCGTGAACTCCAACTTCACCTTCACCACCCCTGAAGGGCAGCGCTATTTCGCCAGGATCTACGAGGAGCAGGGGGCCGCGGGAGCCGAGACGGAGTTCTCACTCCTCGAAGCCCTGGCGCGCCAGGGGGTGCCGGTCGCCTTGCCGCGGCCCCTCGTCGACGGGCGCCGGGTGCACGAGTTTCAGGGCAAGCCCTTCGCGGTCTACCCCTTCGTGGAGGGGGAGATCCTCTGTCAGAAGCGAGTGGACGAGGCGGCGTGCGCTGCGGTGGGCGAGGCCTTGGCGCGGGTGCACCTCGCGAGCGCCGCGGCGCCGCCCCTCGGAGAAGGCCGGTTTCGTTTGGCGGATCTGCGGGTGCGGCTCGAGCGTGTCGACGCCTCGGGGCGCCCGGATCTGATCGCGGCGGCAGACGTGGTGCGCGGCCTCATGGACAAGTACGAGCCCCAGCGGGCCAGTGGGCTGCCTTCGGGGCTCATCCACGGAGACCTCTTCCGGGACAACGTCCTGTTCCGAGAGGGGAGGATCGCCGCCCTCCTCGATTTCGAGAGCGCCTCGCGCGGGGTGTTCGCCTACGACGTCATGGTCACCTTGCTCGCCTGGTGCTTCGGCGATGGGCTGGACGTCCGCCTCGCCAGCGCGCTGCTCCGCGCCTATCAGGCGGTGCGGCCCCTGAGTGAAGACGAGCGGGCGGCACTGGCCACGGAGGGGGCCTTCGTGTGCTTGCGCTTCGCCACGACCCGGCTCACGGACTTTTCGTTGCGAGTGCCCCCTGGGGCGACTCCGGGGCGCGATTACGGTCGCTTCCTCGCGCGCCTCGAGGCCCTCGAGGGGGGGGCCCTGGCGGAGATCCTGCGGAACCTGTAAAGCGGCGGCCCTTGCGCGGCGCTCGGCGCCTTCGACAATGGGCCAGCACCCCCTTCGAACCCTGAGCGAGGAGCACGGACAATGAGCGTAGCGCGTGGCGGGCGATTGCCCGCATCCATCGACCTGGCAATGCAACGGCTCAACCAGAGCGTGGACGTCGACTCCGCCCTGTGGCGGGAGGACATCGCCGGATCCAAGGCGCACGCGCGGGGGTTGGCGCGCGTCGGCGTGATCGAGCAGGCGGACGCGGACGCCATCGTGGCCGGCCTGGACACGATCGCCGGGGAGATCGAGCGCGGCGAGTTCCGCTGGGATCCCGTCAAAGAAGACGTCCACATGAACATCGAGGCGCGGCTCATCGAGCTCTGCGGAGCCGCGGGCGCGAAGCTCCACACGGGCCGCTCGCGCAACGATCAGGTGGCCACGGACCTGCGCCTGTTCTGCCGTCGTCGCGGTGAGGAGACGATCGAGGCCCTGAGCGAGCTGGCGGCCGTGCTCCTGGATCGCGCGGCGGACGAGATCGACGTCCTCATGCCGACCTACACCCATCTCCAGCGCGCCCAGCCGAGCCGGCTGTCGCACCACCTGATGGCCTGGCAGGAAATGCTGTGGCGCGATCGGGGGCGCCTCGAGGACGCGCTGCGGCGCCTCAACGAGTCGCCGTTGGGAGCTGGCGCCGTCGCGGGCAGCGGCTACCCCCTCGATCGGGAGGGCGTGGCGCAGGAGCTCGGGTTCTCGGCTCCGATGCGCAACTCCATCGACGCCACGGCGAGCCGGGATTTCCTCATGGAGCTGGCCTCCGCGCTGGCCATCCTGGGCGTGCATCTGTCCCGGATCAGTGAGGAGATCGTGATCTGGTCGAGCTACGAGTTCGGCTTCCTCACTCTGAGCGACGCCTTCGCCACGAGCTCCAGCATGATGCCGCAGAAGAAGAACCCGGACGTGGCCGAGCTCGTGCGCGGAAAGAGCGCGCGGCTGATCGGCGGGGTCACCACGCTGCTGGCGCTGGAGAAGAGCCTCGGCCTCGGCTACGGGCGCGATCTGCAGGAGGACAAGCGGCCGATCTTCGACGCCTTCGAGGACGCGCTGCAGGGCCTCCGAGCCCTTACGGGCGCGCTCGCCACCTGCACCTTCAACGCGGACGTCCTGCGCCGGGCTCTGGACGCAGGGCACGTGTGCGCGACGGATCTGGCGGACTACCTCGTGCTGCAGAAGGTGCCCTTCCGCGAGGCGCACCACGTCGTCGGCGGGCTCGTGCGCGAAGCGGAGACGCGGGGTGTGCAACTCGGCGAGCTCCCCGCGGACGTCCTCGGCGCGGCGCATCCTTCTCTGGGGAGTCCAGAGGTGCGCAGCGCCTTGGATCCGGAGGCGGCCGTGGAGCGCCGGCGGCTCGTCGGTGGGCCCGCCAAGGAGCGCGTGCTCGCGGAGATCGAGGACGCGCGCGCCCGCTGGAAGGTGTGACGGGCGACGGGCCTCGAGGGAGCGACGCGTCCGTCACGCGCCTGTCGTCGAGGCGCGCTCCACGGCGGTGTCACGGCTGGACGCCGCCGTAGATCCAGACCGGCTGCTCCTGGCGCTCCCGCTGCGTCACGCTGAGGATCAGGATCGCCGCCGTGGCGCTCACCGCCGTGCCGAGCAGGGCATAGCCCCACCAGGGGAGCCCGCCGTCCGCCTCCTCGGGGGTGGCGGCGAGGGCAGGGGGCGGCGCGGCGGGCTTCGGCCAGCGCCCGAAGGGCCCGCATTGACTCCGGTGACACCAGGCAAGCTCGACGGCGTGGGATGAGGCCTCGCCCGGGAGAGGTGCGGCGGGTCGCGCGGCGACCCAGCGATCGCAGAGCACGGGCGTGTCCGCGTCGGGCGAACGCATCGGTTCGAGGTCGTCGGTGCTGCAGGGGGCGGGCGCTGGGATGAAGAGCTCGATCGCGGCGACGTCCGGGGTGACGTCGACCCAGCCCGTCCACGCCGTGTGCCGACCGCGGAGCACGCGCGCGTGGTGCAGGCCGGGCTCGAGGGGGACCGTCCACTCGCCGCGCTCCGGAGGAGCGAGGAGCTCACCGTTCCAGTACACGCGGTCGCCGGGGCGCGCGCCTCGCAGCTCGCGTGGGGCCGCACCGCTCGCGTCCTGCTCCGCGCTCGTCGGTGCTCCGTTGGCCGAGGGGATCCCCCGCGGGGCCCCGTGAAGTGTCGCCTCCGGGCGTCCCGCGCTGAATCCACCGGGGGACGCGCTCGCGCTCGAGGCGCTCCGGGGCCCTTCGAGCAGCACGGCGGCCTGCGCGCGCTCGGTCGCGCGCTCCGCGTCCCCGGCGCCGGTCGCCAGCGCCGCCGCGATGCTCGCCACGTCCGCCAGGAGCCAAGGCGCCTGCGGGAGATCGGGACGCACGGCGAGGGTGCTGCAGGCCTCCGCGATGAGGGCGGCCGCGGTGGAGTCGTCGAGGGAGTCGCGCGCGACGCGCGCGCGCTCGAGCAGGTCTTCGATGTGAGCGACCGTCGCACCGGCGTCCTCGCGGTCCACGCCGTAGCGGCTCGGCGCGGGGGCGCTGAGCTGGATCTGCTGGCTCGCCGCCCACCCCTGGAGCAGCTCCTCCTCCGCCGGGGAGGCGGGGTCCATCGCGAGCCACAGCAAGACCCACCCTTGGTTCACGGCTTCCCCATGATAATCTGGTCGACGTGACGGAAGTCGGCACCGCTCCTCACGCGCACCGTCCCCCTGGAGCTGGAGAGAGCCGTGCAGCTTGACTTCACCTCGCGCGAGCTGACCATCAAGCTCGTCTACTACGGTCCTGCCCTCAGCGGGAAGACGACGAACCTGCAAGCCCTGCACATGGCGGCGGCGGGGGACGCCAAGGGTCGTCTCATGACCCTGGAGACCAAGGACGACCGCACATTGTTCTTCGATCTCCTACCTCTGCGCTTCGAGGACGAATGCGGGCTCGCGGTGCGGCTCAAGGTCTTCACCGTCCCTGGGCAGGTCATCCACGCGTCGACCCGCAGGTTGGTGGTCCAGGGAGCCGACGGGGTGGCCTTCGTGGCTGACTCACGGCGGTCGCAGACGGCCGCGAGCGCCGAGGCCTTCGTGGATTTGCGAAACAACCTCGAGGCCCAGGGCATCCAGCTCGAGAACATGCCCCTGGTCATCCAGTTCAACAAACGCGACCTGCCGGACATCCGCCGCGAGGAGGAGATCTCCGCCATGGCGCGCCGTGGTCGAGAGCCCGTGTACCTCGCCGTGGCGACCAAGGGGCAGGGCGTCGTTGAGTGTTTCCTGGGCTTGCTCCACCTCACCTGGGCGGATCTCGAGGCCAAGCATCAGCTCGAGCGCAAGTTCGGCTTCGACGGCAACAACTTCGTCCGGCGCGTCGCCGAGAAGCTGGGGCAGCGCGCGCCGGTGACCGATCTGCTGGGGCGGACCCTCGGTGATGCGACCCGTGTCGCGCGGGAGGTCGCCCCACAATGATGGACCTCGCCGAGAAGTCCCTGGACGATCTGACCCTCGCGGATCGTTTCGAGCTCGACGAGCTCGTGGATCGCCAGGCCCTCGCCGAGGTGACCCGGTCCCTGGAGGACCTGTTCGGCGTCTCCCTGCGGCTCTACGGGACGAACGGCAGACTCCTGGCGGACACCGGGCGCCGCCTGCGGCTCTACGAGTACCTCGAGGAGCACGGCAAGAGCCGCGCGGCGCTGCACGAGGTCGTCGCGCGCGTGCGACGGGCTCAGCCCGCGTCGGGACCTTTGGGTGAGCGCTGTGTGAGCGGCGCGCACTATCGGATCGTCGCGGTGAGCTACGAGGGGCGCCCCATCGGGCGGGTCATCCTCGGGCCCTACCGCGCCTCGCAGGATACGGAGACGCCGCCAGCGCTCTTCGAGGCCGAGCCGGGCCTCGACCGCGAGCGCGTCGCCGAGCTCCTCGAGGAGCTGCCGGTGTTGTCTCCGTCGACCGTCGAGGGGATCGAGCGCCACCTGCAGGCGACCCTCGATCTGCTCCTGTTCAGCGGTCTCAAGGCGCTGCTCGCGAGCAACATGCACCTCGCCACGGTCCGGGAGAGCTACCGAGAGCTGCAGGAGAAGAGCTCACGGCTCCAGGCGGCTTACGAGCGCCTCAAGGAGCTGGACAGGCTCAAGAGCAATTTCCTGGCCACGATCTCCCACGAGCTCCGCACGCCCCTCACGTCGATCATCGGTTACTCCGAGATGATGCTCGAAGGAATCTCGGGAGAGCTCAGCGAGGAGCAGCACGAGTTCGTCTCGACCATCCACGGCAAAGGGGAGCAGCTCCTGGGGCTGATCCGGAGCTTGCTCGACCTCTCGAAGCTCGAGAGCGGGACGATGAGCCTGCGCCGGACGAACGTCTCCGTCGCGAGCCTCGTGCAGGACATCCTCGCGACCCTGGCGCCCAGCGCCCGCAAGAAGTCGGTGGACCTCCGCGGTCACCAGGACGGCGAGCTGCCCCCCCTGTGGGCGGACGTCGAGCGACTCCGCCAGGTGCTGCTGAACCTCTGCGAGAACGCCATCAAGTTCACGCCCGCGGGCGGATCCGTGACCCTGATCGCGCGGGCTGGTTCGGTGCCGCTCGACGGGGGCCAGGGCGCGGGGAGCGTGCTCCTGCTGCCGGCGCGGCGCCCCGCGGTGGAGCTGCTCGTGGCCGACACGGGCGTGGGCATCGAGGAGGAGGAGCGGGGGCGGGTGTTCGACGCCTTCTATCAGGTGGACTCCGGGGCGACCCGAGAGCAAGGGGGGACGGGGCTCGGGCTGTCCATCGTCAAGCGCCTGGTCGAGGCCCACGGGGGCACGATCCGCATCGAGAGCAACCAACCTCGCGGGACCGTGTTCGTGGTCACGCTGCCCGTGGAGCGCGAGTCCACCTGATCGGGATGGCGCGACGTTCCCCCGGCCGTGCGGCGACGCCCCGAGGGCGCTCCCAGGACGAGCGCGCAGGAGCCTCCGTGGAGCGCTCTGGAGCGGACCGGTCCAGCGCACGTCGATCCAGGGCTGGCGGCTCCCGCTCGGCCGGCGAGCGCTCTGCTGGCTCTGCGCCGCGGGGGCGCGAGTGGCAGAGCATCGAGGTGCTCCGTGGGCTGTTGGCGACCGCGTCGACGAGCCACGCGCGCACGCGCCCGCTGCTCGGCATCGGGGACGACGCCGCGATCCTCGCTGCGCCTCGAGGCCCCACGTTGGTGTGGACGATCGACGGCAGCGTCGAGGGGGTGCACTTTCGCCGGGACTGGCTGTCCCTCCAGGACGTCGGTTGGAGGGCCACCCACGCGGCGGTCAGCGACGTCGCCGCGATGGGCGCGCGCCCGGTGGCTGCCCTGTGCCACCTGGTGCTGCCCTCCACCCTCACCGCCGCGGAGCTGAAGCAGCTCGGGCGGGGCCAGGCGGCGGCGGCGCAGGAGCTCGCCTGTCCGGTGATCGGGGGCAACGTGTCCTCCGGGCCGCGGCTCGAGCTCGCGACCACCGTGCTGGGGGAGGTGCCGCCGCGCCGGGTGGCGCTCACGCGGGGAGGGGCACGGCCCGGCGATGAGCTCTGGCTCCTGGGCGACGTGGGGTTGGCGGCGGCGGGGCAGCGGGCACTCCAGGCGGGAGTGTCCCTGCGCGGTCTGGGTGCGTGCGTCGCCGCCTGGCGCAGACCTCACGCTCGAGTCACGGACGGACTCGCGCTCCAGGGGCGCGCGACGGCGTGCATCGACGTCTCGGACGGTCTCGTCGGGGACGCGGGCCATCTCGCTCGAGCGAGCGGCGTGGCCCTGGTGCTCGAGCAAGAGCGGCTCGGCCCCGTGCTCGTCGCGCTCGCAGGGGCTGCGCGTCGTCTGGGGCGGTCGGCGCTCGAGCTCGCCCTCTGGGGTGGGGAAGACTACGCGCTCCTCGCGACGGGGCCGACCTCGCGACGACCGGCGGAGGCGCGTCCCATCGGCAAGGTGGAGGCGGGCGCGGGGGTCTGGCTGGAGACGGACGGAGAGCGCCGCCCCGTGGAGGGCGGCTACGAGCACCTGACCTGAGGGCTCGGGCTCCGTGTTCGTCGGCGAACGGCGCGTCTGCTCCGGCAGCGAACGGCGGGTCTGCGCCCGACGGCGAACGGCGCGTTCGTACGTGCGGCGAACGCCGCGAGCCCTCTCAGGGCCCGTGGCGTTCGCCCAATCCGTCCGGAGTTTGACCTTCGCGGAAGGTCAGCGGCAGGCGCTCGGCAGACCCGCGCCACGGAGCGCGGCTTGCAGTGCCGTCGCCGCGCCAGCGGTCTGGCCAGCCGCCACCATGCCGTCACACATCGACGCGGCGGTCTTCAGGTAGCCGTCGTTCGGCGGCGGCGCGTTGGCGGCGTTCTGGTGCAGGGCCGCGCAGCAAGCCTTCAGGCTGGCCGCGGGCTTGCCGCCACCGCCCGACTTGGTCGTGGTGGGCTTGGAGTCGTCTTCGGACAGAGGCTCCTCCTCGACGACCAGCTCTGCGGCCGGTGCGGGCGCGGCTGGTGCGGGCGCGGCGGGGAGTGGCGGAGGAGCTTCGTCTTCCTTGCAGCCGACCAGCGCCAGGGGCAACGCCAGTGCCAGCAACAAAAGGGAAGCTCGCGTCGTGGCACCCTCGGTGCCGAGTCGGATCGCGTCGGTGGAAAGTCGCTTCATGGTTTGCCTTCCTCCAGAGGATTTTGCCCTTCGCTGGGACTCTCCGTCCGGAGCCCCTCCTTGTATCAGAGTCCCGCACTAGCGGAAAACCTCCGACCACGGGGCGCCCCAAACCGGCTGGGGCCCCTCCTTCATGGTTCACGCTGTGATGCCGGCGGTGGCCTCCTCAAGGGCGAGGCTCCAGGCCGCCCTCCAGAGCGGCGGCTGTCGCAAGGGATGGTCAGGCTAGCCATCCAGACGGACGGCCAGCCTTGGCCCAGCTGCCCCTTCAGGGCTGTCTCTTCCGATCGCTGAGTGGAAACCTCACCAGCGCCGCCCCGCGGCGCCGAGAGCGAGCGCGTCGGGGGCGGTCGCTTCCGCTTCCGGCTCAGCGCCGGGCGGACGGCCGGCGCCGGGCGTCCGGCCGGGGGTCGGCGCTCCGCCAGAGCGACGAACGATCTGCCCGAAAGGCAGGCCGTTCGTCGCGACCAGAAGCCTGGAGCTCCGATCCGCGAGCAAGACTGAGCCTTGCGTGAGCCGGGCGCTCAGGAGCACCCCATGGAGTTGCCGCAGTTGAGGCACTTGTAGCAGGCGCCGTTACGCACCGTGATGTGCCCGCAGCCGTCGCACACGGGAGCGTCGCCCATCATGTCCTCGAGCTGGGCGTCCAGGGCGCCGTGGTGCTCTCCGGTCGTTCCCCCGTCGTGCAAGGCGAGCGCCTCACCGTCGGAGGCCTGCGTCTCCTCGGGGACGTCGAGCTGACGCGCCGTCGGATCCTCGATGCGGGCGGGCTCCTCCGCGGGCTTCACCTGGGCGAAGTCGTACCGCTTGAGGTACTCGACCCCCAGCACGCGGAACAGGTAGTCGACGATGGACGTCGCGAACTTGATGTTCGCGTGGCCCGTCACCGGGCCGTGGGGCTCGAAGCGCGTGAAGGTGAACTGCTCGACGTAGGTCTCGAGGGGCACGCCGTACTGCAGCCCCACGGACACCGCCATCGCGAAGCAGTTCATGAGGGAGCGGAACGCGGCGCCCTCCTTGTGCATGTCGATGAAGATCTCGCCCAACGTGCCGTCGTCGTACTCCCCCGTGCGGAGGAACACCTTGTGGCCGCCGACGAGCGCCTCCTGGGTGAAGCCGCGGCGCTTCTTCGGGAGCCGCACGCGCTCCCCGTGGGGGCGCGTGGCCACCGCCGCGACGGCGGGAGCCGCCTTCTTTTCTTCGACCTTCTCCTCCGCCTTCTCCTTCTTGCTCGAGGAGGACGACAGGGGCTGTGAGGCCTTGCAGCCGTCGCGGTAGAGGGCCACGGCCTTCAAGCCCAACCGCCAACCTTCTTCGTAGATGGCGCGCACGTCGTCGACGGTCGCCTCGTTCGGCAGGTTCACCGTCTTGCTGATGGCCCCGGAGAGGAAGGGCTGGGCGGCCGCCATCATGCGCACGTGGGCCATGGGGGCCAGGTAACGCTCCCCGCGCTTCCCGCATCGGTTGGCGCAGTCGAACACGGGGTAGTGCTCCTCCTTCAAGTGCGGAGCGCCCTCGACGGTCATGCGCCCGACGATGACCTCGCCCGCCTCTTCGATCTCGTCGTTGCTGAAACCGAGGTGCTTGAGCAGGTTGAAGCCAGGGCGGCTCATCTGCTCGGTGGTGACGCCCAGGCGATCGTAGGCTTCCTTGCCGAGCACCCAGGGCGCGAAGGCCAGGTTGATGTCGAACACGCCGGGGATGGCGTTCTCGACCTTCTTGAGCTCCTCGTCCGTGAGCCCCTTCTCCTTCAGGCGGCTGCGGTTCACGTGCGGAGCGCCGATGAGCGTGTTCGTCCCCGACGCGTACGCGACGATCTCGCGGATCTGCACCTCCGAGTAGCCGAGCCGACGCAGCGCCTCGGGCACGGACTGGTTGACGATCTTGAAGTAGCCGCCGCCCGCGAGCTTCTTGAACTTGACCAGGGCGAAATCCGGCTCGATGCCCGTGGTGTCGCAGTCCATCAGGAGACCGATCGTGCCCGTCGGAGCGAGCACCGTCGCCTGGGCGTTGCGGAAACCGTGCTGCTCTCCTTCCTGGAGGACGGCGTCCCAGTCCTCGCAGGCCGCGCGCCACAGGTTCTCGGGGCACTCGTCCCGGTTGATGGCGTAGGCCGCGTCCCGGTGCATGCGCATCACGCGCAGCATGGGCTCGCGGTTCTTGGCGTACCCGGCGAAGGGACCCTTGCTCCCCGCGATGCGCGCGCTCGTGGCGTACGCGCGACCGCACATGATGGCGGTGATGGCCGCAGCCATGGCCCGCCCCCGATCGGAGTCGTAGGGGATCCCCTGCAGCATGAGGAGCGTGCCGAGGTTCGCGTAACCGAGCCCGAGGGGCCGGTAGTCATGGGAGTTCTGCGCGATGTTCTTCGTCGGATAGCTCGAGTAGTCGACGAGGATCTCCTGCGCCGTGAAGAAGACGTCGACCGCGCGGCGATACCCGTCGATGTCGAAGTTGCCCTGCTCGTCGAGGAACTTCGTCAGGTTGAGGGACGCCAGGTTGCACGCCGAGTCGTCGAGGAACATGTACTCGGAGCACGGGTTCGAGGCGTTGATCGGTCCGCTGTTGGGGCACGTGTGCCAGCGGTTGATGGTGCTGTCGTACTGCACGCCGGGATCGGCGCAGCTCCAGGCTGCCTCGGCGACGCGGTTCCAGAGCGCCGCCGCGTCCAGGGTGTCGACCACCTGGCCCGTCGTGCGGGCGCGGGTCTCCCAGGTACCACCGCTGAGGGCGGCCTTCATGAACTCGTCGCTCACTCGCACGGAGTTGTTGGAGTTCTGGCCGCTGACGGTGCGGTACGCCTCGCCGTTGAAGTCGCTCTCGTAGCCCGCGGCGATGAGCGCCTGCGCCTTGCGCTCCTCGCGCACCTTCCACTCGATGAAGTCCTCGATCTCCGGGTGATCCATGTCGAGGCACACCATCTTGGCGGCGCGACGGGTGGTGCCGCCGCTCTTGGTGGCGCCCGCGGCGCGATCGAACACCTCGAGGAAGCTCATCAAGCCACTGGAGGTGCCGCCGCCGGAGAGCTTCTCTTGCTTGCCGCGGATGGCGCTGAAGTTGCTGCCCGTGCCCGAGCCGTACTTGAACAGGCGCGCCTCGGCCTTCACCAGATCGTAGATCGACATCAGGTCGTCGCCGACGGACTGGATGAAGCAGGCCGAGCACTGGGGACGCTCGTAGGCGTTCGCGGTCTCGCCGACGGTGTCGGTGCCCTCGATCCAGGCCCAGTTCCCGCCCGAGCCCTCGATCCCGTACTCGGCGTACAGGCCGCAGTTGAACCAGACGGGAGAGTTGAAGGCGCCGTACTGGTTCACCAAGAGCCAGGTGAGCTCGTCCTCGAAGACGTCCGCGTCCTTCTTGGTCGCGAAGTAACCACCGAAGTGTTCGCCCGCCTTGCGGATGGTGTGGGCCACCCGGTGCACGACCTGGCGTACGCTCGTCTCCCCTTGGGTCTTGTCGGCGCCGAGGCCCGCCTTGCGGAAATACTTCGAGACGACGATGTCCGTCGCGAGCTGGGACCACCCCGCGGGGATCTCCGCGCCATCCATCTTGAACACGACGGAGCCGTCGGGGTTCGTGATCACGCTCTGACGGCGCTCCCACACCACCTCGTCGAAGGGATGCGTCCCTTGCGTCGAGAAGTGACGCTCGAAGCTCAGCCCCTTCGCCTTGCGGCTCCGGCCCGTGGCGCCTCGGCCCCCCTTACGGCTGCCGCCCTTTTCGCCCGATCGTTGCACGTCGTTCATTCTGCCGCCTGCGCCGCCATTCGATCCGACCACCGTGGACTGAGCCATCCCTGTTTCCTCCTGAGCGCCCGTGGCGCGGATCGTCGGGGAACTCCCCACGCTCCGAGCGCACGCGCGTTGCTGCCTGTCGAGAAAGAACCTTGTTGACCGAAAGAACCGTCGAGAACCATTGAAATGAGGGCGCACCGAGAGGCGCGCCGGGTCACCCGCGTGCGGAGCCGACCCGGTGAGGCCCGTGGTTGGGCTCCGGGGGGGGGGAAGCGTTTGGCGATGGGCCGTCGAGGCCCGAGGGGGAAGGGGGCCCCGGGAGAGGCATCCCACCCTGGCTGACTTCCGTGCCTCGGTGGGTCGGGGGCGTCCGAATCTCGGGTCGGGGGCGCCCCCCAACCGGGGGGTATCTTACTAATTTAGCCTGATTCTCCGTTCAGTGCCAGACGTTCCGTTCGTAAGCGTTGCGCTCGCCTTGATCTGGGCTTGATCCGGGCTTGCTCCAGGCTTGATCTGGGCCTCGGAGATGCGCGCCCTGGTCGATCCCTGCCGCTCCCTCACTCCTCAGGCTCACTCCTCAGGCTCACTCGTTGGCCCGCCCACGCGCCCCGGAGGAGCTCGTGGTGTGGGTCCTGTGTGTGGGGCCTGGTAGTTCCCGTGTGGCCCCTTCGGGGTGACGAGGGGTGGATCTACCCCAATGAGTTGGGGTCCGGCAAGGGAAAACCACAACCCGTTGGGGGCAGGTGTTTAGGTGCGAGAAGGTAGCACATTGTGTGACATTTCGCGCATGCGAGGGTCGGGGCGGCCCGCCAGCGCGGCAAGGCGAAGGGTTCCGGAGGGTTGTGGGGGGCGGGGGTGGCGTCACTCCGGGCGGCCAGGACGGGCGCCGGAGGGGACCGAGCGGGCCTGGAGGGCCGCTGAACGGGGGCCCACCCGTTTCCGGGGTGACCCGCCTCGAAAGCTGAACACAAGTTGGCCACGACTTGTTCAGTTGGGTCCACAGGTTCTCCCCTCGAAATCCCCGCTCGGACCCCCAGATCGTCCACAGGCTGGCCACAGGCCAGCGCACGCCGAACCCGACGGGCCCGGACCCCGAGGCGCGCTCCCGCGGCGGAGGGCGCCTCGCGTGGGTGGAGAGGGCGTTTCGGTGCGTCCTTGCCGGGCACCTGACGGACCGGCACGAGCCGACACCATCGAGGTAGGGGGTGTCGCGGGGCGGACCCGTCAGGGGCCGGGCGTGTCTTCTTCCGTGGCCGAGGCGCTGATGTCTCGGGGAGCCTCGGGATCGTGGGCGACGCGGCGGAGCAAGCGCAGGTCGCGCTTCGGATCGAACACGAGCACCGGGCGCCAGGCGCTCAAGGCTTTCTCCAAGCGCTTCGCGTCGCCGACGACGGTCACCTCGAGCTCGTCGAGGACGTCGTCCCAGCGCCAGCTCGCGTCGAGCCGTCGTGCGATCGCGTCGAGCTCTCCGGGAGGCGGGCTGAGCTCTTCGGAGAGGAGCCGGGGATCGAGCCCTGCCCCCACGAAGCCCGCGAGGAGCGTCGCGAGCTGCTCCTGATCTTGCCATGCGCGGCGGAGACGCGCGCGTTCGACGTCGACGGCGCGCGCGATCCGGTCCGCGGAGAGGCCCGCCTGGGCGAGCCGCCGCAGCTCCGCGCGCACGGCGGTGGCGAGCTCGAGGGTCTTCTCTCCGGGCGCCGCGACGTCCACGTGGATCCGCCAGGAGTCGCCGTGCCGTGTCGCCGAGATCGTCGGCCGCGTCGCGCGCAGCTCGCGGGCGACGCGCTGCAGGCCCTCGGAGCCGCGCAGGAGCTCGAGTCCCCAGCGGAGCTGTGCCCAGGCGCGCTCACCGCTCGCTCCGTCGGGTCCGGCAAAGGAGAAATGCAGGTGAGCCCAGGCGCTGTTCTCCGCGTGGGCGAGCTGCAAGGAAGGGGAGCGCGGACGCTCCTTCGACGCGGGGAGCGGCGACGTCGACGACGTCGCGGGAGTCTTCGTGGACGTCGACCAGTCGCCGAAGCTGCTCCGCACCAGCGCGTCGGCGCGGGCAGCGTCGAGGGGGCCGAGGACCACGACGTGGATCTGGTCGGGGCGGAGCGCCTGGAGCAGCCAGCGCTGACACTCGAAGGAGCGCGGACTCTGCAGGGCCGGGTGGGGCGCTTGGAGTCGCAGCTGCTCGGGTCCTCCCGTGGGCAGCGCGGCGGTGGTCAGGTAGGTGGCGAGGTAGCCCGGCTCCGTGCGCAGGCGATGGATCTGGTGCCGCTCGAGTTGCCAGGCGACGGCGTCGAAATTCGTCAAGCGCGGGCTCTGGAGCTTCGCGGCGAGCCAGTCCAGGGCCGCCTCGAGCTGCTCCGGGCGCACGCTCCAGGCGATCTGCGCCCCGTGCTCCACCTCCGACAGGATCACCTGCGGCTTCGAGCCGAAGGCCTCGAGGGCCGCCTCCTCCTTCTGGGTCGCGCTGCGCAGCAACGACGTCAGCGCCCAGAGCGCGACCCGTCGCTCCGCGGCGTTCGCGAGGGGAGCCCGGAGCGCCACCCGCAGGCTCACGAGGCGCGCCCCGGGCCGCTGCAGCACATGGACTTCCGACCCGTTCTTCAGCCGCGTCCGGGTCGGCTCTGGCAACAGTGGACCCGGCGTTTCCGGGGCCGCGGGAGGCGGTACGGCCAGGGAAGGGGGGAGCACGCCGCCCGCCGTGCCGTGCCTCCCCGTCTCCGAGCCATGGCCGGCGCCGGGCGCGGCGCTCGGTCCACCCGAACCGAAGGAGGCGCAGGCGACGAGGGTCGCGCTCGCCCACAGGCCGAGCGCGGTCGGGCCGACGTGGCGGATGAACCGGCACGCGGGGGCGTGCGCAGGGGAGGGCGCGGCTTTCATCGGCGAAGCTCGAGGCTCGAGGGGAAGGTCGCAGCGCTCCGCTGCGATCGCGCCGCAGTATAGACGAAGGGAGCGGTGACCCCAGGTCGCCGGGCCGCGCGACTGGCCTAGAAAAAGCTAGCCTTCCGATTCTAACCCAGCGCGGCTGCCAGCACGATGCTGAGCCCGAGGACGATGGCGGCGAGGAGCACGGCGAGGGAGAGGTTCTGATTTTCGCCGATCTCCTTGCGCAGCGAGAAGGGAATCAAGGCGCTCGCCACGGCGATGCTGGCCGTGAACAGCGTGATGCCGATGAGCGACAGGACGACGGTCGAGAAGAGGTGCTCGAGGAAGCCAGCCCAGTCGATGCTCATGTGACGCTCACCCGCGCGGAGGAGGCGGGGTGGCGCGCCGCTCGTCCTCCGCGCGGCCCGGCCCCCGTGCAGCGGAACGGCCGGGGCGGGGCGCACTTGAGCTTCTACAGCAGGCCCTGCCGCTCGAGCATGGGCTCGAGCCGGGGCTCCCGCCCCATGAACTCCTGGAAGAGGGCCAGGGGCTCGTCGCTGTCTCCCCGGGAGAGGATGCTGTCGCGGAACGCGCGGCCCGTTTCGGGATTGAACAGCCCCTCTTTTTTGAAACGCGCGAAGGCGTCCGCGTCGAGGACCTCGGCCCACTTGTAGGAGTAGTACCCGGCGGCGTAACCCACCGGGTGCGCGAAGAGGTGGCTGAAGGAGGTGAGGAGGGCGTAGTCGTCCGGGAGCCGCGCGGGGTTGTAGCGCTGCAAGATGCGGTTGGCGTAGGCGAGCACGTCTCCGTGTTCTTCGGGTGAGTACTCGACGTGCAGCGCCAGGTCGACGGCGGCGAACCCCAGCTGGCGCATTTGCGCGTTCGCGGCGCGGAAGTTACGCGCGCGGATCAGGGACTCGACGAGCTTCGACGGGATCGGCGCGCCCGTCTCGTAGTGGCGGGCGAAGCGATCGAGGGCGTCCTTCTCCGCGCACCAGTTCTCCAGGATCTGGGAGGGGAGCTCCACGAAATCCTGGGCGACGCGCGTGCAGGCGAGGCTCCGCACGGGGACGCGGCTCAAGCAATGGTGCAGGAGGTGACCGAACTCGTGGAATACGGTCTCGACGTCCCGATGGCTCATCAAGGAGGGCTTCCCGCCGGCGGGGGGCTGCGCGTTGGCGCAGAACAGCGCGACGTGCGGCTCCGGCGGCACGGAGGCGATCAGCCCGTGCATCCAGGCGCCGTCGCGCTTGTCCTCCCGCGGGTAGAGATCCGTGTAGAAGACTCCCAGCACGGTGCCGTCCGCGTCCGTGATGCGGTGCGCCTGCACGCTCGAATGCCAGCCGGGGAGATCGGCGGACGAGATCGTCACGCCGTACAGGCTCGTGGCGAGCTCGAAGGCGCCCTGCAGGACCTTCTCCGCGGGGAAGTAGTCGCGCAGCTGCTCCTCGTCGAAGTCGTACAGCGCGCGGCGCTGCTTCTCGGCGTAATAGGCGACGTCCCAGGGCTCGAGCTCGGGGGCGTCCGGGCCCTCCAGCTCCCGACGAAACGCCAGCAGCGCCTGGTTCTCTTTCTCGAAGGCCTGCTCCGTCTTGGCGGTCAGCTCGCGGACGAAGCGGAGTGCCTCGGCGCCGGTGCGAGCCATGCGATCTTCGGTGACGAGGTCGGCGAAGTGCTCGAAGCCGAGGAGGCGGGCCTTCTCCTTGCGGAGGCGCAGGATGTCCGCGACCAGGGGCAAGTTGTCGTGGCCCGGCTGCCTGCCGCGGCGATTGAAGGCGCGCCAGATCTCCTCGCGGAGGCGCCGATCGTCCGCGTAAGTGAGCACCGCGACCACGCTCGGGGCCTGAAGCGTGAAGCGCCAGCCGTCACGCCCCTTCGCCGCCGCGCTATCGCGGGCCGCCGCGCGGGCGGACTCGGGCAACCCGGCCAGCTCGGCGGGATCCGTGACCCAGCGCTCGAAGGCGTTCGTGCTGTCCAGCACGTTCTGGGAAAAGCGCGTCGTCAGCTGGCTGAGCTCCTGATCGATCTCCTGCAGGCGCGCCTTCCCGGAGGCGTCGAGCTCGGCTCCGTGGCGTCGGAAGTCCGCGAGGGTCTTCTGCAGCAGACGCGCCCGAGGACCCGTCAGAGCCTTGGCCTCCTCGGTTTCCGCGAAGCTCTTGAGGGCGGCGTACAAGCCTTCGTGGAGGGCGATGCTCGACCAGAAGGCGCTCACCTTCGGCAGGACGGCGTTGTAGGCGTCGCGCAGGGCGGGGGTGGTCGCCACCGACTCCAGGTGCTCGACGACGCCCATCGCGTACTCGAGGGGCTCCGTCGCGTGCTCCAGGGCCCCGAGGGTGTCCTCGTAGCTGCGCGGTCCCGACTGGCTCGCGATGGCGTCGAGGGCTGCCTGGGCTCGCTCGAGGAGTTCGTCCACGGCGGGCACGACGTGCTCGGGGCGGATGAGCCCGAAGGGGATGGTCGTGCTGGGCCGGGTCAACGGGTTGGGGGTCGATGCGTTCGATGAATGGTCGGTCATGGATCGTCTCGGGCCCGCGGGGCGCGGTCGGTGGCGCGAGCTGCGGGCCCGCGCTGCGGGTCGGCGCTGCGGCGTGTCCCTCGACTCTACCGCGTCTCCCCGCCGTGACGAGCGGGTTCACCGAAGACGGGGCGCACTCGAGTCAGCCGTTCGTCCTCGCCCGGTCCCCCCCGGCACCCGTGCGCGCTACCATCCCCGTAACGGACCCGTCGCGGAGGGAGTGAAGTCATGGCCGAGGAGCCCCGAGCAGCCGGCAGCGAAACCCTGGGAGATCCAGTCCTTTGGACCCCCGACGCAGCACGTCGCCAGTCGAGCCAGCTGAGCGCCTACATGGCGTGGCTGACGGACGAAGCGGGGCTCGCTTTCGGGAGCTATCAGGAGCTGTGGCGGTGGTCCGTCACGGAGCTCGAGGAGTTCTGGCGGAGCATTTGGGACTACTTCGAGATCCGAGCCCACGCGCCGCCGACGGAGGTCCTCGCGGAGCGACGCATGCCGGGGGCGCGCTGGTTCCCGGGGGCGACCCTGAACTACGCCGAGCACGCCCTGGCGCGCCGCGGTCCGGAGCCCGCGCTCGTGGCGGTGAACGAGGCAGGGGGGCGCGTGGTGCTGTCCCGAGACGAGCTCGCAGCGCAGGTGGCGCGCGCTCGGGCCGGGCTGCGGCGGCTCGGGGTCGGGCGGGGGGATCGGGTCGTCGCTTTCCTGCCGAACGTCGCCGACACCGTCGTGGCCTTCCTCGCGACGGCGAGCCTCGGGGCGATCTGGTCGAGCTGCTCCCCGGAGTTCGGCGTCTCGAGCGTCCTCGATCGCTTTCGCCAGATCGAGCCCAAGGTCCTGCTCGGGGTGGACGGCTACGCGTACGGGGGGAAGACCTTCGATCGGGGCGCGGAGCTCGAGGCGATCGCGAAGGGGCTCCCCACCCTGGAGGCCACCGTGCTGTCGACGCAGCTCGGCACACGCAAGCTCGAGCTCGGGCGCAGCCTGTCCTTCGACGAGCTGCTGAGCGAGAGCGCGCCGCTGACCTTCGAGGCCGTGCCCTTCGATCACCCCCTGTGGGTCCTCTACTCCTCGGGCACGACGGGGCTCCCGAAGGCGATCGTGCAGGGGCACGGCGGGATCCTGCTCGAGCACTTCAAGGCGCTCGCCCTGCACTGCGACCTGGGCCCGGAGGATCGCTTCTTCTGGTTCTCGACGACCGGATGGATGATGTGGAACTTCCTCGTGAGCGGCTTGCTCGTCGGCAGCACCATCGTGCTCTACGACGGCAGCCCCGCGTCGCCGGACCTCGGCGTCCTCTGGCGCATGGCCGAGCGCGAGCGGCTCACCTATTTCGGGACCAGCGCCCCTTACCTGATGGCCTGCCGTAAGGCGGGGATCGAGCCCCAGCGCCACGATCTCACGGCGCTACGCAGCGTGGGGAGCACCGGCGCTCCGCTGCCTCCCGAAGGCTTCGAGTGGGTCTACGAGCACGTGAAATCCGATCTGCTCCTGGGATCGGTCAGCGGGGGGACGGACGTGTGCACGGCGTTCGCGCTGTCCTGCCCGCTCTTGCCGGTGCGGGCGGGTTCCCTGCAGTGCGCGGGGCTCGGGTGCAAGGTGGAGGCCTTCGATCCGGAGGGGCGACCCCTCGTCGGCGAGGTCGGTGAGCTCGTGCTCACGGAGCCGTTGCCCTCGATGCCCCTCTATTTTTGGGGGGACGAGGACGGCGCGCGCTACCACGAGAGCTACTTCGACACCTTCGAGGGCGTGTGGCGTCACGGCGACTGGGTGGAGATCGCGTCGGACGGCTCCCTGGTGATCAGCGGGCGCAGCGACTCCACCCTGAACCGCGGGGGGGTGCGCATGGGCACCAGCGAGTTCTACGCCGTGGTGGAGGGGATCGAGGGGGTCGCCGACAGCCTCGTGGTGGACACCAGCTCCCCCCGGGAGCCCGAGGGGAAGCTGTGGCTGTTCGTGGTGCCGGCGGTGGGGGGCACCCTCGACGACGAGCTGCGCCGCGCCCTCGTCGACGCGATCCGGTCTCGCATCTCCCCGCGCCATGTGCCCGACGAGATCCGCGCGGTGCGCGCCGTGCCGCGGACCCTCAGCGGGAAAAAGTGCGAGGTGCCCGTCAAGCGTATCCTCGGGGGCGTGGCCCCGGAGCTGGCCGTGAGTCGCGACACCCTCGCGGATCCTGCCGCCATCGACGAATACGTCGCTCTGGCGCGAGAGCTGGGAGCGGCCCGGGAGGGCATCTCCGGCACCTGAGGGCCTCCAAGGGGGGCCGGACTCGGCCGAGTGGCTTCGGTCGATCGGCTCAGTCCGTCGGCGGTGGCTCTCCCCAGACCAGCACGCCGCCGGACTCCGTGATACGGTGCAGGGTGATGCGCTCGCAGGCGCGCATCGTCGGGTTTTGCTCGAAGGAATAGTCGTTCCCCGGGAGCGTGGGCTGGCCCACCACCTCGATGAGGGTGGTGGCGGTCATCTCACCGGGCGCCACGACGCCGTTCTCCGCGGAGAACTCCAGCTCGAGGGCGTGCGTGCCCGCGGGGGGCTCGTGGGGGCGCTGCTCGACCCGACGCATCCCGTCGCACCCACCGGGGAGCCCCGACATGGCGCACTCCGCCTGGTCGTTGTTCTCCGGCGCGAAGTAGTAGCGGAGGACGACCCCCTCGAGGTCGATGGGTTCGTCGCTGAAGTTGACGATCCGGACCTCGACCTGCGTCCGCAACGGGGAGCCGTTCAAGCAGTCGTTGGTACTGCCCATCGCACACCGGCACTGGACGGCGAGGCCGGTCTGACAATCGTGATCGAGGGTATGACAGCGCTGGCTGAAGCAGTCGTCGTTGGACTTGCAGCCTTGCCCGTTGGCGCAGCGTCCGCATTCGGGGCCGCCGCAGTCCGTGCCCGTCTCGTCGCCGTTGCGGATCCCGTCGGTGCAGGTCGGTTCGGGTCCCACGCCTCCCGAGCCGCTCATGCCCCCGTCCCCGCCGCTCATGCCGCTCCCGGAGCCCCCGAGCGGGATGTCCCCGGCGCCGCCTCCCGTGTGGAGCCCGCCGACCGCCGCCCCACCGGAGGCCTCGTGCGCGAACTGGTACTCCGGGAAGGTGCACGCCCCTGGAGACACGACCAGGCTTGCGAGCAGCCCCACCGCGAGCAGGAGGCGAGACAAGGAAGACACTGGTCCAGGGTAGCAGCGGCGGTCAGAGCAGAAAACACGCGGAACACCGCGTGGTGTCGCGGGTGTAGGTGGTGGTGGGACGTCGGCGCTCGGGGTCAGGCGTATTGGCGCAGCGACGTCGCTGCGTTGGCGTAGCGGCCTCGCACCGGCGCTTCGCCCGTGAAGTGCGGGCGAAGGTCCGACGACGCTTAGTTGTACAGGAGCGTCACGAGCAAGGTGGTCGTGATCGCGGTGGTGCGGGCGTCGAGCTCATCCTCGCTCCTGAATAGATAAGCGCCGCTCACCCGGAGCATGAGCCCCGTCGACCACTCGGGAGCCACCCACCAATCGTGCCCCACCCATGCGGCGGCGCCTCCGCCGAACGCGGAGCTCACGTGCCGGGGATCGTCCTCGAAGAGGCTCATCGCGAAGCCCAGCTCGGCGCCCACGTGCCATCCCGCCCTGTTGTCCGGGAACGCGTCGAAGAAGGGGCCCACGATGAAGTGCCCCGCGCTCGTCCGGGTCACGTCCTGCCCGTCGTGACTCAGCTTCATGTCCAGGGCGGTGTTGGTGAGCAGGCCGACGCCGAGGGCGATCCCCGGGCTCGGGGAGGCGCCGACCATCAGGTCCGCGGCGATGGCGAAGGAGTTGCCGCTGAGATCCGAGTCGAGGTCGCCGCGATCGTTGAAGCTCGTCCATTGCCACGCCGGCCCGACGTTGGCGCGCAGATAGAACCCCTCGTGGACGTACGCGGAGCGGCGGACTCGCTCGCCGGGCGGAGGCACCGAGACGTCCATCTTGCGGGTGGTCTCCGCCGGGGGGGGCTCCGCGGTGTCCTCCTGGGCGAGGGCAGAGGGGGTGAAGGTCGACGTGCCGAGGGTCGCGCAGCAGAGGGCTGACGCCCAAACGACCGATTTGCGATTCATACTCTTGTTCCTCGGTGAGTTCGGCTGTGGACGTGTTCTTCGCCGCAGGGGCCGGTGCAGAGGGCCCCAACGGGGCACTCGGGGAGTGTTATCACGGGCCGGGGCCCGCGTGACGAGCCTACGTGTCCCGGTCCGGGGACGTTCCCGGACCACCGCGGAGCCCACGCGGTCCGGTGCCTCGGGTTCAGGGGAGCGGAGCCGTCGAGGCGCCCGGGGGCATCACGATCCCCGGAGCGAGCCCCGACCCGGGGACGAGCGGAGCGCTCGGAGGGAAGAACGGTGTGAGCGGACTTCCTCCCGGAGCCGCGCCCGCCCCGGACACGCCAGTGGGGGGAACGCCCCCCATGGTGTCGCCGAAGGCGTTGGTGCCCGGAGCCATCGGGCCGGCGACCCCGCCGCCCTCTCCGCCAACCCCGACTCCTCCGAAGGGCGCCAGGGTACCGAAGGGCGCGGCTCCGCCCGTCGCAGCGGGAGCCCCCACCACGCTCGCGGGGAGCTCGGGCGCGCCGACCAGGCCCACGCCGGGCGACGGCATCGGTGTCCCCGTGCTCGTCACGGGAGGGCTCACGGGTACGGCGCTTCCCGGGGCGACGCCTGCGCTGCCGGGCGGCACGGCGCCGGGGATCATCGGCGTCGAGCCGGCGAAGAGAGGGATGAGGGCCTGCTGAATGGCCCACGCCGTCAGCGCCGCCGACTGTGCGCGCTCCTGATCTCGGAGGGCGCGCTCCCGGAGGTCCTCCTCCGGGGTGCGGGGCTGCGTCGTGGGTTCCCAGACGTCCTCCGCCGAGAGCGCGTTGGCGACGGACTGCTGGGCGAGCTCGTCTTCCAGCTCCGTGTCGACTCCATCCTCGAGGGGCGCCGTCTCCTCGAGGCCGCCCTCGGCGTTTGGATCCGGCGGCGCGAAGAGGGCGTTCAGCTCCCCGACGAAGGCGCGAGCGGCCTCGATACCCGCCTGGCGCGCCAGGGCCGAGATCACCTCGGCCTCCGACGCGGGCGCAGCCCCGATGAGCCGTGGTGTCGCTCCGTCCGCCTCACCCGCTTCGTCTACCTCTCCCGCCTCGTCCGGGGGGGAGGCGTCGCCCGACGGCGTAGCCGCGTCTGGAGGGCGTCCCTCTGCGGACGGCGCTCGCTGCTCGACGCGCCCGGGGGCCTCGCCGGTCGCCGCGAGGCGCGGAGGCTCCGCGTCCGTGTCCACCGTGATCGGCGGCTGATCCCACACGCTTCGCACGCGCTCCTGAACCTCGTGGGGCAGGGCAGGGAGGGGCTCTCGTCCCAGGGGGATCCGGGGCTCCACGGGCTCGGCCGTCCCCTGTTCTCCGCGCTCCGCCCCCGCCTCCGCGTCGACCACTTCGAGTCCCGACCGATCCGGGTCACGTCGCGACGAGTCACCCTCCTGGGGGTCCGCGTCGGGGCGGGAGCTCCAATGCACGAGCCCATGGATGCCGCCGGGCCCGAACGCGATCAGCGTGCCCAACAGGATCACTCCGATGGTCCCGGCGGCCGCGCGACGCCCTTCGGTCCCCTCGTCGTACCCGCCCATACATCGAGTATGGCACGACCGTCCGGGAGCACCCTCGCGCGATCGCCCTGCTCGCCCCTTCTTGCTAACAGGTGGCAATGGTCGCAGTCCGCGATGACGGAAAGCAGCCAGCGCGGTCCGTCGCGCCGCCCGCGCACACCGACGAGCAGGCACCCTCGTCGCGCGGCGGCGAAGAATTCGACTCCGAAATCCTGCGAGAGCGGCAGCTGTTGCTGTCGATCACCGGGATCGGGCTCTTCGTCTTCATCCCGGCGACCTTCCTCATCGCGCTGAGCGGCCTCGGTGACAGCCCCTGGCTGTCCACGGTGGCGATGGCCACCTACGTCGCCGTGAGCGCGACCTCCTACGTGCTCGCCAAAAACTTCCTGGTGGCTCTGGCGAGTCACCTGGTGCTGACAGGCGCGCTCGTGCTCGCGATCTTCGGGGTGATGACCTTCGGCGGCATGGCGGGGCCGCAGGGCGTGTCGTTCCCCTTCGTCGTGCTCGCGGCGCTCTTGCTGCGCGGGCGGCGCGCGGCGATCGGCTACGGGTTCGTGACCTCCGTGTTCATCTGGACGGTGGCCCTCGCGGAGACCTCCGGGCTCGTCGCGCCGCGCTACGGCGCGGGGCCGCACATGGGCGCGTTCCTGGTGGTGCTCCACGTGATCACGGCCAGCGTGGT
>Ga0207873_1000668_pt1 | contig 36475 bp, 29 predicted proteins | sample BGWIniCompost_FD_187373 | JGI IMG/M metagenome (GOLD analysis project Ga0207873, IMG submission 187373) | Cellulose adapted compost microbial communities from Newby Island Compost Facility, Milpitas, CA, USA - BGW Initial Compost (SPAdes)... ... | reverse complement strand
TGGCGGCCCGCCACTGGCGGGTGACGGCGAGGTAGGCGATGAACAGCGCCGGCGCCAGGGTGAGGGCGGTGGCCAATCCGATACCCACCCCGGTCCAGCGGGCGCCGCGGCGGATTCCGACCAGATCACAGATCACCAGCGCCGCCGCCAGCATGGTCAGTTGGCCGGTACCCAGGATGTCACGCAGCGGACTGATCGCTACGGCGGCGGGGATCGCCAGCGCGGCCGCGAATTGGGGGGACCAGCCCCGGCGACGCGCGACGGGCTCGACGAGGTACCAGACGCAGCCCGCAATGAGCACGAGGTTGGCGATGGCCACCAGCCAGCTGGCCAGCTCAGCGGGGATCACGGTGAGTGGAAGCAGCAGCAGCGCCGCGAAGGGCGGCAGTGGATCGGCGGGGTAGGCGTACAGATCCTCCCCTTGCGTCCACCAGACCACCGCCTCGTGCAAGGTCCGGATGTCGGAGGTGCCGGGCAGCTGGTTGGACGTGATCGCGACCAAGGCGGCGCCCAACGCGACGGCGAGCCCGACGGTGCGGAGGTACCGACGACGATCGCTCACTGGTGATGATGACACGCCGGACACCTCCTATAAGGTCACCTAGCGACCGACCGGCGAGCATCGTGCCCGGTCGGGCAACACTTACCGTGAGATCCGACTGGACACTGTAAAACGCTGCGTCACGTGCCTGCCGAGCGGGTTGCCCGATCCGTACGCTGGCTCACAGAAACGGATCACAGGGACGGATCACAAAAGGAGATCGCGGAAGCGGATCATCAGGATTCGTCCGTGTTATCACGTTGGGTTACAGCGTAGCTGGTCAGTCTGTCCGGCGGATCCGGATTCGGCGGATCCGTTGAGCTGTGTGACGGGTACGCCAGGCCACCCCGGGGCGTCCTTCGGTGTCGAGAGCGGCCAGCAGCAGACCACCGAACAGGCCAAGGTTTTTCAGGAAATGGATCTGGTGCATCCTGCGCTCCACTGGATCCGTTTTTTGCCAAAACGGGTGTCCGGCAAGCGTGCTTGGAATCAGGGAGCCGGCGAGCGTCAATGCTGCGAGGCGGCGGAATCGGCCGGTGGCGAGGAGGAGCCCGCCGACGACCTGGACCGCGCCGTTGAGCCGAACCAGACTCGTGGCGTCTGAGGGAAGCGCTGGTACGGCTCGCTCCAGCCAGGGAGCTATCCGGTCAACGACCGGGGTGGCGCGCGGGACCAACGGTTCGGGATCATTGAGCGCCGCCGAACCGGAGCTGATGAAGATCCCGGCGAGCATCGTGCGTGCCGTAGCGCGGATAAGTCTCATGAAACCCTTTCTTACCCTGTTATGGCTCCCTGGTACCGCTGAACGGTGATACGTATCGCCAGGGTGGATCTGACGCAGTACGGTTTACGGCACCATGCCGAGAATTTCGTCCTGGATCGTCCGCCACTACCGGTTATTAGCCCTGACGTGCGCCGTCGCGTCGTTCGCCTCAGGAGCGTGCCTGGGGCTGTTCCCTCCAAGACAAATCCTGTTCTGGGTACTGTTCGTCACGGCCATCGCGACCACTGCCGGTGCGGTTGGGTTACCCATGTACGCGGAGCACAACACAGCTCAGCGGGCCCGCGACGCGGTGGAGGCCGCTGAGGAGGCCAAGGCCCAGATGCTGTTGGTGACCAACAGCGTGCTCAACCCCCTGGCGTACCTGCTCGGTGCGCTCACCGACGCCGATTCCAAGGCCGAGATCAGAGAGCTTCAAGGCCTGGTGTGCACGATGGTGCTGTCGGGAACGACCGAGCTGATCTCGACCCCGTCGAACACCACCAGAACTTCTTTTTTCCGAATCCAACCGGGGCGGCCGCCTCGGAAGATGAACATCGTGGCCTGGTATGGCACACCCGACCCACCCACCTGGAACGTGGTAGAAGGGACCCCGTTGGGTGATGCCTTTTTTGAGATCCTTGAGCAGGACAAGATCGCGTTTTATCCCGACCTGCAGACCATGGCGCCTGCGGGCTGGACGCTGGACAACTACCAGGCGCTGATCGTGGTGCCGGTCGCCACCCCGAAGCAACGGCTGGGCCTGCTCATCGTGGAGAACACCGCCCCCAACTCCATGTCCGATCAGGACGTCGACGTGGTGCGGCTGCTTGGTGAACTGCTGGCTACAGCGCTTAACCAGTCGTAGGAACCAGTCGCAGGAAGCGGAGAGCTAGGGGAAGAGGAGGGTGAAATAGGGTGCTATAGGTCGGTTGTTTCCCTGGCAGGCCCATGTCAGGCTTGATAGTTAGCGCTTCATACGGGTGCTAGGTAAGCCAGGGGGCAATATGACTGCGTCATCGGCGGACCTGCCGCTGTACTACGGTCCTGAGGGGGCAGGAGAGCGACAGCGCATCGCCGCCCTCCTCCGGGACCCCAGGAGGTACTTTGCGGAATGCCGCCGCTGGGCGCGGGCCCGCGCCAAGGCGGAGGTGAGACGGGAGCTAGAGCGGGCGGCCCGACGGCACCGGTAAACCTGGTGATTTAAGCCTGGTGATTCTGGGCGGCGATTCCGGTGATTCCGGGTCGGCGGCCACCTGATGGCTGCCGGGTCAGTCGGATCAGGCGCTCCGTTAACCCCAGAATCCGTTAACTCCAGAACCGGAACAGGTCTCCACCGAGGTAGACCAGCTCCAAGGGGACGCCGATTAGCTCCAAGGTCCAATACACGGCACGGAAGAAGGGCCGACCGATCTCGGGTTGCCACAGCAGCGCAAACAAGATCAGGATTCCGAACGGGGCGATTTTACGGGCGTTGCGGACCCAATCGGAGGGTAGCCACGGTTCGGCGATGCCGTAACCATCCAAGCCAGGAATCGGCAGCAGGTTGATCACGCTGGCGGTGAACTGCAGCAGACACAGGTAGGCCAACGCCGACCAGAAAGCGGCCCGCTCGATGGTGATCTCATTCAGATCCGGGATGACAAACACCAGCAACAGGGTTATCGCGACGTTGGTCGCCGGTCCGGCCGCCGCCACGAGACTTTGCCGGACGCGATTCCGCAGCGCGTGAGGATTGATGTAGACCGCTCCTCCGGGCAGGCCGATCCCGCCGAGCAGGACGAACAGCAACGGCAGCACGATGCTCAACAGCGCGTGGCTGTACCGCAGCGGGTTTAACGTCAAGTACCCCGCGGCTGCGACGCTGTGATCACCAGAGTGGTACGCGGTGGCGGCGTGCGCGTACTCATGCAGACACAGGCTCACCACCCAGCCGGACAGCACGAACAGGAAGACCATGAAGCCGGGGTCCCCGATGCCGGTCCACACCGCCCAACCCGTGCCGATGAATATCGCCGTGATACCGAGAAAGATCGGGCTGGGACGGCGTTGGGCCGCCGTCACACGCGGCGGGTCCCACATCTGACAACCTCCGTGTCGCACCGTCGACTGGTCGTGTGTGGCCGTTGCGAGCGGACGCTATCAGTTCCGCGGCGCGAGTGACATACGTGTCCGCTTCCACTCACCCAGCGTGATTGGGATCTCGCGCACGGGCGTTCCCGCAATGGGGGTAATACGCGTAGTCATCATGAATTCACAACTACTTCTGAGTTTCCTCAACTTATTGACAAGGATCAGCCGAGGGCTTGCGATCCGAGTCCGTACGCCCGCACCGTGGAGAAGGTTACTTTTCGTGACGTGATGGGTAGCGGCCCAGGGGGGTGCCACCTCAGTGGTTGGCGACGAGGCGATGGCGGCCGACAAATTCCTGTCTGACAAAGTCCTATCTAAGGTGTTGTGGGTCGGCGGGGGATACGGTACCGGCACAGGGATCGTGGCCCACGCCCTTGCGCGACGTCTGGGATTCACCACCTACCACGTTGACGCACACGAGCGTCAGCACGCTATGGGAGCGCGACCCCGGGCGGGGGTCCTGGACCCGCTTCCCATGCCTCCTGGGCTGGATGATTGGGGGCAAAGGCCGATCGAGGAGCTCATCGCCCGGGTCCAGCACAGCGTGGCCGAACGGTTTCCGATGATCATCGACGACCTGATCCGGTTGGCGGTGAGCGGGCCCGGCGTAATTGTGGAGGGGACGGCCCTGCTCCCTTCACTGGTCAAGCGGTATTTGCCCCACCCGGAGCGGGCCGTTTGGCTGCTTCCGGCCCGGCAGGTGGACTGGGGTGACATGCGCGTACCCCCACCCGTGCCGGATGGGGTGAGGGATGACGAAACAGCACTGTACCGCCGGGATCTCGCGATCGATGACCTGATCCGTCAGCAGGCCGCTCGATACCGCTTCACCGTGATCGAACTGACCGGTGAGGAGGAGTTGGAGGACGTCGTCGGCATGCTGCGGGAGCGCTGGGCGCCCGCTGAGCCGTCTCCCCAACCGATCTCCACCAATCAGATCCGCGCCATGCGACAGGCCGAGAACATGGCGGCCTGCCAAAGCGCCCTGTTGGCGTTGGCGTCCATCGCCAACGCGCGCCCCAGTGATCTGCCGCCGGTGTTACTCAATTGCGAGTGCGGCCAACCCACCTGTGAAGAGATCGTGCCGGTGCCGGCTGAGGAGGCGTTGGCGTGGACCGAACCCCGCTCGCGGTTCGTGATCGCGCCGGGGCACGGATTCGAGGAGGAGGCCCAAGCCCCGCTGGTAGGGGCGATGGTCGACATCTGACGACATCTGAGACGTATCAGATCTCAGATGACACCTGACACGCCAGCGGCGAGCTGAGTCGACCGTCAGGGCCGGACCGGCTCACCGCAACTGGTTGACGCAGATGACGAAGTCCGCGTCGTCGTCGTACGGGTCGTCCAGCCAGAACGAGTACTCGCTGATCTCATCACAGCGCCGGTAGTTGATGGTTCCGTCGAAGCGCTCAACCACCTGGAAGATGTACTCGCCCCGCTCAGAGCAGTCCGCGAAGATCAGATCCACGGTTTCGCCGTACTCGTCGACGATCTCCTCAACGCAGTCCCCCACCTGCACCTCGGAGATGTCCCGGACCTCATAGTCGGTTTCTGCTGGACTCGCGCTTGGATTGGAGTTCTGCTCCGTTTCCTCGTTCTCTCCGCCAGGTGTGGCCTCAGCGCTGGCCGCCGCCGCGGAATCCGTCGCGTCCGCATCCCCGTTCTGGGTCAGCAGGTAGATCACGCTGCCACCCGCACCGACGACTAGGAGGACCACCAGCGTGACGATCAGGGCGGTCACCTTCTTCCCTCCGCGGCGGGGAGGAGGGCCGGCCGGTTGCCATCCCATGGGTGGACCGGTCACCGGCATATCAGGTGTGGGGTACGCCGGAGGAGCGGGTGGGTGCCATCCCATGGGCGGGCCGGTCACCGGCTTATCGGATTCGGGAGCCGCCGGGGGAACGGGCGGCGTGCCCGGTGGGGTGGGGGATCCGCCGGCCTGACCGGGCTGCTGTCCAGCAGGGTACGGAGCCGGGGCCGGGTGGAAGGGGGGCTGCGGCGGCCCCGAGGCGGCCCCGCCAGCGGCCGAAGGCCCGTACTGCGACACGGCTCCTCCTCCCATACGTCGCGGGCTTCATACCGAAGCTGCCGAAAGCCTGCCCCGGCCGCGCCGGCAGTGCATCCCTGATATGTGCCATTGAAGGTCATCCATATTGTCTGCCTGCCGGGGCCGGGAAGGCGTTTCTCCTGCTCCTACAAGAGCCGCAGCTGCCGGTCCCGAGGGGCCCGTCGGACCGGGCCGGTGTTCAAACGCTCCACCAGCGAGGCGTCCACGGCGTCCAGGAACGGCGACGGCCGCGTCTCCCGCAGGGTGCCGTGCCGCGTGCGGCGCCGCGCCGACGACAGGTAGAGCCGGTCCTCGGCACGGGTCAAACCAACGAAGAACAACCGGCGTTCCTCGGCGAGCTCCTCCTCGGTCAACTCGCGACCCGGCAAGCGCAGCGGCAGCAGGCCATCCTCGCAGCCGACGAGGAACACCACCGGGAACTCCAGCCCCTTGGCGGCGTGCAGGGTGAGCAGCGTGACCCGGTCCGCCCGGGGATCCCAGGTGTCCATCTCGGCGCCGGTAGCCAACTCGGTGAGGAAGCGTTCCAGATCCTCACCGCACTCGGTCGCCAGCGGCAGCAGCACGTCCACCGCCATCGCCAGGTCGCTCGGCTCGACCGGCGATTCACCCGCGGGGTGTTCCGACAGCTGCCGGGCGGCCTGGCGTACCCGTTCAACCACCGTCCCTTCAGAGGTGAACCGCAGCTGGTGAGACAAAGCGGCCACGCCAGGGCGGTCCATCAGGCGGTCATGAGACCTTTTTTGAACCGGTACGCCCGCGCGGCTGAGGGCGTCGACGATGGCGCGTGCCTGCGCGTCGGTGCGGTAGAGCACCGCGATGTCAGAGAAGCCGATGTTCGCGTCACCGCTGGAACGACTATCCACGCGGCCGGAGTCGAAGGCGTGGAACGAGGACCCGCCGACCAGCTGATCGATTGTGCGGGCGACGAACTCCGCCTCCTCGGCCTCGGTGGCGGCTTCGTAACGCCCCACCAGCGGCGCGTCGGGATCCCGGCGGGTGGGCTCCAGGATGCGGCCCCGCACCAGGGTGCTGGGGGCGATCGCCTGGGTCGCGGCGGCCAGGATCGGGGCGGTGGAGCGGTAGTTGCGGGTCAGCCGCACGGTACGAGCCTCGGGGTAGTCCGAGGCGAACCGCAGGAAGAACCGGACGTCGGCTCCCCGGAAGCCGTAGATCGCCTGGTCGGGGTCACCGATCGCGCACAGGTTGCCATCCGGAGGACACAGCAGCCGTAGCAGCCGGTACTGGGCCTCGTCCACGTCCTGGTACTCGTCGACGAAGACCCACGGCCAGCGTGCGTGGTACATGTCGGTCAGAACCGGATCGGCGTCGAGTATCCCGATCGGCAACGTGATCAGTTCGTCCAGGTCGACCAGGTCGCGGGCCCGCAACGCGGCGGCGTACTGCTCGACCACGTCGGTCAGACCCTTCAGCTCGGTCGGTAGGGGATCGTCCCACTCTTGAGCGAGTAGCGTCCGGCGGACCTTAGGTAGCTCAGCCAGCAGGCGACGCGCCTCACGCGGCGTACCAGCCACCTCGGTCATGATGTCCAGCCGCTCCTGGGCGTCGGCGATCCGGAAGGCCGGGGTAAGTCCGACGCGCTCCGGGTGCTCCCGCAGCAGCCGCAGCCCCAGGCCGTGGAAGGTGGTGACCAGGATGCGGTCGGCAACCTCGGGCAGCAGGGCGGTGAGCCGCTCCTGCATCTCTTCGGCGGCCCGGCGGGTGAACGTGATGGCGAGGCACTGCTCGGGGGGTACGCCCAGGTCAGCCACTAGATACGCGATCCGGTGGGTCAGGGTGCGAGTCTTACCGGTCCCGGGACCGGCCACGATCAGCAGCGGACCGTCGGGCACTGAGGCCGCCACCCGCTGCATGCTGTCGAGCCGGTCGAGCAGGCCGGTACCGACCTCCTCCATGCCGGAGAGCATCGGTTCGTGTGGCGCGTTCGCACGAGACTCCAGGGCGGCTCGGTGCCGGGCGACGGCGGCTCGGGTGGCCATGACGTCCCGCCGAGGCTTGGAGAGGTCGTCGCTCGTATGGGGCGACGCGTTTTCTTCGACCAGGGTGTCGGGCAACGAGGCGGTGGCCGGGAAGAGGACGTCGGTCGCAGCGGGCGTGTTGGCCGTGCTTGGCTTGGAAGCACCCTCGGTCGCGGTCGTGGCCCGGGACCTCGACCGAGCGGGGCGGGACGCGGCCGCAGGGGGTTCCAGATCGAACAAGGTGCTGACGCCTGGGTCGGTCTTCTCCGCTAGTTCCTCAGGCTGGAAGAGCCGGATCACCCCGTACTCTCCGTCATAGCCAGCTTCCCGGATCACCTGGCCTCGGCGTAGTCGGTCGACGGCCTCACCCAACAGGCTTCCTCCAACACGACTGATCTCGTCGATCGGGACCTCGGTCAGTACGGACAGCTCCGGTCCCAGCGTGCTTACTAGATCGTTGATCTTCCCGTAGACCTTTTTGCTCTTCGGACCGACCTGGTGGATCTCACCCAGGATCTCAGGTAGGGGCACTAGGTTGCGGAACGGCGCGGCCCCGTCGGGGATGCGCCCCTCGGGCTGGTCAGCGAGGCTCTCCACCCGGTGCAGCACTCCGACGGTGAGCGGCTTGCCGCAGACCGGGCAGCGGCCGTTGTGACGTCGAGTCTGCGCCGGTTCGAGGCGTACCTCGCAGGCCCGGTGTCCGTCGAGGTGGTACTTGCCTTCCTCTGGGAAGAACTCCACCGTGCCACCGAAGCCCTGGCCGGTGCGCAGCGCCTCGCGTACCGCGTAGTAGTCCATCGCGCACTCGAAGACGGTGGCCTCACGTCCCAAAGCGGGTGGGGAGTGCGCGTCGGAGCTGCTGACCAGGCGGTAGCGATCCAGTTCGGACACCCGCCAGTTCATCAGCGGGTCCGAGGACAAGCCGGTTTCGATGGCGAAGATGTGGTCGGCCAGGTCGGCGTAGCAGTCAGCCACCGTGTCGAAGCCCGACTTTGAACCCAGGGTGCCGAACCAGGGAGTCCAGACGTGAGCAGGGATGAGGTAGCCGTCCGGTGAGGCCTCCAGGGTGATCTCCAACAGATCGCGGGAGTCCAGCCCAAGGATCGGCCGGCCGTCGGCTCCGAGGTTGCCGATCCGGCTGAGTTGCGCGTTGAACCGGGCGACCGCGTCCAGGTCCGGCAGGTAGACCAGATGGTGGATCTTGCGAGTCCGGTCACCCCGCTTGTAGATCGTGGAGATCTCCACGCTGAGCATGAAGCGCACCTCGCCCTGACAGGCGGGAGGCAGGGTCCGGGCGATCGTCCGCTCCAGATCCGGCTTTAATCGGTACAAGCCTGGCTCGGCGGGAACCAATGTTTGACGCAGATGGTCGTACCAGGCCGGATGGGTGAAGTCACCGGTGCCGACCAGACTGATGCCCTTACGGCACGCCCACCACGTCAAGTTCTCGAGATCGCAGTCCTTACTGCACGCGCGGGAATACTTCGAATGGATGTGCAGGTCGGCGTAGAAGGCCACGAAAGGGCATCCTGACATGTCGGCTCCGACCGGTGAACATCACCACGCCGCTGAACGTCAGGGAAGGGGTTCCGGTAAGACCCATCACGACACGAGGCGGACGATGGTGATGTCAGGCGGGGCGCCCACCCGGATCGGAGGGCCGAAGAAACCAGCCCCGTTGGTCACGTACAGCCAGGTGTCGTCGAACTTGGTCAGTCCGCTCAGCGTGGGCTGCTGGAGGCGCACCATCAGGTGGAACGGGAACAGCTGCCCACCGTGGGTGTGCCCCGACAGCTGAAGATCCACCCCGTACTCCGCGGCTCGGTGTACTTGGACCGGCTGGTGCGCCAGCAGCACCACCGGGCGCGTCGGATCCCGATCCCCCAATGCCGCGTCATAGTCGGGTTCCTCACCGCCGAAACGCTCCGCTTCGGCGTCATTGACACCGGCCACATCCAAGGTGACGGCCCCCTGGTTGATCTCCACCCGTTGGTTGACCAGCGGGCGCACGCCAAGTTCACGGATCTGGTCGAGCCACTCGTCGGCGCCGGAGTAGTACTCGTGGTTACCGGTCACGAAGTACGCCCCGTGCCGGGCGGTGAGATCCCGCAGGGGTGTGGCGGCCTGACCCAGCTCCGCCACTGGTCCGTCGACCAGGTCACCGACGATGGCCACCAGGTCCGGTTGCTGACGGTTGACGAGGGTGACCACCCGCTCGGCGAACCCCCGCCCGATGAACGGTCCGAGATGAATGTCGCTGACCACGGCGATCCGGAAACCGGACATCCGCCGGTTCAGACGGCGCAGAGGGACCGTGACCTGCTTGATCGTTGGTTCTCCGAGAGCGGTACGCACGCCGTACCCGACGGTGCCGACGGTCGCCGCCGCAGCGAGCAGCGCGACCGAGCGTGCGAGCACCAAGCGTCGGCTCAGCAAGAGGTCTGAGTTATCCGGTGTCGGAGTGGCTGGTGTCTGAGGGGTCAGTGTCTGAGGGGTCGATGTCTGCTGCTCAGGTTCGCTGTCTGGGGTGGGCACCGGGGGCGTCGCCGCGGTGTCCGGCTGGCCGTTCGGCGCGGCATCCACCGGATCGTCCGGTGCGGTCTGCCCCGAGGGATTCGATGACGCTTGGGTCGTGGTGCGGGCTGTCGTGGGCGCCGTTGTGCGGCGAAGCCGCCATTCGATGAGGGCGCGCGGTACCTCTAGGAGGAGGAAGAAGATCACCAGGTAGAACAGCAGCCCGATCCATGGGTACCCGAGCCAGGCGAACGGACGGGAGATCGACGGCCCGGTCGTGCGGGTGATCACCATGGTGAGCGGTGCGAGGAGCGCCAGAAAACCGAGGAGCCAGGTGCCGTACCGGCGCAGGCGTCCCGGCCGGGTGGTGTCTCGAACCAGGCGGAGCCACAAGTAACCGTGGACAACCACCAGCCCGATCAGGGCGATGATCAAAAGAGGCACAGGCACCTCACTCGGCTGGTCCGCTCCCGTCGCCCCGGGTAGTCGGACACGGATCGGTCAGCGACGCGATCAATGATGTCGGTCGATGATGTGAGGCGATGACAGAGGGCGGCGCCACGGCGACGACGAGGACGACGGCGGCGGTGAGGACGGAGGGGCGCTGGCACCTCTGGGGCCGCTGTGCCGCTGCTTCTGTGCTGGTGCGTTGGCGCGTTGGTGCCTCTCAGCCTCCGGCGAAGGGCGGTAGGACATCCACGGTGGCCCCCGCCGGGAGCGGAGCGGCGCGGTCGTGCCAGGCGATGCCGTCGACCAGGAAGCTCGCGACAGCGAGCACCCGACCGAGGCGAGCCCCATGCCGCTGCTCCAGCGTGGAGACAATCTCCTGCAGCGTCCCCACCGGCAGGATCTCCTCCCGGATTCCCGCAGCGGCGCGGGCGCCCGCGAAGTACCGCACCGTCACCGTGCCCACGGTGCTGACCGGGGTCAGCCGGTGCTCATCGGTGGAGTTTTCGGCGGGAGCGACCTGACCGGTCGCCGGGGCGGACGGGGCCGCGGGCTCACGCGTACCCCTGTTATGTGGGGGCCGGGTACCGAACAAGCCGTCAACCTCCGATCGCCGACATTGGTCGCTCAGGCTGCAGGAAACTGGGGTCGTCGATGCCGTGTCCGGCTTTCTTGCCCCACATCGCCCGCCGCCACGCTATCGCCAACTCCTCATCGGACGCGCCATTACGTAGGGTCGTCCGCAGATCGCTCTCATCCCGACTGAACAGGCACGAGCGGACCTGACCGTCTGCGGTGAGCCGGGTGCGGTCACAGGCCCCACAGAATGGTCGGGTCACTGAACCGATGATCCCCACCCGCTGCGGGCCACCATCGACCAGCCACATCTCGGCCGGCGCGCTTCCCCGTTCTGTTGGATCCGGCTCCAGGCGGTGGTGGAGTGAGAGCATCTCGACGATCTCATCCGCGGTGACCATGGTGTCCCGCCGCCAGCTGTGCTGGGCGTCCAGCGGCATCTGCTCGATGAAGCGCAGCTCATAACCGTGGGAGAGCGCGTACTCCAGAAGGGCGGGGGCCTCATCGTCGTTGATGCCCCGGATCAGAACCGCGTTGAGCTTCACCGGGTTCAGCCCGGCCTCCGCGGCGGCGGTGATACCGGCCAGGACGTCGGGGAGGCGGTGACGGCGGGCCAGCCGGTAGAACCGTTCCGGATCGAGGGTGTCCAGCGAGATGTTTACGCGGTCCAGCCCGGCGGCAGCGAGCGGTGCGGCCAGGCGGTCTAAGCCGATGCCGTTGGTGGTCAGACAGATCGTGGGGCGCGGACGCAGCGCCGCGGTGGCCTCCACGATCTTGAGTAATCCGGGACGCAGTAACGGTTCGCCGCCGGTGTAGCGGACCTCTGTAATCCCGAGCCGTTCGACCGCGACCCGTACCAGCCGGATGACTTCATCATCGGTCAGTAATGTGGGGCTGGGCAGCCACGGCAGCCCTTCAGGGGGCATACAGTACCCACAGCGCAGATTGCAACGATCAGTCAGCGAGACCCTCAGATCGGTGGCGATCCGGCCGTACCGGTCGATCAGGTGTGAACCGGGAGCTGGGCCGGGGGTCGAGGCGCGCATGCCTTGACGGTAGCTCTTGCGGGGGTCATCTCCAGCATGGTCGCTTTGACGTCTGGTGCGACGCAGCTCATACCGTCAGGCCGGATCCAACCTGTGGACCTGTCCTTCGGACCTCTCACCGGACAGCGGCGGCGGCCCGGACCACGGCGTCCCGGTAGCTGACACCGAACAGCGCGGTATGGACCAGCAGCAGGTACAGCTGATGGAGCGGAACGCGCTCCCGCCACCCCTCTGCCAGCGGCCAGACCTCCTGGTACGCGGCGAGCAGCCGGTCCAGGTAGGGGACGCCGCCGAACAGCGTCAACAACGCCAGGTCGGTCTCCCTGTGCCCGCCGTGAGCGGCCGGGTCCACCAGCCAGGCGGCGTCGGAGGACCACAGGATGTTGCCAGGCCAAAGATCGCCGTGGATACGGCTGGGTGGCTCCGGCGGGCCGGCCCGGTCCGCTATCCGCTCCAGCACCTCGTCCACCAAACGCGCGTCCGATGGGCTCAGCGCGCCCCGGTCGACGGAGAGCCGCAGGTAGGGGCGCAATCGGCGCTCCGCGAACCACGCCGGCCACTGGTTGTCTGGCCCGTCGGGGGTGTGGGGGGTGTTGTCGAGCGGGAGGGAACCGATATAGCCGGACCACGGCGCCCCGAAGTATTCAGCGCCGCTGCGGTGCAGCCGGGCCAGATCACGCCCTAGCTGCTCGGCCTTCTGAGGCGACGGCGCTGCCGGCTCCACCCATTCCAGGACCAGGGTGTCCTCGGTGGCGGCGATGACCTCGGGGATCGGAACGGCGTTGGCCTGGCGCAACCAACGCAGCCCCGCCTCTTCGGCGGCGAAGAAACCAGGAGGGGGTGCGTCGTGGGTTTTGAGGAAGGCGTGTTCGCCGTTGTCCAGCGTCAGGCGTTGAGCCGTGCAGATTGAGCCGCCTGACACCGGAGTGGTCCGGATGCGCTGATGCCGGAGGAAGGCCGGCAATTGGGCCGGATGCGCCTTCAGGTACGCCAGGTCCACGGTGAGCATTATCGGGGCCTCCCGTGGTGGGGGAGCCGAACCACCGTCCCGGTTGAGCACTGTCTTAGGTGGGCGGCATGGCAAGCATGTTCTCCAGTGGTGGCACCCGTGGTGCTCCGAATCGGCGTACCGGATAACACGTTTACCGCCTTAAAAAGGCAGAGGGGGCACACAGAGCGGGGCGGGAGGGTAAGCATGAGCCATGGAGACCTCGAAGCCTCCCGTGACCGACGTCAAGATCCGTTCCTACCGTCCTGACGACCATCGTCGTTGCCGTGCGTTGTGGGCGGAGCTGGTGGAGAGCCAACGGGTGCTCTACGACGATCCGTCCCTGGGAGGCGCCGATCCGGGGGCGGGATTCGAGGAGTACATGACCCGGATCGACCTGAGCGGGGTCTGGGTCGCCGAGCATGCCGAGGAAGGCGTCGTCGGGCTGGTGGGTCTTCTCCTGGAGGGACAGGTCGGCGAGGTAGAGCCGATCGTCGTCACCCGCCAGATGCGTGGAAAGGGCATCGGGCGCGCCCTGTTGGAGCGGGTGGCGGAGGAGGCTCGGCAACGACGCTTGCGGCAACTGACCGTCTCCCCAGCCAGCCGTAACCTGGAGGCCATCCGCTCCCTCCACGCCGCCGGCTACACCGTGCTGTCCAAGATCACTCTCACGTTCGACACCGCCGGCCCCACCCGCGGTTGGCGGGACGGCGTGGAGCTGCATGGTCTGCGGTTCCGCTACTGAGTTCCTCTCCTGTGGATTCCGCATCCTGACGACCCAGGTCGCTGAGGGTGGTTTCGTCGATCGGGACACCGGGTGTGGCACCCGTGCCTACGCCGCCGCTATCGGTGCTCCACGTGGCGTCGTCGTCACCCTGTGGAAGCGCTGTGGATAAAACCTGTGGATAACTCAAGGTCAGTGACTTGTCGTATCAGATATGTGAAGTTTTGATCACTGTTTGTGGTTGCTGGTGGAGAAAACAAGTCCTGACCCTGTGGATGAGCCGCGGTTTTATCCACAGGCTTCAGTGGGCTTCTTGCGGTCAAGGGCACGTGTCCATCACTGTGGGTATATGTCTTCATCACCCACGGTCCCGCCGCGTCCGCTCATTCGCCTGCGGTCACCCGCTGATCTGCTGGCCATCCTTCCGTATCTGCTCGGGTTCCACCCCACCGACAGCCTGGTCGCTGTCGGCTTCGCCGGACCGACCCTGATCTTCCTCACGCGTATTGATCTGCCAGAGCCCGCCTCCGCTGAATCCACTGAATCGCCGCAAGAGCTGCTGAGCCACGTGGCGGATCTGATCAGGCGACAGGGCGCCGATCACGCGGTCGTGATCGGGTACGGCGAGCTGGACGCTGTTGATCCTCTGCTGTGCTCTGCCAGTGACGTTTTCGCCAGGTACGGCCTACCGGTGGGGGATGTGCTAAGGGTCACCGGGGCCCGGTACTGGTCCTATCTGTGTGCCGACACGGCGTGCTGTCCTCCGGAGGGGGTGCCCTTCGAGGTGGAGTCGAGCGCCGTCGCCGCCACCGCGACTGTGGCGGGGCTGGTCGCGTTGCCGAATCGGCAGGCCCTAGAGAGCGTGGTCGCCCCGGTGACCGGGGAGGCCCGGGCGGCGATGCGACGGGCGACCCGGCGCGCGGTCATCCGCCTGGATGCCCGGTTGAGCGGGCCAGATCCGGAGACTACGCGACGTGCCCTGGTGGCTGAGGGGAGGCGCCTGTTGAGTGAGGTCATCAACCAGTACCGCGAGGACGGGCAGCTTCCCGGGGACCAGACGGTGGCGTGGCTGTCGGTGCTGCTGTTCTTCACCGAGGTCCGCGACGAGGCGTGGTATCAGCTGGATCCCGCGATGCTCGAAACCGACATCGCTTTGTGGACCGACCTCACACGCCGGATTCAGCCCCACTTGGTGGCGCCCGCCGCAAGTGTGCTCGGCTATCTGGCTTGGCGCGCCGGTCGAGGGTCTTTGGCGTCTGTGGCGATTCAGCGGGCACTGCAGGCCGATCCGGAGTATCAGTTGGCCCTCCTGATCAGCAACGCCCTGCGGTACGGGATCCAAGCGGATCCCGCGGTGTTGGACGCGTGGGACGAAACACGTCCCGCTCCTCATGAGGTTCGGATCGACGACGGGTCGTCTACACAGCTGCCTTTGAAATCGGCTTTGAGCCCGTTTCCAGAGCCGCTGGCGCGGCCCGATCCCATCGCTGATCAGAGGACCGGGCTAGACGACGCCTCGGTCGATTGGGATGGCTTTTCGAACACGGATGTGAATACGGACACCGCACGGGCGAGGATCCCACGCCAGCGCACCGACGGGGACACCCATGAGAGCAAAGGGTCTGCCGGCATCTGACGGGCAATCTGACGAACGCCTGACGATGTGCTTTCGATGGGGGCGTCGGTGGGTCACCCCAGTGATTTCCTGACCGGCGTACGGGAAGGGACCGGTACGCGCTCAAAGCCGGAGTAGATGTTCATACGTCCTTCTCGAACGAAGCCTGCGAGAGTCATACCCAGCTCACGCGCGAGATCGACGGCGAGAGTGCTCGGCGCGGACACCGCCGACAGTACGGGGATCCCCGCCATCCCCGCCTTCTGAACCAGTTCAAAGCTGGCCCGCCCACTGACTTGCAGGGCCACCCCTCGCAAAGGCAGGCGGCCTTCGCGTACCGCCCATCCGATCACCTTGTCGACGGCGTTGTGGCGACCCACGTCTTCGCGCAGACACAACAGGGCGCCGTCCGGAGTGAACAGGCCAGCGGCGTGGAGACCACCGGTGCGTTCAAAGACTTTCTGCTCCGCACGGAGCGCGTCGGGAAGAACGGCGAGGGTTTCGAAGGGAAAAATCACCGGATCGGTGTCGATCGCGAAACGCGACACGGTGCGTACTGCGTCGATGCTGGCCTTGCCGCACAGGCCACAGGAGCTGGAGATGTAAAAGTGTCGACTTGGATCCGTGGTGGGGTGCGGAACATCCGGGCGGAGCACGACATCCACGATGTTGGGGCGTTCCGTATAGCTGACGCCCCCGCTATCAAAGCCTCCGTTATCGATGTGGTGTCCGGTCGGGTCCGGCTGCTGTCGGGAGGTGACGTCGCAGCCATCGGGTGACCGGCCAGCGTGAGTGGCTCGAGTGCGGCTGCTTCGGGCAGCGGACGGGTCGGTACAGTACCGGGCGGTCACCACGTCGGTGGCGGACCGGATGATCCCCTCGCTCACCAGGAATCCCAACGCAAGATCAATATCGTGGCCGGGGGTGCGCATTGTGACCGCCAAGGGGCGGTCATTCAGGCGGATCTCCAGTGGTTCTTCGACGACCAGGGTGTCCGGCCGGTGGCTCTGGGTCTCCGCACTGAGCCGCAGCATCATCCGTCGGTCGGTAACCTGCCCCATTCTCCGAGGCTACGTCTGATAGCCGTCGCCCACTCGCTGTGACGAGGGGCAGCCATGTGACGAGGGGCGATCATCGGATCGGAGGGCGGGAAAGTCGATCCGGGGTCGCTGGCTCTGTCAGGGTGGACGGTACGGGGAGGGCGGTATGACGACAGAGGGGTACGCAGCGGTGGTACTGGCGGGCGGTGCTGCCCGGCGGATGGGAGGTCTCCATAAACCAGGACTCCCGGTGGGAGGCGTCCCGTTGTTGTACAGGGTGCTGGCGGCCGTCCCGGACGCGGTACCTCGCGTGGTGGTGGGGCCTAGGCAACCGGTGCCCACGGATGTGCTGATCACCCGTGAGGAACCTCCAGGGAGCGGACCCGTGGCGGCGACCGCGGCCGGCATCCGTCTGATCACCGGGGAAGGACCCGGTGCTTCCGAGGAGTCCGGATGTCGGAGCTCACACGCCCCCTATGTGGCGTTGTTGGCCGCGGACCTGCCGTTTGTGACTTCCCAGGCGGTTGAGCGGCTGCGGCGCGTCGCCGCGACCCCCGGTGTGGACGGCGCCGTCTATGTGGACGACACCGGGCAACGACAGCTGTTGTGTGGGGTGTGGCGGACAGAATCCCTCCGGTCCGCACTCGCCCGCTTCGAAACCCACGCGGGAGTCTCCATGCGACGCCTCACCGCTGACCTGCGGGTGGTCGAGGTGGTGTGGGTGCAACCCGATCCGATCGGTGGGTCCCGCGACACCGCTGCTCCACCGTGGTACGACTGCGATACCAGGGAGGACCTTCGCAGAGCCGAGGAGCGAAGTACATGAGCGAGCAGGTCAACGCGCGCGGCACTCTCGACGAGTGGGTGGACGCTGTGCGGATTGCGTTCGACATTGAGCATGAGGTCGACCGGAACCGGATCCTGGATCTAGCTCGGGAGGTCGCCCACAACGTCGCGCGGCCGGCCGCTCCGCTCACCGCCTACCTGCTCGGCCTGGTGGTGGGGGCCGGCGGTGATCTCGACGACGCGGCGGCCCGGATCATCGAGCTTGCGCAGGGCTGGGGTGGTGAAGACCGCGCTTCGCAGGCTGAGACCGAACTGTGAGGGCGACAACAACCTACAGCCCGTGAGCCTGTACGGGGGAGCCGCCGCGCGTGTATCACCCCACGCCAACGCGTCACAGGTCCCTGAGCGGGCAAGGGGGAGAGCCCGCGCCTGGGAGATCCGCGCCTAGGGGCCTCACGTCTGAGCGATATGGGCCCTGAGGGATATGGATAGGGATATGGATAAGGTCGGCGTACCGCGAGGAGCGGCCGCCGGGTGAGATCGCGCCGGTTGTTCGCCGCCGAAACGGATTGTTTCCCGTGAAACCAACGCCGGACGGCGGGTGTCGGCGGTGATCATGAGGTTTACTGCGGGATGATCATGCCCATCTGGGGCTTGCCCGGCCGCCGTCTAGCGGCGTTGACAAGGTGGGCTCTGGATGGGGCTCGCCGGCTAGAGTCGTCGTGAAAATCCGCGCGCTTCGCGTGGTGGGAGGGAACAGCCGGTGACTGATGACACTACGCGCGATGGGCACACACCGCCGTCCACATCCTCCGATGCGGCGATGGCTGTCCGGCTGCTCGACGATCCCGCGACGGCCGATCTCAGCGCCAAGGTAGCCACCGCTTGGCGGGATTTCACCGCCGCCTTGGCCGCTGCATTAGGGAAACTGCCCCGAGGCGCGCGTCTGGATCTGATCCTCGACCCGGCGGCGTCGGGTACCGGGGACGCGGTCTACGACGTGAGCATCGGGGTGGATGAGAACGGTGACCTGGAGGCGGACGCGGTCAGTAACGCCGCGTTGCCCGTCGGGTACCGGCTGGACCGTGCCGCGGTGGCGAGCCTGATAGCGCTGGGGTGGTCGCCGCCTGGTGTGGTGGCGGGCTCCGGTGACCGCTTCGGGTTACGGGCCCCGGCCAGCGAGGCCGCGCGGATCGCTGCCCTGGTGGGGCGGACGATGCGGGACGTGTATGGAACACCGCACCCGGCCTTCCTCACCTACACGGCGCAGAAGGTGGATGAGATTCCACCATTGGCCACCGCCCGTCCCCTGAACCGGGACGAGGTCGTGATATCGGCCGAGAAGTGGGAGCCCGACCCGCATACCAGCCTCACTGAGCGGGTCAAAGCGGTGGTCGCCCACATGCAGAAGACCACCCCGGAGAGCCTGAACGTCGACTCCGACGGGGACATCGGCATCCGGGCCGGATCGGCGATGGTGTTCGTGCGGATTCACCGCAATCCGCCGCTGGTTGATGTGTACTCCCCGATCCTCACCGAGGTCATACCCAATGAGCGGCTCTATGAGCGGCTGTCTCAGTTGACCCGGCGGATGCCGATCGGACGGCTGTACTACACAGAGGGCACGGTGTGGGCGTCGGTGCCGGTCTTTGGGCGGGACTTCCAACCCAGCCATCTGATCCTCGCGATCCAGGTGATGACGACCCTGGCCGACGAACTGGACGACCGGTTGCAGGGTGACTTCGGTGGCCGTCGGTTCTTCGGGGAGAACGACAAACCGAGTCAGATCCCGCAGGAACGCACCGGCATGTATCTGTGACACCGGTGATCTGATGGATTTTGAGCGCTGCGGGGAAGCCGGGCCCGGAGCCCGATCCAGCGGTGCCCCGGGCGGCTTAACCATCAGGCGAAGGGGATCCAGGCCTGTTCTTCCAGGGTTGTTCCGTCGCTGACCCGCAGGCCCACATCCGACAGTGTCCACAGTGTGTTGTCGATCAACACGGTACGCCGGATCATGCCGGCTCCCGCAGGGTCGGGGTGATGGGGCACCATACCGATTTCGGTGAGGGAATCCCCTGACAACCGCATCACCAGCGCACCACCACCGAGCGTGCTGAGCATGCCTCGTGAGTCAACGGGTGTGTCGGGGCCGGCGGGTTCCGCGGTCGTTTCCCAGATCGTCACCGGGATCACCAGCAGACCGGTGTCGGGCCAGTAGAGGAACGCATGCGGGTCGAACTCCGCCTCCGACCAGGCGCCCTCCAGATGGTGGGCGGTGATCCGTTCGGGAGCGGCCGGGTCAGACACGTCAAACAGCGAGATCTGTGTACCCAGGGTCATCCCTTCGGTCGTGGCCTCTTGGCCGACTCCGAGCAGCCGGTCGTCAGCCACTGGGTGCAGGTACGACGAGTAGCCCGTGATGTGCAGCTCTCCGACGAGCTGGGGCGCGGTGGGATCTCGCAGGTCGATGGTGTACAGCGGATCGGTTTGCCGGAACGTCACGACGTAACCGGTCGGTCCCAAAAACCGCACCGCGTAGATCTGTTCGGTCCGTCCCAGGCCACCGACGGAGCCGACCGTTACCAGGTCGTCACCGCTTTGGCGGAGCACATAGACGCCGCTTTCGGTCCCGGTCGGGTTCGAGGGGTCGGTGGCAACGGTGGTCGCCACCCGCAGATGACCGTCGTATTCCGAGAGCGCGTACTGATTGAGCAGCCAGCCAGGCACCGTGCCGGCGGCGACATAGCGGGGCGCTCCCGACCCGGTGGTGTCGAACTTGTACAGCTCGGTGTGCAGGGCGGTGGACGCCGAGGCGTCTTCCAGAGCCGTGGCCGCGTACCGCAGGTCATTGGCGATGTACAGGCTCTCGGCGGTGCCGTAGACGACGTTGCCGTCCGCGGTGATCGTCACGGTGTTCTCCAGGCTGAGTTCCCGGGTGAGATCTACAGAGAGCACCGTGAGCATGGAGCTACCGGTGTAGTTGGCCGGGTGACTGACGCGGTCACAGGGGATGAGGCCCTCCTCAACCGTGCCGGCGGTTTCGAGCCGGTAGCGCGGCAGCCAGTCCTCGATGGTGGAGTTGGCCAGCAGGATCTGGTTGGCGAGCAAGGCCTCGGTCTCGGACACGTCGACCTCGGGGTACCGCCATGGCAACCGAGGACCCGACCGGGTCACCAGCCTGACCTGGTCTCCTACCTGGCGGGCGTCGAGATATTCGCCGTCGAGGGTGAGATCGCTGATGATGCGAGGCGAGCCATCCGGGCCGGCTATCTCAACCAGGACCAGCCGAGTGGCGATGGCCGGGATATCCGTGGGCAGGGTGGAGGAGGCCGGGGGCACCGGGGGAGCGTCGGGGAGGATCACCAGGACCCGGTCCTCACTCAACAGCAACTGGCCACCCCACGACTCGGTGCTCAGGTCCAGGGTGGTCCTGTGCCGGGATGCCACGTCGACGATGTGTAACCGTCCACCGACGAGAGCGAAGACCCGCTCCCCATCGGTTTTGATCAGGTCAGGTTCGTCCACACCAGACTCATGGACGTTGGTGGTGGAGTAGTCACCGTCGGTGCGTTGGTCGGGGAGGACTTCCGCTGCGGCTGGGGCGCGGTCCGCTCCGCCCACCTCGGCGGCCCCGGCGGCGTCCTCGACTGCACCGGCGACGAAGTCGCCCGGCCGGGTCAGGCCCCACGGACTGATATACCGCCTCGCCGCGCTGGTCAGCCCTTCCAGGGCCTGATCGCAGGAGCGGAACGCCGTCAATGTCAACTCGCCGCTCACCGGGAACGGATCGTCGGCCTCGGAGCAACCCCCGACCGTCAGCCCGGCCATGACCACAGCGATGGATATCGTCGACCATCTATGTTTGCCTGCCATGTCACCTTGGACGGTGCCGGCGGCGGTTCGGTTCCTTTCAACGCTGGGTGGCCGGTAGTTGTGTACACCCCTTCTGGTTGATAAAGAGTGCGTTTCAGAATAAAACAACTCGTTGATCACTGAACGACGAGTGTTGTGTGGGACCTCGCGTGTCATCGGGCGACGCACCGGGCAGAGAGGTGCCGGCAGGGCTCGTCCGAGGGTGGTCAACGGTATGGAGCAACCGTCGGGAGCCGTCGCGGCCGAGACGTACACGTACGCACCCGGTCGGTGGCGGCCGGTTCCTAGGGTGGAGCGATGGATGATGTGGACCGCCGGATCATCACGCTGTTAGGGGCGGATGCCCGGCGTTCGTACGCCGAAATCGGAGAACGGGTGGCGCTGTCAGCGCCCGCTGTCAAACGCCGGGTGGACCGGCTGCGTGCCACGGGGGTGATCCGAGGATTCACGACCGTGGTTGACCCCACCTCGTTGGGTTGGACCACGGAGGCGTTCGTGGAGCTGTTCTGCACCGGCCGGACAACGCCGGCGCAGATCGCCGAAGCGGCACGACGCCATCCCGAGGTGGTCGCGGCTTACACCGTGTCCGGGGAGGCCGATGCGCTGGTGCATCTGCGTACGGCCGACATCCCGCACCTGGAGCAGGTGCTGGAGCGGCTGCGTGCCGAACCATTTGTGACACAGACCCGTTCGATGATTGTGTTGTCCCGGCTGGTCGAAAACCGGGACGCCGCGTTTGTGGCCGCGAGCGCCTCAAGGTGAGGCGCACCCGGATCACGCCCCAGTGACACATTCCCTGAGGGAACGAGCACACGGGCACTCAACCGGTGGTGTCCGGAAGCGTCACCTCGACAACCTCGGACCAGACGCGGACCAGGAACACTCCTCGGTCTGTGCGGGCGTCTGGTCGGAGGTGTCCCAGCGCACACCACGCCATCAGGCGTCGGCCCATTGCCGAACGTCGATTCGGTCAGGATTCTGCCGCTGGACGTTCGCTGCAGGCGGCGGTGTCCGGGAGAGGTGTCCGGGAGAACTGGTCCGCCTCGATCCGCTGCCTCCATCGCCGTTTCCCCATGTCGTGCGGTTCAGGCGTGTGATTCAGGCACACGGGTGAATCCCGAGCCCACGGCCGGATACCCCGTCCGGACCCCGTCGTCCGGACCTACAGCAAAGTCGCGATTGGCTCGGGTAACGGTGACGCATTCAGTGCAGGAGGGGGAAACGGTCGGCGGCGCAGGCCAGCAGTGCCCGCTCGGTGTGGTCGAGCTCGACCCGTCCGGTGCCCTTCAGGGCGTACTCCAGGTCGCTCCAGTCAGGACGGCGCGTCCCCGAGCCGAGCAGACCGTCGAGGGTGCGTCGCACCATCGTCAACGCCACCGTGCTAGGGAGGTGACCGTCCAAGTTCAGGTCCAGGTGATGGATCGTCCCCTCCACCGCCAAGGTGGTGATGAAGTCCGGCGTACTCAACACGTGGCCTCCGACGGTCAGCCGGGCGTCTGCGGGCTGAGCGGCCGCGGCCCGCAGCGCGGCGCTGGAGGTCTCGGCCCAGCGGTCGGCCAGGTCGGCGAACCGGGGGTACGCGGCCGCAGAAAGCCGCATAAACCGCTCGTGGGCCGCGGCGTCTGCGCGGGAGCGAGAGGCGGAGCCGTTCGGTAAACCACACAGCCGCCAGGCGACCTTCCAGTAGGACACGTAGTCCAGATTCGCCGGCTCTGTGGTGGGGGTGGCGAAAGCGACCAGAGCCCGCTGGGCATCCAGCAACAGGTGATGAACGATGTCCGCGACCCACCAGCCCGGACAGCGGCTGGGACGGGTGGCATCGGTCTCGGTCAGTTTCATCACCGTTTCGGTGATATCGCCGTATGCCGCACGGAGGGCCGCCAAGGCCTGCTCCCGGAACACCGCGGTTGGCTCACCGGCCCGTGTCATACCGAGTGGGCGATCAAGTCCCATGCTGTTCCTCCCCCGTGGGTGTTTTACTGATCTATCCCACTCTCGCCCGATCGTCGTTACTGTCACGTAGCCGACCAGGGGTCTGAAGGCGCCGGTAACCACTGTTTGTATGACCAGCCGTGCTTTCCGGACATGTTCCCAAGAACCATGGGATGCCGACTGATCCAGGGTGTAGGACTATCTGTTGCACAATTCGGGATGAATTAGGATCTATGGAACAGGTCCCGCCCCGAGTATGCGCGTCTGCGTTGTCCACCGCTCCGTGATCGGGCACCCTTTATCCGTGACGACGCAGGGGGGAAGGGGCGTCGCACGACCGGGAATCGGAAAGCCGACCCGTGGTGACTCGATCGTCGATCCAACGACGATGGTTGCCGAGCAGTCAGTTGCTCCGGTCCCGGGCGGCGCGAATGACCTGTCACGCGCGGCAAGGCCGCGTGAGGAGGCACTCGGTGGGCTAGGGTCAGCCAGGCCCACCGCTCGGCGTGCCCGTCGATTCAGCGACTCCTTGCAGGAGGGCAAATCCGCCGTGGCGCGTACTGCCGGGCATCGACCCGGAAATCAACCTCCTTCCGTCATGCCTTCGGGCACCTCACGACTCCTCACCGCTTTACGGCAACTGCGTCGGACGATTGGCACGCTCCGCTACCAGCTCGTGCTACCCGGCTCTGACGCGGTCAAGCAGGAAGCGCAGGCGCTGAGCGCTCAGCTGGACGACTACCTGCTGCCGCGGGTGGCGTACCTGGATGCTCCATTGCTGGTGGTGGTCGGCGGTGCCACAGGAGTGGGTAAGTCGACCTTGGTCAACAGTCTGGTCCGGGCCGCGGTTAGCCCAACGGGCGTTCTACGCCCCACGACCCGGACCCCGGTCCTGGTGTGCCATCCGGCGGACGCCCAGTGGTTCGGCGACACCCAACTGTTCCCGGAGCTGGAACGTGCCTTCGAGGAGCCGGCGCAGACCGAGAGTCTGCAGGTGGTCGCGGCTCCGAGCCTGACGCCGGGCTTGGCGTTTTTGGACGCGCCGGACTTGGACTCGGTGGTGGAGGACAGCCGGCGGTTGGCCAACCGTTTGATCGCCGCCGCGGATCTGTGGCTTTTCGTCACCACCGCCGCGCGGTACGCCGACGCGGTGCCCTGGGAAGCCCTGATCGCCGCCCGGGACCGGGGGACGGTGCTGGCCGTCGTGCTGGATCGGGTCCCCGAATCCGCACTGCGGGTGGTTGTGCCTCATCTGGGGCAGATGCTGTCGGAGCACGGCCTGGGTGAGGTGCCGCTGTTCGTGCTGCGGGAGTCCCCGCTGGATGACCAGGGCCTGCTTCTGGACTCTGAGATTGGGCCAATGCGGGAGTGGTTCACCCGGTTGGCCGCCGATCCTGAGTGGCATGTCGCCCTGGGACGCCGCGCTTTGGATAGCGTGTTGCGGGCGCTCCCAGCCCGGGTCCACCTGCTCGCTGAGCACGCCGATGCGGAGCAGAACGCCGTCGAGATGCTTGAGGCGGCTGTCGACGCCGCGTACGCCGACGCGATGGACATGGTGGACAGTGGCCTGCGGGACGGTGTGGTGCTCGCCGGTGAGGCACTGACCGAGTGGCGGGAGTTTGTCCGAGGCGGGGAGCTGGCGAGGAGTCTGCGGGCCCGACGTGGACGGTTCCGGGACCAGTTGCGGGCCACCGTCACCGGCCGGTCACTCCCCGGTCAGCGACTGATGGCGGCGTTGGAGTCGGGGGTGGCGGCGTTGGTGCTCGCCGCCGCGGTTCAGGGAGCTGAACAGGCGTCGGCGCGGTGGCGCGCGTACCCCGCCGGGCAGGCGTTGCTGGAGGACGCCGCCGCAGCCGATCCGCCGGTGGATCTGAGCCAGCCAAGCCCAGGATTGGCGAATGAGATCACCAGCGCGATCCGGTACTGGCGGGAAGGCATCCAGGAGTCGGTACGCCAGGCCGCCGAGGCCACGAGTACACGTCTGACCACGCATTCGCTTCAGGCGACCACCGTGCTGGTAATGGTGATCGCTCTGGTTTCTGGAAGCTCCCAACTGGAGGATCAGGAGCTGGAGGTCGGGGAGACCCGGCTGTCCTTGGAGCAACTGCTGACGGCGGTCTTCAAGGACGAGGAGCTGCAGAGGCTGGCCATCCAGGCCCGCGAGGACCTCTTGGAACGAGTACGCGGGATGCTGGCCGCGCAGCGACGGCGGTACTCCGTGGCGGTGGAGGCGACGGGGGTCGATCCCTTGTCAGGGGAGCGCCTGCGGCACGCCGCGGCGGCGGTGGAGCTGGCCCGGGTCGAGGTCGAGCTGGTGCCACGCACGGAGCGGCCACGAGGCGCGATCAACACCTCCACAGAGGATGGTGGGGCGTCGGAGGCGGCGCTTGAGCCGTCCGGGCCAGAGGCCAGCGGCGTGGAGAGCGTCGCGATTCCTGAGGCCGCGCCGGATCAGCCTGGGTTTGACACAACCCCGGCCGATGAGGCGTTGTTCGACGAGGCGCTGTTTGATGAGCCCGCGACCGGGGAAGGTATCCCCTCGGCTTCCGAGGCTCCAACCGGGGAGGAAGCTCCACCCGGGCCGGAGGAGTCGTACTGGCCGGAGGAGCCGTTCACCGCGGCGGAGGATGACAGCGTGGCCGCGCATCCCGTGGAGGAGCCCGTCGGCATCGCAGGGTCTGGCGTTGAAGACGGCCGGAAGAACACCCCGATTGGCGGGCTCGCCGCGGAGTCTGGCGCCGGGCCGATCACGTGGCGCGGCGACGGGTACGCCCCTGAGACGGCGTGGAGCGCGGAGGCGTCATCCAATGGGGACAGCTACGGAAGGAGCAGCGGCGAACAGGCCGACATTCGAAAGGATGTGGGCGTGAACACCGAGGTGTGGGAGAAACCGTGACTACCCTGGCGGCCGAAACCACCGATACTTCACTCACCCCCCGGGGAGCAGATATCAACACCCTCGGCGCTCGGGTTGAGGCGCTCTACCGATTCCTGGACATCATGTCCGGGCGCGTACCGGTGGAGCGACTCGCCACCGCCCGGGCCGCCGTGGACCTGGTGCGGGAACGGCTTCGGCTGTCCCGGGACCACACCGTCGTGGCGCTGGCTGGTGCGACCGGTAGCGGGAAATCCAGCCTGTTCAATGCTCTGGCTCGACTCGGGCTGTCCCGGGTCGGCCCGCGCCGGCCGACCACCGGGGTGCCGCACGCATGCGTCTGGCATCCCGAGGGCGCCGAGACGCTGCTGGACTGGCTCGGGATCCCGAAGCGGCAGCAGTTTGCGCGGGAGACCGCTTTGGACGGTGAGGACGAGGCTCCTCTGCGCGGACTGGTGCTGATTGACCTGCCCGACTTCGACTCTGTCGAGGCTGGACACCAACGGGAGGTGGACCGGATTACCAGTCTGGCGGATCTGGTGATCTGGGTCCTGGATCCCCAAAAGTACGCAGACGCGATCGTGCATGAGCGCTACCTGCGGAGGTTGGCTCCGTACCAGGACGTCACCGTGGTGGTGCTCAACCAGATCGATCGGCTCAGTCCGGCCGAGACCGAGCAGTGCCTCGTTGACCTGCGGCGACTGCTGGACGAGGCGGGTCTGACTCGGGTACGCCTCTTCAGCGCCTCCGCCGTCACCGGTGCGGGAGTGCCTCAGCTGCGCCAGCTGCTGGAGGAGACCATCGCACATCGGCAGGCCTCGCTGTGGCGGGTCAGCGGCGACGTTGACACCGCCGTGGAGGCGGTCTCCGGACTCGTCGGGCCGCTCACGACCGAGGAGGCCGTGGATCAGGGGACGCTCTCCGAGCTCACCATTGCCTTGGGGGAGGCCGTGGGGGTTTCGGCCCGTACCGCCGCGATTGAGCGGTCGGAGTACCGCCGTGGCCGGTGGCTGACGGAGTGGCCGATACCGCGCTGGCTGCGTGGGCTGCGCAGGGACCCACTGCGGCGGTTGCCTGAGGAGATGGCCGGTCCAGAGTTTGCACACCTGAGGGCGGATGCCGACGAGGCGGAGGTGGCGACAGGGAGCGGCACCTCCCACGTGCCCCAGCACGCCGCGACCGAACCGATGATGCTGTCTCGGTCCCGGATCGAGCGGACAGGGCGCACCCTGGCCGAAAAGGTCACCCAAGACCTGCCCGAGCCGTGGCCCACCGCGATCCAGACCGCCGCGTGCCGCAATGTCGACCTGCTGCCGGACGCGTTAGAGCGGGCGGTATCCGGGGTCGACTTCAGGGCGCAGCGGCCGCCCCTGTGGGCCCGGATAGGGTACGTGCTGCAGCTGGTGCTGGCTCTGATCGCCATCGTCGGGCTGGGCTGGTTGCTCATCGGTTGGACCGGACTGGTCGATTGGCCGAGGGTGATGGGCATGCCCGCGCCTGTGGCGATGCTCGTGGGCGGCGTGGTGCCGGGGATTCTGTTCGACCTGGTGTGCCGACCGCTGGTGTCGCGGTCAGCACAGCGCCGGGCAGCGCAGGCCGGACAGCAGCTGCGGGCCGCGGTCTTTGAGGTGGCGGAGGAGCAGATCATCACGCCGGTACGGCAGGAGTTGCAGGCGTACGCCGACGCGTGGAAAGTTTTGGCCGCCGCGCGTGGGGAGCAGCCGCCCGCCGGGTATCGGGCGTAGGGTACACCCTATGTCTGAAACCGCCCCACCACCTTCAGGCCCCGGAATCTTCGCCGACGTCATGGAGGTGGCGGCGCCGATCGCGGATCTGCCGACTCTCTTCGACGCCGAACTGGCCGTGTCATCCCTGCTCGGGGGTGCCTACGCGGCCGCCGACACCAACCGGGCTCAGGCCGTGGCGTGGTTCACCCAGAACCTGGTCGATTACGCAGGCGGGGAGCGTACGCCACGGTCCCGCGCGTTATTGGCGGGGTTGGCCGGCGCGGCGCCCAGCGAGGAGCTCGCCGCTACCGCGGCGGCGGCCGGGGCGGCCCTGAAGACGACGGGGCCGGCCTGGGTGAGCGAAGCCGGCACGGTGCGCTGCACCGGGACGTGGCGGGCCACCGACCTCTATGCCGACCAGGCCCAGTACGTGGCCACCTTCGCGTACCCGGACCAGGAACGAGGCGGCCCTGAGCACACCGTCTGTGTCCTGGTAGATCACAACGCCCGGATCGCCAAGGACCTGTTCGTGGCGGTCGGCACCGACATTGTCCGTCGTTGGCAGGAAGCCGCTGCGGAGGAGAGTGACATCCTGCTGGAGGCGGTCAGCGCCGACACGCTGCGGGCCGTGGTCGAGTCCGGTATGGACCAGGCGGACCGGCTGGAACAGCCACCGAGTGACTCCTATGTGGAGGAGTGGGCGGTCACCCGTGCTCGGTTGGCGCTGCTGCCCACGCGTGCTGAACCGGCCGCCGGTGACGAGATTGACCAGATCCTCGCTGATTTCCTGAGCTCTCCCTTCGCGGCGCGGGTGGCGCCTGAGGCGCCGCCGGGAGAGGCAGTTCTGAGGGCCTGTGTGACCGCCGCGATTGAGTACGCCGTCACCGCCAACAGCGGGGATCCCCTGCGGTGGAGCCCTACCGCCGTTGATCTTTTCCTCATCGACTGGGCGTCCGATCACGCGGCGCTTGACGACGACGCCGCTCCCTGGCTGCCGGAGGTGCTGTCGGCCTTCGTCCAGTACGCAGGACAACGCCGTGGGCTACCGGAACAGGCGGTAACCGCCACGATTCGGGCGATCGCCGACGCCGCACCCCACTACACCGACGCGATCCTCGGCCTGGAAGCGCCGGTTCAGGAACTGCTGCGCCGTATGGTGGCCGACGGCGTGGACCCCACCGACCAGGATGAGGTGGCCGAGTGGGTGATCGCCTACCGGGCCGCTCAGGAGCGCGCCGCCCGGGACCACCGCGACACCCCGCCTGTGGATTGAGCGTTGAGGGCTCACCACGAACCCGCCACCCCACGCGCTGTGCGTTGATGCGTGTCGTCTGGTGCCGTTCACACATCTATCCGGTGCGTATTCGGCATGCTTTGTCGGTACGCCGTTTGCCGAACGGTCCATCGGGTAGTGACTCGGCCAGTCACTGACCGGAACCGTCGCTCACCAGAGCGTGGTCATGGATCGGGGGATTCGGTGAAGCGGAACGATAAGCATGCGGTCGCGCAAGCTGTCCACGACCTCGGCTCCGCCCTATGGTTCGGAGGCTCGGTCATGGGGATCGTGGGGGTGCACGAGGCTGGACCCGAACTGGAGTCCGACATTGACCGAATTCGGGTCGCGTCAGCCGCCTGGAGACGGTTCGGTCCGGTCGAGTGGGCCGGGATCGTCGCGTCAGCGTTGGCTGGGCTCCGACTGACCAAGTCAAGCGCGTCGCGGTTGGCGACCCAGCGCGGTTTCGGCTCCGTTGGGGCATTGAAAGCGGGGTTGACCTTAGCGGGCGCCGCCGCCACCGCCTACTCCGCGTATCTGGGTAGCCGAATCTCGGCGCTGGCGGAGCAGACCCGGGAGAAAGGCCAGATCACCGCGGTGAAGGATGCGACGGAACCCACCGCCGCCACCCCGCCCGACTTGGCCAGCCTGCAACGGCGCCAACGGTATTTCCAGTGGGTCGTGCCGCTCCTCGCCGGGGCCAACATCGCGTGCGGCTCCTACCTGGTGCAGTCCTACCGTCCCGGCGCGACGGTGCGGGAGGTCATGGGGCGTCTGCTCGCGAAGCGCCGCGCGTCGACCTGACCACACGAGTACCGGGGCGGCACCACGAGGGGTACGCGGATCAAACGGTTTGGGCGTACCCCTCACTTCGTGTCGTGTCGTCGCTGGCTGGGGCCAGGCGAGCCTGGATGAGAGCGTGGGTGCCGCTGGTACGCCAGTTCGCGCCGGAGGCCTCCAGCGCCGCGAGCGTCGCCTCGTCAAGCCCCACAATGACGTCGGATTTGAGGGTACGCAGGGTCGCCACCGGCCCGGGGAAGTACGCGGTGAGCTCCTCGAACGTCGAAGTCGCCGGCCAGTGCCGGTCCCCGACCAGCCGTCGGTAGTTCAGATCCCCCTTCATGATCGTCAGACGGGCTCGTGCGAACCGGTCGGCTAAGTTGGCGGGAAGGTCGTGGTAGGACAGCGGCGCCCGATAGAAGGAGTGGGTGTAGATCTCCAACCCTCCGTCACTGAGGGCCCGCCACAGGCGACGCCCAGCCTCGACCACCGGCTCAGGGCCGCTGAGCAGCTGACGCAGGCACTCGATGACATCCGCGGTGGTCGCGTCAGAGACGAAGTACGGGTACGGCTTGACGTGCAGCTCCACACGTTCGGCCAGGCCGGTGTGGAGCAAGTGGTCGATCAGGATCAGGTCGGGCAGCAGCTCCCGGCCCGCGTTGTCAGCGACCAGGCAGACGGGGCCCGGCGCCGTCGACGTCAACCACTCGGTCATCTGAGCGCTGTCGTCGACGATCAGGTCGGTGACCCGGTCGCGACTGTCCACACCTGGGTCGCTGATCCGGAACCCCAGATCGGCGCGGTTACCCCATAACGCGGCCCGCAGCAGCGTCGGCCAGCGCTGCGGCTCCGGGAGCGACACCACCTCCCCCAGAGCGGCCAATTCGGTGGCCAACGCCGAAGCGTCGGCCAGCTCAGCGGCCTTCGCAGGCCCGAACGGGTCGATGCCTCGCCACGGACCGTCCGCGAAGTACCCGACCGCCTCCAGCAGCCTGCGGTAGAAGTAGCTCTCCGCCCACAGGAAAGGGACGTCGAACCAGGACAGGCCAAGATAGCCACGTTCCCAGTGGCGCCACTGCTCCCGGTCGTACGCGTCGTCAGGGAGCGGACTGATCGCCCCTGTGGTGATCTCCTCCAGCAGCCGCTGGAGAGCCTGCCGCGTCACGGGCGGGTACGGGTGAGCCTCGCGTACCCGCCGGATCAGCTCCGGATGACGCTGATGAAGCACACGCCACGGGAACGATCCGGGCTCGTTACCCCGAATCGGACTCGGAAGCGGAACCGCCGAGGATGTCACGAGATCACTTTCTCATTCGTTCGTGCCATCCAGCGTCCCTACCCGCGGTTTTACCAGTATCCGCAGGCTACGGTGTCGCCTGCGATCATCTGGTGCTCGGGAGGCGACCCTGACCCGACGCACCACCGATCGGATTCACCGACCTCAGCGTTGTGACACCGGTTCCAGAAAGGGTGCGCGATGGCGGCGGAGTCGACCGATCCAACACAGGATCCGAACGCTCCTAGGCAGGGCGCCGGCCTGGCATTCACGGCGGCAGGCCTGACCATCATTGTGGTGGGCGCGGTGTTCTCCGTGCTGCCACCTCACTCAATAGTGGGCGCTCTCATCGGCATTGTCGGGGCTTTATGCATCGGGGTTGGCGTGGTTAAACTCGCGGGCTCCCCGAAGCTGCTGCTGGTTGGGTTGATTGTGGGAGCCCTGCTGGTCGCGTCGCTCACGATAAGCACCAAGACGGTGGCGCGTGAGGTCGTGGGCGAAACGATCGTCTGCGAGGTCACCAGCCAAGACACGGAGACCACGCGGGGACGCCGGGGCCGGACCCGGACCAGCTACGTCCACCAGGTGAGCTGCCCCAACGGCGAGCAGTACGAGATCACCACGGGTTCGTCCAACCGGCAACCGCTTGGGCCGGTGGAGGTCATCTACGACCCCAACGACCTGATCGAGCCCGACTTCGCCGACCGGCACGACCCCATGTTCGCGGCGTTGCAGATCATCGGGACGCTGTTGGCGCAGCTGGTGCTGATCCTCGTGGCGTGGATCATGGGCGCGCGTAAGCTCGCCGCCGCCCAGCGCGCCGCGGCTCAGAGGCAGGGCCAGTTCCCCGGTGGGCCCGGTTGGCCGCAGGGACCCGCAGGGTACGCGGCTCCGGCCGGATACGTCGGAGCGCCCTACGGTGCCCCCTACCCGCCGCAGGGGCACCCGGGGTACCCGCCGGGCCCGTACCAGAGGTAACTCGCGCCGTTCCACAGACCCGATAACGACCGATAAGGGGAGCCCTGGTGATGGCTCCCCTTATCGGTTCATCGGTTTCGATGCCCCGTCTAGGAGGCAGAGGAGACCAGGACGCCCCGGCGTAGCGCCTCGTACGCCTGGGGATCCCGGCGGGCCAGGGTGGCACGCGCCCGCCGGCGGTAGCGGATCAGTTGGTACACGCCCAAGCCCCACAGCAGGTACTGCGTCGCGAACGCCCAGCGGAAACCCTCCAGCGAGTATCCGCCTGTCAGGTCGAGCACCACACCGACGACCAGGATCGTGATCAGAGAAGCGACGAACCCACCCACGTTCACAATGCCTGTGGCGCTTCCCAGGCGAGCGACCGGGTTGAACGATCGGGCGTGGTCGAATCCGATCACTGACGCCGGACCGGTCGGGCCCAACGCGATCACCAGGAAGACCAGCAGCGGGAACGGGGCGTGGCCGGGCCACAGCAGCACCACCGTCCACGCCGAAGCGGCCAGCCCGATCACCCCGAGCGCGATCCGGGTGCGGTGGAAGGGGAAGCGGCCGGCGAGCTGCCCGAGAAGCGGGCCGACCAGGATGCTGGTGAGAATCAGCAGACTTAGCAGGCCGCTGGCGGTGGCGGGGGACAGGCCCTGACCCGCCACCAGGAAGGGGAAGCCCCACAGCAGGGTGAAGACGGTGCCGGTGAACTGGGTGGTGAAGTGAGTCCATAACCCAAGTCGGGTGCCGGGTTCCCGCCAGGCCGCGACCAGGTTCGTCCGGAGCCGCTGCCACGACATCACACCGGGGCGGGAAGCGGCGGCGTCCCGCGCGTTAGGAGCGTCATAGACGGTGACGATCAGCGGTACCGCCAACACCACGCCGAGCGCGGCGGCGCCGAGGTAGGTGGTGGTCCAGCCGAACTCCCGGAGCGAACCGGTCAGCGGCGCCGCGGAGATGATCGCCCCAATCTGCCCGAGGACTCCGGTGAGCTGAGTGACCAGCGAGACCCGGTGAACCGGAAACCAGGCCGCTGCTAATCGGAGCACACTGATGAAGATGGCGGCGTCACCGGTACCCAGCAGCACCCGAGCGATCAGCGCAGGGGCCAGGGAATCGGCGAGCGCGAATACGGTCTGCCCGACAGTCATCAGGCTCAACCCGGCCAGCAGGGTGCGACGGGGGCCGATTGCGTCGAGCACCATCCCGACCGGGATCTGCATCCCCGCGTACACCATCAACTGGAGGACCGGGAGGACAGCGAGGGTGGATGCGTTGATGCCGAACCGGTCCGCGGCTTGGATGCCGGCGACGCCCAGGGAATTGCGATGGAAGATCGCCAGGATGTAGACGGCGACGCCAGTGCCCCATACCAGCCAGGCCAGGCGTGAGGAGCGGGGATTCACGTTCCCCCATGCTATGGCGCAGTAAGGCCTGGTCAGCCGGATGCGACACGTGGGTCTGGCCACATAACGTCAGGGGCAGCCGGCCATCCGGTGACGTCTGGCACCCACTGGTGGGGAACGGGCTCCTCCGGTCGCTCTTCAGCGAAAGCTGGAGAAACGACGGCTTCCTGCCAAAAGTCAGGAGCAGGAACAGGGGCGTGCGGCCGTGGCCGAGCGGTGTTGTCGCGCGGGGCACGCATCCACTGGTCGGCGCGCGGCTCGGGGGTGGGCACAGCCGTAGGCGCCTCTGTTGCTTCGAGCACGGACCGCCGTGCGGGTGGGACGGGTGCGGTCGGTGAGACGTCGGCGTTCTCCCGCACCACAGGCCCTGTATCCACAGAGGACATGCGCGGGGAGCTGAGCCGGCCGTTACGGCATGGGTGTGGGGGCGGTGGCTCCGGTTCGCTGAGGGATGGGCAGTCCGGTAACGACACCACGCACTGTAACAGGGTGAATACCCCGATGGTCCCCTCAAGAAGGGCCGACCACACCGGCAGCTCTTCAAGAGGAGGGGGATAGAGCCCGGGAGGTGGAGGAGGCGCCGGAAGCGGTGGATCCGGATACCCCGGAATCGGCTCCTCCGTGGGTGGGGTCGTACTGGGAGGCGTGGCGGGGGCGGGGGAGGACGAGGGGGGATGCGGTGGTGACACCACCGGGCCGCTGATATCCGACACGGGGGGATCCGCCGGTGACACGATCACGACGTTGTCATCGTCGTCCACGGCATCCACAAATGACGGAGGATCCAGCGCTGGTGGCGTGGACGGGGCCGCCGGCGACGGATGCTCCGACGGCTGCTGATCAGGAAGAATCAGCACCGGACCACCCGTCGGGCCGGCCACAAACGGAGTGGTACGCGCTGCAGGCCCACGCTCTAGTTGAGAAGCTCCGGTGGCGACCACGATCGCCGTGGCGCTGGAAGCGAGCAGCACCAAAAGCGCAACCGGGGTGAGGTAGGCGCGGGAGAGCCCACCCTGGTGGAGCTGGGGACGGCGCAGGGAGCGTCGGGTGTTGGCACGGGCACGGCGGCTCAGCAGAGTGAGGCGTCCTCGCTCGCTTGACCATGGATGTGCCTTCGGCATCAGTTCCCCCGATCCTGCCTACCGTCCCGGTCAGGAGCGTGCCCCGACCGGTGGCCTGATTCTCTTCCTATAGGGACCTCTCAACGGAGGTCTATAGAGGCGAATGTCTATGTAAGGGTCGCCTCTCCGGAGCTTCGGCGCGACCCCTTCGGCGTGTTACGACGGAGAGGTTCGATGCCGGATCAAGCTATTTGAGCATTTTTCCTCTGGTATGGCTCGGCAATCTGTTCGATGGCGTGGGTGTGTCGCGGTAATGCGGATGCGCCACCGCGTAACGCCACTCGGCCTCGAATGCTTATCGTTCCAACCAGACGGATCATTCCTCAGTGGTCAGTGGGCTAGCCAGTCGGCGGCGTGGTTACGCCACCGCGCGCTGGTCAGCATGAGAAACATTAAACGACGTGACAACGGGACCGGTAGGAGATAGGCCACTGTGGAGTATCCATCGTGGAGTTTCGCGACAAAATCCGAGCCGGTTCGTCAGGACCAAACGCGTGAGAGGACGGGGTGAGGTCATCGCCGCTCTCACGCATACCGCGGATACCTAGAGGCGCCATAACGCCTGCTCACGGCTCTGGTGTCCACCAGCTGACCTGGCTCACCGACAGAGTCTGCCCGCAGGCCCGTACCACTGCCAACCACGCGGCCGAGCCTTTCGCGGAGAGCTCTCTCACTGTCGAGGCCCGAGGGAAGCCGGGACCAATGACACAACGGCGCGCACGCACCGCTCTTACCAAGCGGCTGACTCCGTGACGGCGCATGACGCCCTAGGAATAGGCCAGAGAGACGATCGGTCAGCAACGCAAGAGTGTTATCACTGTTTGTATAGGAGAGTGTATGCCGGATCGCGGTGCTCTTGTGACGCCGGTTTCTACCCTGTGCGCATCACGTAGATGGGAGGAACGGGCAGAAGAACAGGGAGCGCATGGCGGCGGCTGGAAGCAGCGTGTGACGGCGGCACGGTTGAGCAGGTGGGTGGACGCGGGAAAAATCCCTCAGCGACTATGCGGGGTGAATGCGGTGGCGGCTGCGTCTTTACCTGACGGACGAGTGCTCATCGCCGCCGTCGGATACGACTCCATGGTGTGGTTATGGAATCCAGTGACCGGAACCCGCATCGGTGGCCCTTTAACCGGCCATGAAAATGCGGTATTCGCGATGGCGGCGGTGCCACTGTCTGACGACCACACCCTCATCGCCACCGGCGGTACCGATGGCACGGTGCGGTTGTGGGATCCGATCACCTGCACCCAGGTCGGTGACCCGTTGACCGGACACAAAGGCTGGATAGGCGCGGTGGTGGCTGTGCCGTTTCCGGTTGGACGTACGCTTGTCGCCAGCGGCAGTACCCGAGACAAGGTATTGCGGTTTTGGGATCCAATAACCGGCATTCCGCTCGGCGGTCTGAATAACAAAAGCCCAATAAGCAAGATAGCGGCCGTGCCGCTCCCCGACGGCCGTGTGCTTATCTGCACCGGCGGCAGTGAGGGAACAGTGCAGTTATGGGATCCCCTCACCTGCGCCGCGGTCGGTGAGCCTCTGATCAGCCCTGACAGTCGGGGGTACGCGATGGCGGTGGTGCCGTTGACTGACGGGCAGACCCTCATCGCCACCAGCGGGGGCGAAGGGGTGGTGCGGTTGTGGGATCCAGTGGCCGGCACCCCGGTCGGTTCACCCCTGACCGGCCCCACAGGCCCGGTGTATGAAGTGGTGGCCGTGCCGATACCACACGCGGACGCTGAACGCGGCCAGGAGCGATGACGGTCGTACCGCTTTCCTGTGGCGTGTGCCATGTCCTCCTCGTTTCCCGAGCGCGGACGGTGCGAACTGCGCTGTTCTGTGCCGCCACCCGGAGAGCGCATCGAACCTGGTTTCCTTCACCGCAGTCCACACCTTGGACCTGCTCCACAGCCACGAGACTTCCCCAATGAAGCTCAAGCCGACACCGCTGTGCTGGAGTTGGCCGCTGGTAGTGATTGGAGGAAAGCCGCATGGTCGAGGATCAGCAGTGGCGTCTACATGTACAGGCCCG
>Ga0207873_1000665_pt1 | contig 36528 bp, 36 predicted proteins | sample BGWIniCompost_FD_187373 | JGI IMG/M metagenome (GOLD analysis project Ga0207873, IMG submission 187373) | Cellulose adapted compost microbial communities from Newby Island Compost Facility, Milpitas, CA, USA - BGW Initial Compost (SPAdes)... ... | reverse complement strand
GACAAGATGGCCGACCAGATCAGCGACGCCATCCTCGACGCGATCCTCGAGCAGGACCCGATGGCCCGGGTGGCGTGCGAGACGATGGTCACCACCGGCCTGGCCATCGTCGCGGGCGAGATCACCACGTCGGCCTACGTCGAGATCCCGACCATCGTCCGCGAGACGATCAAGGGCATCGGCTACGACCGCGAGGCCGTCGGCTTCGACGGCAACACCTGCGGCGTCATGACCTCGATCGACCCGCAGTCGCCGGACATCGCCCAGGGCGTCGACAAGGCCTACGAGGTCCGCACCAGCGGCGCCGACGAGGAGCTCGACAGCCAGGGCGCCGGCGACCAGGGCATGATGTTCGGGTTCGCGGTCGACGAGACCGAGGACCTCATGCCGCTGCCGATCTGGCTGGCGCACCGCCTGGCCCACCGCCTGTCGGAGGTGCGCAAGGCCGGCATCCTGCCCTACCTGCGGCCCGACGGGAAGACGCAGGTCACCTTCGAGTACGAGGACGGCCGGCCGGTGCGCCTGAAGACCGTCCTCATCTCCACGCAGCACCAGCCGGGCCTCGACGCCGAGACCCTCATCAAGCCCGACCTCGTCGAGCACGTCATCCGGCCGCTCGTGCCGCCGGAGTTCCAGGACGACGACTACGACGTCCTCGTCAACCCGACCGGCACGTTCGAGCTGGGCGGCCCGCACGCCGACTGCGGCCTCACCGGGCGCAAGATCATCGTCGACACCTACGGCGGCGCCGCCCGCCACGGCGGCGGTGCGTTCTCGGGCAAGGACCCGTCCAAGGTCGACCGGTCCGCCGCCTACGCCGCCCGCTGGGTGGCCAAGAACCTCGTCGCCGCCGGTGCGGCCCGGAAGGTCGAGGTGCAGGTGGCCTACGCCATCGGCGTCGCCCGCCCGGTGTCGACGATGGTCGAGACCTACGGCACCGAGAACGTCGACCCGGCGAAGATCGCCAAGGCGGTCGACGAGGTGTTCGACCTGCGGCCGGCGGCCATCGTGCGCGACCTCGACCTGCGCCGGCCCATCTACAAGCGCACCGCGGCCTACGGCCACTTCGGGCGCAACGACAAGGAGCTCACCTGGGAGCAGACGACCAAGGTCGACGACCTGAAGTCGGCGCTCGGCCTCTGAGCGCCGAGCCGTCGCTCCTCGAGGGCGAGCCGGCCCGGCAGGTCGTCCGCGTCCTGCCCGACGAGCCGGCCATCGGCAAGACCTTCGACTACCTGGTCCCCGACTCGCTCGGGGACCAGGTCCGCGTCGGCGACCGGGTGCGCGTCGCGCTCGGGGGCCGGCGGGTCGGCGGCTGGGTCGTCGCCGTCGGGGTCGAGCCGCCGGCCGGGGTGGCGCTGCGCCCGCTCGCCCGCTGGTCGGGCCGGGGGCCGGCCCCCGAGCTCATCGAGCTGGCCGAGTGGGCCGCCTGGCGGTGGGCAGGGCGCCCGGCCAGCCTGCTGCGCACGGCCTCGCCCGAGCGGGTCGTCCGGCACCTGCCGCCGCCCCGGCGCGCCCGCCCCCGGCCCGTGCCGGCCTCGCCGGTGACCCGGCTCGTCGACGAGGCCCTCGCCCGGCCGGTGTCGCTGGTGCGCCTGCCGCCGGCCGCCGACCCCACCGAGGTGCCGCTGGCGGTGGCGGCCACCCGCGGCCACACGCTGGTCGTGTGCCCGACGGCCCCGCTGGCCGCGGCGGTGGAACGCCGACTGCGGCGGGCGGGCGTGCCGGCGGTGCGGCACCCCGAGGGGTGGGCGGCCGGCGCGGCCGGGGCGACGGTGGTCGGCACCCGGGCCGCGGTCTGGGCCCCGGTCGGCGACCTGGGGGCGGTCGTCGTCGTCGACGAGCACGACGAGGCCCACCAGCAGGAGCAGGCCCCGACGTGGCACGCCCGCGAGGTGGCCGTCGAGCGGGCCCGCCGAGCCGGCGTCCCCTGCGTGCTGACCTCGCCGTGCCCGTCGCTGGAGGCGCTCGCCCTCGCCCGCCCGCTGACCCCGCCCCGGAGCGCCGAGCGGGACGGGTGGCCGGTGGTCGACGTCGTCGACATGCGGCGGGAGGACCCGCGCGCCGGTCTGCTGACGCCCGCGCTCGTGCGGCTGCTGCGCAGCGACCGCCGGGTGCTGTGCGTGCTGAACCGGACGGGGCGGGCCCGGCTGCTGGCCTGCGCCGCGTGCGGCGAGCTGGCCCGGTGCGAGCGCTGCGACGCCGCGGTGGCCCAGCCGTCGGCGGGCGTGCTGCGCTGCACCCGCTGCGGCACCGAGCGGCCGGTCGTGTGCGCCGCCTGTGGCGCCGGCCGGATGAAGGCGCTGCGCCAGGGCGTGACCCGGGTGCGGGACGAGATCGAGGCGCTGGTGCGGGAGCCGGTCGCGGAGGTGACCGGCGCCCGCCCCGCCGGCGACGCCCTCGCGGCCCGGGTCGTCGTCGGCACCGAGGCGACGCTCCACCAACTCGACCGGGCCGACGTCGTCGCCTTCCTCGACGCCGACCAGGAGCTGCTGGCCCCCCGCTACCGGGCGGCCGAGCAGGCGCTCGCGCTGTTCGCCCGGGCGGCCCGGCTGCTCGGCGGCCGGTCCGGCGGCGGGCGCCTCGTGGTCCAGACCCACGTGCCCCGCCACGAGGCGGTGCAGGCGGCCCTGCACGGCGACCCGGTGCGGGTGAGCGAGGCCGAGCACGAGCGCCGCACGCTGCTGCGCTTCCCGCCGGCGACCGCGCTCGCCGAGGTGTCGGGCCCGGCGGCGGGGGAGCTGGTCGCGGCCCTCGGCCACCCGCCCGGCGTGGAGGTCCTGGGCCCGGCCGACGGCCGATGGCTCGTGCGGGCGCCCGACCACCGCACCCTGTGCGACGCGCTGGCCGCCACGCCCCGCCCGGCCGGTCGCGTGCGCGTCGCGGTCGACCCGCCCCGGGTCTGACCCTGCCGCCGCCCGCCGGGGGCGCGGGGCGTTCCGGCGTCCGTCCGGTGTGGTCGTGGCGATGAGGGACGCCGGACGGGGGGTGGGGACGGTGCCCGGGCCGGTGCTGGCCTCGGCTCGGGCGGCTCACGCGCCCGGGCCCGGGCGGTCCGGGGCGGCGCGGGCGGCGGCGACCAGGGCGGCACCGGCGACGGCGTGGCCGGCCAGGGCCAGCACCAGCGCGGGCTCGACGTCGGTGCGCAGGCCCGCGACCCGCGAGCACCAGGCGACGAGGACGGCGTGCACGGCGACCAGGACGAGCGCGTCCCGGACGCCCCGGGCGGGGCGGAGGGCGCCGAGCCGGCGGAGCACCGGCTCCAGCGCCAGCAGGCCGAGGCAGGCGACACCGCCGACGACGGAGCCGAGCCGCCCCCGGCCGTCGAGGGCGACGGTCCAGGCGACGACGGCCACCGTGGCGAGCGCGCCGCCGCCCCCCAGCCGGCCCCAGGCGAACGGCCAGCCGAGCGCGGCCGCGGGGAGGGCCGCCCCGAGGAGGACGGTCGCCATCTCGGTGTCGGGCACGGTGAGGTAGACGCCCGCCACCGTGACCGCCACCAGCACGGGCCCGACCCCCGGCGCCGGCTGCACCCCGGCGCCCGCCCGGGAGGCCCCGCGCCCGGCGGCGCGGTCGAGGTCGGCCGCGGCCGCGCCGCCCACGACCGTCGTGGCCACGACGACCGGCCGGACCCACCCCGGGTCGGTGGGCAGCGCCGCGGCCAGCACCAGCGCACCCGGGACGGCGGCGACCAGGTGCAGGGCCCACCGATCGGCGAGGTACCCGCCCGCCGCCAGCAGGGCGAGGGCCAGCACGACCTGGTCGTCCACCGGCAGGACGTGGCGGTCGAGCGCGGCCACCGCGGCGCCGGCGACGACGACGCCGGCGAGCGGCACGCGGCGGCGGAGGGCCAGCGCGACGGCGGCCACGACGGCGGCGCCCAGCGCCGCCCAACCGCACGCGGCCCGGAAGCCGGGATCGTCGATGAGGTCGGTCAGCGTGTCGATCATGCGCGCGCGCCGGCGGCGCGCCGACGCGTCCCCCGGCGAGCGGCCGAGCCTAGTGGCGCGCCCGGCCGCGGCGCGGGACGTCGGGGCGGGCCCGGCGCGGCCGCCGGGGCCGGGGGGGCGACGCCCCTGCGGCCGTCGCGCGTGCCAGGATCGGGCCCGCGGACGAGGGCGGGCAAGGAGCGACGTTGGCAGGAGACTGGGACGACGCCGGGCTGGTGCAGGCCGACGACCTCGACCAGCTCGTGCACGCCGCACGGCTGTTGGGCGCGGACGGCTCGCTGGCGCTGGGGGGCGTCGGGGCGGCCTCGGTGAAGGGCACGGTCACGGACGTCACCGGCGAGCCGGTCGACGTCCTGTGGGTCACCGGCCGGGACGCCGACCTGGCTGCGACCGGGCGGGCCGGGCTGGCCCCGCTGCGCCTCGAGCGCCTGACCGTCCTCGCCGGGCTGACGGCGCTCGACGACGACCGCCTCGCGGCCGAGCTCCGGGCCGCGTCGCTCGACCCGGGCGCGCCCACCCCGTCGCCCGCGGCCGTCCTCCACGCGGTCCTGCCGTACCGCTACGTCCTGCAGACGCCGGCGGCGGCCGTGCTCGCGCTGACGGCCACGCCGGGCGGCGCCGACCTCGTCGCCGAGGTCTACGGCGACGAGGTGGTCGTCGTGCCCCACGCCGAGGACGGCCTGGCCCTGGCCCGAGCCTGCGCCGAGCGGTGGCGGGCCCAGCACCACGAGGGCACCCGCGGCGTCGTGCTGGCCCACCGCGGGCTGTGCACGTTCGCCCACGACGCCCGCACCGCCCACGCCAACCACGTCGAGCTGGTCGAGCGGGCGAGGGCCCGGCTGGAGGCGGCCGGTGCGGTGGTGGCCCCGCCCCCGCCGGCGGTGCCGGCGCCGGCGCCGCCCGGCCACCTCGACGCCGGGGGCGACGCGGTCGCCGACGCCCTCGGGGGCGACCTCGACGCCTTCGGCGCCGGCGACCCCACGGCCTTCGGGGCCGGGGCCGGCGTCCCCGGCGGGGCGACGCCCGAGGGCCCGGCGCCGGGCATCGACCCCGCCCCGCCGGCGGGCGACGCGGGCGCGATCGCCGCGCTGCGACGGGCCGTCTCGCTCGCCGTCGGCCACCCCGTCGTGCTGCGGGCGAGCGACGGCGAGGCCGCCCGCCGCCTCGCCCGGCGGGAGGACGGGGCGGCGCTCGTCGCCGCCGGCCCGCCGACGCCGGAGGTCGTGCGCCACGTCGGTCCCGCCCCGCTCGTCGGCCGGGACGTCGACGCCTACCTCCGGGCCCGTGAGGCCGAGCGGGCCCGTCACGGCGCCGGGGCGGCCGAGCGACCGCCGGACCCCCACGGCGCCGCGCCCCGCGTCGTCGTCGACCCCGAGCTGGGCGTGCTGGCGGCGGGCGACGGCCCGGCCGAGGCGGCCCGGACGCTCGAGGTGTTCGAGCACGTGCTCTGGATCGCCGAGCGCGCCGCCGCGCTCGGGGGCTACGTCCCCCCGCCCGAGGCCGCGCTGGCCGTCGCGGCGGCCCGGGCCGCGGACCCGGCCGCGCCCGACCCGCACCGGACCGGCCGCCTCGCGGGCCGGGTGGCCCTCGTGACCGGCGCGGGGTCGGCCCTCGGTGGGGCGACGGTCCGGGCCCTCGTCGACGCCGGGGCCGCGGTCGTCGGCCTCGACGCCGACGCGGACCTGCCCGAGCCGGACGGCGGCCCCGCGTACGTCGGGGTGCCCGGCGACCCGGCCGACGCCGCGGCGGTCGAGGCGGCCGTCGACCGGGCGGTGCGCAGCTTCGGCGGCCTGGACGTGCTCGTCGTCGGGGCGGGTGCGCCGGTGTCGGACGACCCCGTCACCGCGCTGTCCCCGGCGGCGTGGCGACGGGCGCTCGACGGCGGTGCCGGCGGGGCGCTGGCGGCGCTGCAGGCCGCGCACCCGTTCCTGCGCCTCGCGCCCGCCGGCGCGGCGGTCGTCGTGGTCGCCCCCGCGAGCGGGGCCGGGCCCGCGGGCGCCGCGGCGGCCGACGCGCTCGCCCGGCTGGCCCGGGCCGCGGCCCGGGAGTGGGCCGGGGACGGCATCCGGGTCAACGTCGTCGAGCCCGGGCCGGTGGCCGAGGGCGGGCCCGGCGGCGCCGCGCCGGCCGGCGCGGCGGCCATCGCCGGCGTCCGGGGCGCCGAGGTCAGCCCTGCGGAGGTGGCGGCGACCGTCGTGGCCCTGTGCGGGTCCGACCTCGGCCGCACGACGGGCGCCCGGATCCCGGTCGGCGGCGATGCCCTCCCGGTCTGAGACCGGCGGCTCCCGCCGGGGCGCGCCGTCCCGGGGGCACCGGGTGGCTCGGCGTCAGAACGTGAAGGCGCACCACGGCGCCCGGGCGGTGGCGAAGGCCGCCGACGCGCTGGCGACCGCGCCGGGGCGGTGCTCGTCGACCCACCCGGCGTCCGCGAGCCGCCGCCAGGTGTGCCCGCCGAGGTAGGCGGCGCCCAAGGCGCCGACGCCGGCGGTCAGGTCCGGCTCGGCGGTCGTCGGCGCGCAGTCGGCGCCGTCGGGCCCGGCGTCCAGGCGGTACCGCCCGGCGGCGAGGCCCGCCGGGTCGCGCACCTCGAGCACGAGCGAGACCGGCGTGGCGTACCGGCGGGCGGCCAGGGCCGCCGGCACGTCGAGGACCCGCACCCAGGTGTGGTCGGACCGGTCGACGAGCTGCGCCGCCCGGCCGTCGACCAGGGCGAGGGGGGCGGGGTCGTCGACGGGCCGCAGGGCGACGCCGACCGAGGCGATCCAGTCGATCGAGGTGAGGTAGCGGAGCAGCTCGACCTCGGCGCGGGGCGTGGCCGCCACGAGCAGCTCGGCGTGCGCCTTGCCGGCCGGGCGGTTCGCCTTCCAGGTCCCGTCGACCGTGTAGGTGACGGCGCCCTGGACCTCGCCGGTGCCGTCGCGCCACAGCGCCTTCAGGGCGTTCCGGCGCCGCTCGTGCTCGCCGTCGTGGACGTCGAGCACACCGGCCAGCACCTGCCAGCGCTGGGTCGAGGCGCCGATGTGGCCCGGCGTCCTGGGGCGGATGCGGTCGTAGAGCTCCTCGACCACCTTGGCGAAGGTCTCGCCGTCGACGAGCTCGACCTCGCCCCGGGGCTCGTCGAGCCAGGACGCGGCGCGGGTGTCGACCCGCAGCGTCGTCGCCTCCGTCGCCGGCCCGTAGCCGTAGCGCCCGTAGATCGGGTACTCGGCGGCGATCAGCACGGCGACCGGTTCGCCCCGCTCGACCGCGTCGTCGAGGTGGTGCCGCATGAGGCGGGTGAGGTGGCCCTGGCGGCGGTGGGTGGGCAGCACGCCCACGCTGCTGACCGCGGAGGCGGTGACCTCGCCGCCGGGCACGGTGAGCGGCGTGGCGAACGAGCGCGCGACCCCGCACATCCGCCCCCGGGCGTCGAAGGCCGCCAGGCAGCGCTCGATGTCGAAGAGGCTGCGCCGGGCCTCGACGGCCGCCGGGGTGACCGGCGGGGACAGGAACGCCGTCCCCACGACGTCGAGGAAGCGGTGCAGCTCGTCGGGGGCGATCGGCCGGACGGCGGGTGCGGTCACGGTTCGAGGCTAGGGACCGGGGGCGGCACCACCCACCGAACTCGGGTCCGCCCGGCCGGGGCGCTCGGGCGCCCACTCGCGCCGGCGCACCTCGTAGAGGGCGACGGCGGTGGCGACGGCCACGTTGAGCGAGCCGACCCGGCCGAGCTGGGGGATGTAGGCGACGTCGTCGCAGGCGGCGAGCGCGGCGGGCGGCAGCCCCCGGTCCTCGTGCCCGACGACCAGGCACACGGCGTCCGGCAGCGGCAGCTCGGGGAGCGGGGTGGCGCCCTCGGCGAGCTCGAGGCCGACGACCCGGTAGCCGGCGGACCGGGCGGCGTCGGCCGCCTCGGCGACGCTGTCGTGGCGCGACCAGCGGAGGTAGCGCTCGGTGCCGAGCGCGGTCTTGGCGGTCCTGGCGCCGGTCGGCGGCGCCGTGTCGCCGACCAGCCACAGGTGGTCGACCCGCAGCGCCGCCGCCGTGCGGAGGATCGAGCCGACGTTGAACGGCGACTGGACGTCGACGAGCACGAGGGCGACCCGCCCGGTCGTGCGGCGGCGCCACGACCGGTGGAGGCGCTTCAGGCCGGTCGAGTCGAGCGGGCGGCTCATCCCTCGCCCGCCCCCGCGGGGCGCTCCCCGCCGTCCCCGGGTCCGTCCTCGGCCGGCGGGCCGGGCCGCACCTCGAGCAGCCGGTAGCCGAGCCGGCTCGACAGCCGGGCCACCCGCCAGCCCCGGCCGGCCAGCCACCGGTGCAGCGAGTCGGAGCCGAGGTGCTTGTGCACCACGAGGACGGCGGCGCCGTCGGGCTCGAGGCGCGCCAGCCAGTGCTCGAGCAGCTCGTGCAGCGCCCGCTTGCCGATCCGCACCGGCGGGTTCGACCAGATCGCCGCGAAGCGCACGTCCTCCGGGACCTCCTCCGGCCGCACGACCCGCACGTCGGCGAACCCCGCGGCCCGGGCGTTCTGCCGGGCGAGCTCCAGGGCCCGCTCGTTCACGTCGACCGCCCACACCGTGGCCTCCGGTGCCCGCGCCGCAAGCGTGAGGGCCATCGGCCCGTAGCCGCAGCCGAGGTCGAGCAGGTGCCCGCGCCGTGGCGGGGGCGGGGCGCCGAGGAGCAGCACCTTGGTGCCGGGGTCGATGCGTCCCGGCGAGAACACGCCGCGGTCGGTGCGCAGGTCGAGCGTCAGGTCCGGCAGGGCGAGGCGCACCGTGCCGGGCCGTGACGGCGCGGCCGGCGAGGGGGAGAAGTAGTGCGGCTGGCCGGATGCGCCCACGGGCGGTGACGGTAGCCTTGGTCGGCATGGCTCCCTACCGCATCCGCGTCGTGGGCGACCCGGTCCTCCGCCAGCGCGCGTCCGAGGTCACCGAGATCGACGGGCGCCTGGCCAAGCTGGCCGAGGACATGATCGCCACCATGTACGACGCGCCCGGCGTCGGCCTCGCGGCCCCGCAGGTCGGCGTCGAGAAGCGCCTGTTCGTCTACGACGTGGGCGAGGGGCCGCGCACGGTCGTCAACCCCGAGATCGTCGAGGCGACGGGGGAGTGGACCTACGAGGAGGGCTGCCTGTCGGTGCCGGGGCTGTCGTGGCCGATCACCCGGCCGAAGCAGGTGCTGCTCCGGGGCCTCGACCTCGACGGCAACGAGCTGGAGATCGAGGCCGACGAGCTGGAGGCCCGCTGCTTCCAGCACGAGGTCGACCACCTCGACGGCGTGCTGCTGATCGAGCGGCTCGACCCCGACACGCGCCGCGAGGCGCTGCGCACCATCCGCGAGCGCGGCATCTCGCCGTCGGTGCTCGCCGACGCCGAGCCGCTGGGCGGCCTCTCGCTGCGTCGGTGACCCCGGCGCGGCCGCCCCGGCACCCGGAGCGCCTCGTCTTCCTGGGCACCCCGGCGACGTCGGTGGTGCCGCTGCGGGCGCTGCTGGACGCCGGCCACGACGTCGTGCTCGTCGTGTCGCGCCCCGACGCCCGGCGGGGCCGGGGCGGGCGCCCGTCGCCGTCGCCGGTCAAGCAGGCGGCGCTCGACGCGGGCCTCCCGGTGACCGCGTCGGTCGACGACGCCCTGGAGGTCGGCGCCGACCTGGGCGTGGTCGTGGCGTTCGGCCAGATCATCAAGCCGCACGTGCTCGAGCGGCTGCCGATGGTCAACCTGCACTTCTCGCTGCTGCCGCGGTGGCGGGGCGCCGCACCGGTCGAGCGGGCGATCCTGGCCGGTGACGAGCGCACGGGCGTCGACCTCATGGCCGTCGAGGAGGGCCTCGACACGGGCCCGATCTACGACCGGGCCGAGGTGGACATCGGTCCGGACGAGACCGCGGACGAGCTGCGGGCCCGGCTGGCCGAGCTGGGCGCCCGGCTGCTGGTCGACAACCTGGCCCGGGGGCTCGGCGAGCCCGTGCCCCAGCAGGGCGAGCCGACGTACGCGCACAAGATCACCCCCGAGGAGCTGCGCATCGACTGGTCGGCCCCGGCCGAGGTGATCCACCGGGTCGTGCGGGTCGGGGGCGCCTGGACCACCCACGACGGCACCCGGCTGAAGGTGTGGCGCACGTCGCGGACCCCGGCGGGGCGCGACGCGCTCGAGGTCCCGACCGGCGACGGACCGCTGTGGCTGGTCGAGGTCCAGCCCGAGGGCCGGCGCCGGATGCCGGCGGCGGCGTGGGCCAACGGCGTGCGGGGCGACCCGGTCGCCGGGTTGGGGCGGTGAGCCGGCCCCGCCGGCCGCGCGGCCGCGGGGGCCCGGTCCCCCGGCGGGCGGGGCGGGCCGCCGGGGGCGGGCGCAGCGCCCGGGCCGTCGCCCTCGACGTCCTCGACCGGATCGACGCCCGCGGCGCCTACGCCAACCTCGCGCTCGCCGGGGCGCTCGAGCGGTCGGGCCTCGAGCCGGCCGACCGCCGGTTCGTCACCGACCTCGTCTACGGCACGACCCGCATGCGGCGGGCCTGCGACCACCTCGTCGACCGGTTCCTCGCCCGCCCGGTCGAGGGCCGGGCCCGCAACGCCCTGCGGCTGGGCGCCTACCAGCTGGCCTTCGCCGGCGTCCCCGCCCACGCCGCGGTGTCCGAGACGGTGGCGGCCGCGCCCCGGCCGGCCCGGGGCCTGGTCAACGCCGTGCTGCGCCGGGTGGCGGAGGCGCCGGTCGACTGGCCCGACGACGCCACCCGGCTGAGCGTGCCCGACTGGGTGCTCGACGAGCTGACGGCGTCGCTCGGGCGCGAGCGGGCCCTCGCGGCGCTGGCGGCCATGAACGAGCCGGCGACGGTGACCGAGCGCGAGGACGGCTACGTCCAGGACCCGGCGTCGCAGGCGGTGGCGGGGGCGGTCGGCGCCCGCCCGGGCGAGCTGGTGCTCGACGCCTGCGCGGCGCCGGGCGGGAAGGCGACGGCGCTCGCCGGCGCCGGCGCCCGGGTGGTGGCGGCCGATGTCAACCCGACCCGGGCCGGGCTGGTGCGGGCGAACGCCGAGCGGCTGGGCCTGGGGCGCGAGGTCGCGGTCGTGGTGGCCGACGGCACCGCCCCGCCGTGGCGCCCGGCGTGCGTCGACCGGGTGCTCGTCGACGCGCCCTGCACCGGGCTCGGCACGCTGCGGCGCCGGGCCGACCTGCGGTGGCGGGTCGAGCCGGCGGCGGTGGCCCGCCTGGCCGAGCTGCAGCGGCGGCTGCTGGCGGCGGCCGCCGAAGCCGTCCGGCCCGGCGGCGTGCTCGTGTACTCGGTGTGCACGCTGACGGTCGCCGAGTCGACCGGGGTCGACGAGTGGTTCGCGGGGGAGCGCCCGGACTTCGAGCCGCTGCCGCCGCCGGGTGCCCCCTGGGAGCCCTGGGGCCGGGGCGCGATCCTGCTGCCCCAGGCGGCGGGGACCGACGGCATGTGCATGTTCCGCTACCGGCGGGCGGGTGGGGCCGGCGGCGGGCCCGGGGGCGGGCACGACGACGAGCGCGCTGACGAGCACGAGGAGGCGCGAGGGTGAGCGACGAGCGGCGCTGGCCGGCGAAGGTGCTGACGGTCTCGGACGGCGTGGCGGCCGGGACGCGGGAGGACCGCTCGGGGGCCGCGCTGGCCGAGCGCCTGGCCGCGGCGGGCTTCGAGGTGGTCGAGCGGCGGGTGACGGGCGACGGCGCCGAGCCGGTGGCCGCGGCGCTGCGGGAGCTCACCGACGGGTTCGCCGGGCTGGTGGTGACGACCGGCGGCACGGGCTTCGGCCCCCGCGACCTCACGCCGGAGGGCACGAGGGCGGTGATCGAGCGGGAGGCCCCGGGCCTGGCCGAGGCCATGCGGATGGCCAACCCGCTGGGGCGGCTGTCGCGGGCCGTGGCCGGGACGGTGGGCCGGGCGCTGGTGCTCAACACCCCGGGCTCCTCGGCCGGGGCCGTCGAGACGCTGGAGGCCGTGCTGGACGTCGTGCCCCACGCCCTGGAGCTGCTGTCGGGCGGGCGGCCGCACTGAGGCCGGCGGGCGGGCGGCGTTGACCGGGATTAGAACACGTTCTAATTTTCGGACGTGCCCGCGGCCGCCCGTACGCTGCCCGACGTGAGCCCGCAGGCGTCGGCCGCGGCCGACCACCGGCACATGCTGCGCGCCGTCGAGCTGGCGGCGGGCGTGCGGACGACGACGTCGCCCAACCCCTGGGTGGGCAGCGTCGTCGTGGCGCCCGACGGGCGCACCGCCGAGGGCGCGACGCGGCCGCCCGGCGGGCCCCACGCCGAGGTCGTGGCGCTCGACGCCGCCCGCGCCGCCGGCCTGCCGCTCGAGGGGGCCACCGTCTACGTCACCCTCGAGCCCTGCAGCCACCACGGGCGCACGCCGCCCTGCGCGGACGCCCTCGTCGAGGCCGGCGTGGGCCGGGTGGTCGTCGGCATCCTCGACCCCGACCCCCGGGTGCGGGGCCGGGGCGTCGAGCGGCTGCGGGACGCCGGCGTCGAGGTCACCGTGGGCGTGGCCGCCGACGTCGTCGGCGAGCAGCTGGCCGCCTACGTCACCCACCGCACGACCGGCCGGCCCCACGTCGTGCTCAAGCTGGCGGCCAGCCTCGACGGGCGCACCGCGGCGCCCGACGGTACGAGCCGCTGGATCACCGGGCCCGAGGCCCGGGCCGACGCCCATCGGCTGCGGGCCGAGAGCGACGCCGTGCTGGTCGGGGCCGGCACCGTCCGGGCCGACGACCCCGAGCTGACCGTCCGCCACGTCGAGGGGCCGGACCCGCTGCGGGTCGTCCTCGGCCGGGCGCCGGCCGGCGCCAAGGTGCACCCGTGCCTCGAGGTCGAGGGCGACCTCGGCGACGTCCTCGACGACCTCGGCGCCCGGGGTGTCGTGCAGCTGCTCGTCGAGGGCGGGCCGTCCGTGGCCGGCGCCTTCCACCGGGCCGGGCTGGTCGACGCCTACGTGCTCTACCTGGCCCCCGTCCTGTTCGGCGGCGACGACGCCCGCGGGTTGTTCTCCGGTCCGGGAGCCGCCACCATGGCGGACGTCTGGCGCGGGCGGATCGTCCGCGTGACACCCCTGGGCGACGACATCCGCGTCGACCTGCGACCGAGGAGTACCTAGCCAGATGTTCACAGGCATCGTCGAGGAGCTGGGCTCCGTCGTGTCCCACTCCCCGGGGCGCATCCGCATCGGCGCCCGCGAGGTGCTGGGCGACGCGAGCACCGGCGACTCGATCGCCGTCGACGGCTGCTGCCTGACCGTGGTCGAGACCGGGGACGGCTGGTGGGACGCCGACGTGTCCGACGAGACCTACAAGCGCACGACGCTCGGCGACCGCCAGCCCGGCGACCCCGTCAACCTCGAGCGCCCGGTCAAGGTGAGCGACCGGCTCGGCGGCCACATCGTGCAGGGGCACGTCGACGGTGTCGGCGAGATCGTCGATCCGGCGCCCGACCTGCGGGTGCGGGTGCCCCGCGAGCTGCTCCGCTACGTGGTCGAGAAGGGCTCGATCGCGGTGGACGGCGTCAGCCTCACCGTCGTCGACGTGCTCGACGACGGCTTCACCGCCGCGGTCATCCCCCACACCGCCGAGGTCACGACGCTCGGGCGCAAGGGCCCGGGCGACCGGGTCAACCTCGAGGTCGACGTCACCGTGAAGTACGTCGAACGCCTGCTCACCTGGCGCACCGGCCCGGCCGGCGGCGCCTCGCCGGAGGAGTCCTGATGCCGTTCGCCAAGGTCGAGGAGGCCATCGCCGCCATCGGGCGGGGCGAGATCGTCATCGTCGTCGACGACGAGGACCGCGAGAACGAGGGCGACCTCATCATGGCGGCCGAGTTCGCCACGCCCGAGGCCATCGCCTTCTTCCTCCACCACACCTCGGGCGTCATCTGCGCCCCGATCACGGCCGAGCGCGCCCGGGAGCTCGACCTCCCCCTGATGGTGGCCAACAACACCGAGGCCATGCGCACGGCCTTCACGGTCAGCGTCGACTACCGCCACGGCACGACGACGGGCATCTCGGCCCACGACCGGGCCGCCACGATCCGGGCGCTCGTCGACCCCGCCACCCGGCCCTCCGACCTGCTGCGGCCCGGCCACATCTTCCCGCTGGCCGCCCGGGACGGCGGCGTCCTCGTGCGGGCCGGCCACACCGAGGCGGCCGTCGACCTCGCCCGCATGGCCGGCCTCTACCCGGCCGGCGTGCTGTGCGAGCTGGTCAACGAGACCAAGGACGACATGGCCCGGGGCGAGGAGCTCGAGCGGTTCGCCGAGGAGCACGGCCTGCTGCTCATCTCCATCGCCGACATCGTCCGCTACCGCCGCCAGACCGAGAAGCTGGTCAAGCGGGTGGCCGAGGCCCGCATCCCCACCCGGTGGGGCGACTTCACGGCCTACGCCTACGAGTCCGTGCTCGACGGCCGCCAGCACGTCGCCTTCGTCCGGGGCGCCGTGCAGGGCCAGGAGAACGTGCTCGTCCGGGTGCACAGCGAGTGCCTCACCGGCGACGTGTTCGGCTCGCTGCGCTGCGACTGCGGCCCCCAGCTCCAGGAGGCGATGCGCCGCATCGCCGAGGAGGGGCTGGGCGTCGTCGTCTACCTGCGGGGCCACGAGGGCCGGGGCATCGGCCTCGCCCACAAGCTGCGGGCCTACGCCCTCCAGGAGCAGGGCCACGACACCGTCGACGCCAACCTCGCGCTCGGCATGCCGGTCGACAGCCGCGAGTACGGCATCGGCGCGCAGATCCTCGTCGACCTGGGCATCACGACGATGCGGACGCTGACCAACAACCCGGCCAAGCGGGGCGGCCTCGAGGGCTTCGGCCTGAAGATCACCGAGCGGGTCCCCCTGATCACCAAGCCCAACCCGGAGAACATCGCCTACCTGCGCACGAAGCGGGAGCGCATGGGGCACCTGCTCGAGGGGCTGGACGATGTCCTCTGACCGGCGCCGGGGCGACGACCGGACGACGGGGGCCTGAGGTGGCGGCGGGGACGGGACGGGCCGGCGTGCCCGAGGGCCTCGACGGCCGCGGCCTGCGGATCGGCGTCGTGCGGGCCCGGTGGAACGCGCACATCGTCGAGCGGCTGGCCGACGGCGTGCACCGGGCGCTGAAGGCGCTCGAGGTCGACCCCGGCGACGTCGTCGAGGTCGAGGTGCCGGGCTCCTTCGAGATCCCCTTCGGCGCCCGGGCGCTGGCCACCGCCGGCGACGTCGACGCGGTCGTCTGCATCGGGGCGGTCATCCGGGGCGAGACCACCCACTACGACATCGTCGCCGGCGAGTGCGCCCGGGGCGTGCAGCAGGTCCAGCTCACGACCGGTGTGCCGGTGGCCTTCGGCGTGCTCACCACCGAGGACGAGCGCCAGGCGCTCGCCCGCTCCGAGGGCCCCGGGGGGCACAACGTGGGCGAGGAGGCCGCCGCGGTGGCCGTGGAGATGGCGCTGCTGCGCCGGCGGTTCGGCGCCGGCTGACCCGCCGGGCGGCCGGCCGCGGCGAGCGGGCGCGCCGTATCGGATTCCCGGCCCCGGGCCCGTGGTGCCTACCCTTCGGGGCGTGCTCAAGCTCGTCCTCCCCAAGGGCTCGCTCGAGCGGGCCACCCTCGAGCTGTTCGAGGCCGCCGACCTGACGGTCAACCGCTCGTCCAGCGTCGAGTACAAGGCGACGATCGACGACCCCCGCATCGGCGAGGTCCGCATCCTGCGCCCGCAGGAGATCCCCCGCTACGTGGCCGAGGGCCTGTTCGACCTCGGGATCACCGGCCGCGACTGGGTGGAGGAGACCGCGGCCGACGTCGTGTCGCTCGGCGAGATGCGCTACTCGAAGGCGACCACCCGCCCGATCCGCATGGTCGTCGCCGTGCCCCAGGACAGCCCGGTCGAGCGGGTCGAGGACCTGCCCCAGGGCGTCCGGGTGTCGACCGAGTACCCGGAGACCACCCGCCGGTACTTCGAGAAGAAGGGCATCACCGCTGACATCCGCCTCAGCTACGGCGCGACCGAGGCGAAGGTGCCCGACATCGTCGACTGCATCGTCGAGATCACCGAGACCGGTCGGGCGCTGCGGGCGGCGGGGCTGAAGGTCATCGACGAGATCCTGCAGAGCTACACCGAGCTGGTCGCCAACCCGGCCGCCTACGCCGACCCCGAGAAGCGGCACGCCATGGAGCAGATCAAGGTGCTGCTCGACGGCGTGCTGGAGGCCCGGGGCAAGGTGCTGGTCAAGCTCAACGTCGCCAAGGAGCACCTGGACGCGGTCATCGAGCTGCTGCCCTCCATGAAGTCGCCGACCGTCAACGAGCTGTTCGGCCAGCGGGGCTACGCCGTCGAGACCGTCGTCGCCAAGTCCGAGATCAACACGCTCATCCCGGCCCTCAAGGACGCCGGCGCCACCGACATCCTCGAGCTGCCGTTGTCCAAGATCGTCCACTGATGCCGGCGGTGCACCGGACGGTCCGCACCGGGGTGGTCGAGTCCTTCGACGAGGACCGGGGCCTGGGCACCGTGCGCACCGACGACGGCGCGGCGCTCGGCTTCCACTGCACGTCCATCGCCGACGGCTCACGCACGATCGCCGAGGGGACGCCGGTGCGGTTCGTCGTCGTGCCCGGCCACCTCGGGCAGTGGGAGGCCGCCGAGATCGTGCCGCTGTAGACCGGGCCCGGCCGCAGCGGGCCGGCGGCGGCGCCGGGGCGGGTCAGTCGATCGGGACGCCGACCGCGCCCAGGACGGCGCGGGCGTAGCGCTCGCCCCCGGCCTCGGTCAGGTGGATGCCGTCCGGCAGGCGCACGGTGACCGTGCCGTCGGGCCCGCACCCGGCCCGCTCCCATGGCTGGCACGGCAGCGCCGCCGCGAACCGGCCGTCGGCGTCGCCGAGCAGGGGGGCGGGGTCGACGAGCGTGAGATCGGGCCGGTCGGCCGCCAGGTCGCGGTAGGTGGCCCGGATGGCGGCCGCCGCCGGCTCGGAGGCCGGCTCGCCGACCGGCGGCGGCAGGACGAGGTAGACCTCGGTGTCGGTGCCGGCGAACAGGTCGAGGAGGCCCGGCATCATCTCGGCGTAGGCGTCCGCGATGGTCTGCGGGTCGCGCGGCCCGCCGCCCTCCGGGTTGACGCAGGGCGTGTTGTCGTTGCCGGCGAAGGAGAGCACGAGGTGCCGGGGCTCGACCTCGGCGAGCCGCTCGAGCTCGGTCCGCCAGTCGCAGGGGGCGCTGCCGCCGAAGGCGTGGGCCTCGAAGCGCAGGCCGGCGGCGGCGGCGTGCGCGGCCATCTGGTCGCGGGACTGCTCGATCAGCGAGTCGCCGACGACGGCGATGTCGACGCGGCCGCCGTCGGCGGCCTCGCCGTCCCCGCCGGCGCCGTCGCCCCCGCCGGCCAGCGCGGCGGCCGCGACGACGCCGGCGACCACCACGACCCCGGCGACGGCGAGCGCGGCCAGCCGGGCGCGGCGCCGCCGGGCGCCGCCCGCGCCCTCGCCCTCGTGCTCGCCCCCTCCGGACACGTGCGCCCCCGGGGTCAGCCGTCGCCGCCGGCCGCCGAGCCCGCGGTCTCCGAGCCGGCCGAGCCCGACGCGGACGTCGTCGACGCCGCCGACGGCGACCCGGACGCCGAGCCGGCCGCCTTGGCCCGCACCTCGCTCGAGCGCTCGACGAACGCAAGCTGGATCCGGTTCAGCGCCTGGCGCAGGGGCGCCTGCGCCTCGCCGAGCCGGTCGCCGAGCTTCTCGACCACGGCCACGAGCGCGTCGATGGCGACCCGGGCCTCCTCGAGCTTGGGCTCGGGCTCGGACAGGTGCAGCGCGGCCACCTCGTAGAACTGGAGCGCCTGCTGGCCGACCACCACCCCCGCGGGCATCTGGAGGAGCTGGCGGCGGGCGGCCTCCAGCTGGCGGGCGAGCTCCTCGTCCCGGGGCCGGTCGTCCGGCGACGCCCCGGCGGCGGCGCCGCTGCCGGGCGGCGGGGACGAGGACGACGGGGCGCCCTGGTCGGGGCGGCCGACGGGGTGCTCACCGGATGGTGTCCACAGGGTGCTCATGGCGTCCGCGACGGTAGCGGAGGTGGCCGGACGTGCCCACGGGCACGGCCCCCGGGGGTGGACAGACCGGCACGCGTTGGTACCCTACGTCGGACAAGTCCAGGGAAGCGGGGCCGCTTCGGTCGACGAGAGTCCTCCGAACCGGAGCCCCCACCCGGCCACACGCCGTCCGGCGGGTGCGTCCGGGTCGATCGGTCGCAGGGCTCTCTCGCCCGAGGCGGACGTCGGCTTCCCCCGGCGTCCGTTCGTGGTTTTCCCGGCGGCGCCGGACCCCACAGCCCCATGCGTACGGAGGTGCCTGCGCATCGATGAGGAGTGAGCGGCGATAGCCCCGCCCGCGAACAACGAACCCCGGATCAACGACCGCATCCGCGCCCGTGAGGTGCGGCTCGTCGGTCCGGACGGTCAGCAGATCGGGATCAAGCCCCTGCCCGAGGCCCTCGCGATCGCCCGCGCGGCCGACCTCGACCTCGTCGAGGTGGCGCCGCAGGCGAACCCGCCCGTCTGCCGGATCATGGATTACGGCAAGTACAAGTACGAGGCGGCGCAGCGGGCCAAGGAGTCGAGGCGGAAGGCGAGCAACGTCTCCATCAAGGAGATGAAGTACCGCCCGAAGATCTCGAAGGGTGACTTCGACACCAAGACCCGCAAGGTCGAGCGCTTCCTGCGGGACGGCCACAAGGTCAAGGTCACGCTGACCTTCCGGGGCCGCGAGATGCACCATCCCGAGCTCGGCCGCAAGGTGCTCGACGACGTCGTCAGCGCCCTCGAGCACGTGGGGAAGGTCGAGGTGTTCCCCCGCCAGGACGGGCGGAACATGACGATGGTGCTGGCCCCCGATCGCAAGGCGCAGGCCGCCGCCGAACGGGCCCGCAAGCAGCAACAGCAGCAGGCGGCCGACGGCGGCGACGGCCGGAGCGGCCGTCCGCCGGAGTCCGGCGGCCGGTCGGGCAGGGCCGCTGCGGACACCGTCGCTCGATCCGAGGCGGGTCGGGCGCCCACCGATCAGCCCACCGACGGCTAGGGCCCGCGGCCCGCCGTCCCGTCCCCCCGAGGTCACGCATGCCGAAGATGAAGACCCATCGCGGTGCCGCCAAGCGCTTCAAGACGACCGGCACCGGCCGCCTGCGTCGGCGGCAGACCAACGTGAACCACATCCTCGAGAAGAAGGCGCCCGCCCGGAAGCGGCGCCTCCGCCGCCCGGCGGACGTCGCCAAGGGCGACCTCGCCCGCGTCGGGCGGATGCTCGCACGGCGGTGAGGCCGTCGCCGGGCGCCCGCGCCCGGCGCGCCGCCGGGGCGCCACGCCCCGACCGCAGGTCCCCCCGTCCCCGTCCCGAAAGGAGCTCCCCGTGGCCCGGGTGAAGCGATCAGTCCACGCGAAGAAGAAGCGCCGCGTCACCCTCGAGCGCGCGAAGGGCTACTACGGCAACAAGAGCCGGTCCTACCGCGCCGCCAACGAGCAGGTGATGCACAGCCTGCAGTACGCCTACCGCGACCGGCGGGCCCGCAAGGGCGACTTCCGGCGGCTGTGGATCCAGCGCATCAACGCCGCGTGCCGCCAGAACGGCACGAGCTACAGCGTGTTCGTGTCCGGCCTCCGAGCCGCCGGCGTCGAGGTCGACCGCAAGGTGCTGGCCGACCTGGCCGTCACCGACCAGAACGCCTTCGCGGCCCTGGTGAGGACCGCCCTCGACGCCCACGAGCAGACCGGGACCGCCGCGTCGGCCTGAGCGCGACCCCGCGTCGATGGTCGAGCCGATCGGCACCCGACATCGCACCATGCAACGGCTGCGGCGCCTCTCGGGGCGCCGCAGCGCGCGTACCGACGAGCGCGCGTACGTGATCGAGGGGCCGATCCTGCTCGCCGACGCGCTCGACGCCGGCGTCCCCGTCGAGGAGGTCGTCGCCGAGCCCGACTGCCCCGAGGACCTGCTCGAGCGGGCGGCGCGGGCCGGTGCCACCGTGCACCGCACCCGCCCGGGGGCGCTGGCCAGGGTCGTCGACGCGGTGACGCCCCGGCCGGTGGCGGCGGTCGCCCGCTTCGCCGTGCCGTCGCCCGCCGAGGCCGCGGCGGCGGCCGGCCCGCTGGCCCTCGTGCTCGTCGGGGTGTCCGACCCCGGCAACGCCGGCACGCTCCTGCGGTCGGCCGAGGCCGCCGGGGCCGGCGCCGTCGTGTTCTGCGACGGCTCGGTCGACCCCTACTCGCCCAAGTGCGTGCGGGCCTCCGCGGGTGCGCTCTTCCGCCTGGCGGTCGTGCGCGACGCGCCGAGCGCCGACGCGCTGGCCGCCCTCGGCGGGGCCGGGTACCGGACGATCGCGACGCTGGCCCGCAGCGCCCGCCCCTACGACGAGGCCGACCTCGGCGACCGGGTCGCGCTGGTCCTCGGCAGCGAGGCCCACGGCCTGCCCGGCGCCGTCGCGTCGCTGGTCGACGAGGCGGTGACCATCCCGATGGCCGGCCGGGCGGAGTCGCTGAACGTGGCCATGGCCGGCACGATCCTCTGCTTCGAGTCGCTGCGCCGGCGCCGGCACGCCGGTGCCGGCGCCGAGCAGCCGAACCGACTGGACGACACGCCGCTCCGAGCGGCAGGGTGCACGACGAGATGACCGACGAGAGCCCCCATCCCGCCGCCGGCGACGACCTGATCGCCGAGATCGGCCGCCTCGAGGGCGAGGGCCGCGACCGGCTGGCCGCCGCGGCGACGCTCGACGAGCTGCGCGCCGCCGAGACGGCCGTGGTCGGCAAGCGCTCGCCGCTCACCGGCCTGCGCCGACGGCTCGGCGCGCTCGACCCCGAGGGCCGGCGCACCGTCGGCAAGGCGCTGAACGCCGCGCTCGAGGCGCTGGAGGCCGTCGCCGAGGAGCGGCGGGCCGAGCTGGCCGCCGAGGCCCGCCGGCGGCAGCTGGAGGCCGAGCGCCTCGACCTCACCGAGGTGACGCCGGGCCGGCCCGCGGGCCACCTCCACCTGGTCACCCAGGCGATCGAGGAGCTGGAGGACGTCTTCGTCGGGATGGGCTTCACGGTCGCCGAGGGGCCCGAGATCGAGACGGAGTGGCACAACTTCGGCGCGCTGAACTTCCCGCCGGACCACCCCGCCCGGGACGAGTACGACACGCTGTACGTCGGCTGGGGGGAGCGGGGCAGCACGCTGCTGCGGACCCACACCTCGCCGGTGCAGGTGCGGGTCATGACCGGCTCGCCGCCGCCGTACTACTGCGTGATGCCGGGCCGCGTCTTCCGCTCGGACACGGCGGACGCCACCCACATGCCGGTCTTCCACCAGATCGAGGGCCTGGTCGTCGACCGCGACATCACCTTCGCGGACCTCGCCGGCACCATCGACGCCTTCACCAAGGCCTACTTCGGCGGGGACTTCACGTCGCGCCTGCGGGCGTCCTACTTCCCGTTCACCGAGCCGTCCGCCGAGTTCGACATCCAGCGCCCCGACGGCACCTGGCTCGAGCTCGGCGGGTGCGGGATGGTGCACCCCAACGTGCTCGCGAACTGCGGGCTCGACCCGGACGAGTGGCAGGGCTTCGCCTTCGGCTTCGGCATCGACCGGCTGGCCATCGCCCGTCACGGCGTCGACGACCTGCGCGACCTGTTCACCAACGACATCCGCTTCCTGACGCAGTTCTGAGCGTCGGGGCGGATCGCTGAACCCCGAGGGCACCGATGAAGGTCCTGCTGTCCTGGCTCCGAGAGTTCGCCCCCATCGAGGGCGACCCCGCCGCGCTCGCCGAGCACCTGAGCGACCTCGGCACGGCGGTCGAGAAGCTCGACGTCCTGGGGCGGAACCTCGACGGCGTCGTCGTCGCCCGGGTGCTCGCCACCCGGCCCCACCCGAACGCCGACAAGGTCCAGCTCGTCGACGTCGACGCCGGTGACGGCGAGGCGCTGCAGATCGTGTGCGGCGCCTTCAACATGGCGCCCGGCGACCTGGTGCCGCTGGCCACCGTGGGCACGGTCATGCCCGACGGCATGGAGATCGGCCGGCGCAAGGTGCGGGGCGAGTGGTCGAACGGCATGCTCTGCTCGGCGGCCGAGCTGGGGCTGGGCGAGGACCACGAGGGCATCCTGATCCTCCCGGCGGACCTGCCGGTGGGCGCGCCGCTGGCCGAGGCCATGGGCATCGAGCACGACGTGCTCTTCGACCTCGAGGTCAACCCCAACCGGCCCGACGCCATGTCGGTCGCCGGCGTGGCCCGCGACCTGGCCGCCCGCCTCGGCGTGCCGTTCGCCCTCCCCGAGCCGGCCGTCGAGGAGGTGCCGGCGGAGCTGCTGAAGGACGTCACCGTCGAGGTCGAGGCGCCCGACCTCTGCGGCCGGTTCTCGGCCCGCGTGCTGCGGGGGGTCACGGTCGGGCCCTCCGACCCGGCCATCGCCCGGCGGCTGACGCTCATGGGCATGCGGCCGATCAACTCGCTGGTCGACGTGTCCAACTACGTCATGCTCGAGCTCGGCCAGCCCAACCACCCCTACGACCTCGCCAAGCTGCGGGGTCGGGGGCTGCGGGTCCGGCGGGCCCGCCCGGGCGAGACGCTGGTGACCCTCGACGACGTCGAGCGCACCTTCACCGGTGACGACCTGCTCATCTGCGACGCCGAGGACCGGCCGGTCGGCATCGCGGGGGTCATGGGCGGCGCCGAGACCGAGATCGACGAGTCGACGACCGACGTGCTCGTCGAGATGGCGTGGTTCCTGCCCATCTCGGTGGCGAAGACGGCCCGCCGCCTGCGGCTGCGCACCGAGGCCTCGGCCCGGTTCGAGAAGGGGACCGACCCCGAGATCATCGACCTGGCCCAGCGGCGGCTCGCCGAGCTGGTGGCCGCCTCGGGCGCCCGCCTCGAGCAGGGCGGCGTCGACGTGCGGGGTGAGCTGCCCGAGCGGGCCCCGGTGCGGGTGCGCACGGGCCGGCTCAACCGGCTGCTCGGCACCCGCCTGACCGCCGAGGAGGTCGCGCGGCTCCTCGACCCGATCGGGTTCACGACCCGCGTCGTCGGCGAGGACGCCGAGGTCACCATCCCGTCGTGGCGCTACGACTCCGCCACCGAGATCGACGTCGTCGAGGAGGTGGCCCGCCACTACGGCTACAGCCGGATCGGCCGCACCGTCCCCCGGCCACCGCACCCGGGACGGCTCGACGCCCGCCAGCGCGAGCGCCGGCGGCTGCGGTCGCTGCTCGTCGGCCGGGGGCTGTCCGAGGCCATGCCGCTGCCGTTCCTGGCGCCCGGCGACCTCGAGCGCTGCGGCCTGCCGGGCGACGGCATCGAGATCACCAACCCCCTCGTCGCCGAGGAGTCGGTGCTGCGCACCTCGCTCCTGCCGGGCCTGGTGAAGGCCCTGGCCACCAACGCGGCGCGCCGCAACACCGGCGTCGGCCTGTGGGAGATCGGCCACGTCTTCCGCCGCTGGCCCGAGGGCACCGCCGGGCCGGGGACCGAGCTGCCCGACGAGCGCGAGATGCTCGCCGTGGCGCTCGGCGGCCGGGACGCCACCGAGGCGGTGCGCGAGTGGTACGCCATCGCCGAGCTGCTGTCCCTGCAGGACGCGACGCTGCGCAACGGCCCCGTCCCCGGCCTGCACCCGACCAGGTCGGCCCGCGTCCTGGCCGCCTCGGGCGAGGAGCTGGGCGCGGTCGGCGAGGTCGACCCCGCGGTCCTCGAGGCCCACGGGATCGGCGAGCGGGTGGGCTGGATCGAGCTCGACCTCGACGCGGTCGCCCGCCTCCCCCGGGCCGAGCGCCGCTACCGCCCGGTCAGCGTCTACCCGTCCAGCGACATCGACCTCGCCTTCGAGGTCGACGAGGACGTGCCGGCGGCGGACGTCGAGCGGGTGCTGCGGGAGGCCGCCGGCGACCGCCTGGCGTCGCTGCGCCTGTTCGACGTCTACCGGGGCCCGGGCATCGCCGAGGGGCGGCGGAGCCTGGCCTTCGCGCTCCGCCTCGACGCGCCCGACCACACGCTCACCGACGAGGAGGTGGCCGGCGTGCGCCAGCGCTGCATCGAGGCGGTGGAGTCGGCCCTGCCGGCGTCGCTGCGGGGCTGACCGGCGGCGGGCCCGGGCCCGCTTTGCATGACTATTCACGCGCCCGTATGATCTCTCGGGTGCCGACGGTCGGGATCATCGGGGCCTCGGGGTTCACCGGGGCCGAGCTGCTGCGCCTCTGCGCCGCGCACCCGGCGCTCGACGTCCGGGTCGCGACCGGCGACTCGCAGGCCGGCCGGCGGGTCGCCGACCTCTACCCGAGCCTGGCGGCGGCCTACGGCGACCTGCCGCTCGAGAAGTACGACGCCGACCGCTGCGACGGCCTCGACCTCGTCTTCCTCGCCCTGCCCCACGGCGCGTCGCAGCAGGTCGTGCCGGAGCTGCTCGGCCGGGTCGGCGCGATCGTCGACCTCGCCGCCGACTTCCGCCTCCGGGACCCGGCGGCCTACCCCCGCTGGTACGGCGAGGAGCACGCCCACCCCGAGCTGCTCGAGACCTTCGCCTACGGGCTGCCGGAGCTGTTCCGCGACCAGATCGCCGGGGCCACCCGGGTGGCGGCGCCGGGCTGCTACGTGACCGCCGCGGTGCTGGCCCTGGCGCCCCTGCTGCGGGCCGGGGTCGTCGAGCCGACCGGCATCGTCGTCGACGCCGCCAGCGGCGTGTCGGGGGCGGGGCGGGCGCCCAAGCCGTCGACCGCGTTCTGCACGGTCGAGGAGAGCTTCACCGCCTACGGGCTGCTCGACCACCGCCACACCCCGGAGATCGAGCAGGGCCTGACGGCGGTCGCCGGCGAGCTGGCCCAGGTGCTGTTCACGCCCCACCTGGCGCCGATGAACCGGGGGATCCTCGCCACCTGCTACGCCCGGCCCCGCACCGACGGGCTCACCACCGACGACGTGCTCGGCGTGCTGCGCGAGGCCTGGGAGGACGAGCCCTTCGTGGTCGTCACCCCCGACCCCCCGGCCACCAAGCACACGCTCGGGGCCAACAGCGTGCACGTGACCGCGGTGGCGGACGCCCGCACCGGGTGGGTCGTCGCCATCGCCGCCCTCGACAACCTCGTCAAGGGCGCCTCGGGCCAGGCGGTGCAGTGCGCCAACCTCGTGCTCGGCCTGCCCGAGACCACCGGGCTGCCGGCGGTGGGGGTGTACCCGTGAGCGTCGTCGCCCCGGCGGGCTTCGTCGCCGCCGGCGTCGCCTGCGGCATCAAGGACGGCGGGGCGCCGGACCTGGCGCTGGTGGCGACCGACGACGGCCGGCCCGTGCCCGCCGCCGGCGTGTTCACCCGCAACCTCGTCGCGGCCGCGCCCGTCGTCGTGTCCCGGCGCCACCTCGAGCGCACCGGGGGCACCGCCGCCGCGGTCGTCCTCAGCAGCGGCAACGCCAACGCCGGCACCGGCGCCCGGGGCGAGGCCGACGCCGAGCGGATGTGCGAGCTGGTCGGCCGGGAGCTCGGCGCGCCGGCGGAGGCGGTGCTCGTCTGCTCGACGGGCCTCATCGGCTTCCCGCTGCCGATGGACCGGGTCGAGGCCGGCATCCCGGCGCTCGTCGCGGCCCGGGGCGGCGAGGCCGCCCACGCCACCGCCGCGGCCCGGGCGATCATGACGACCGACACGCGGACCAAGCAGACGCTGGTCGAGGGCCCCGGCTTCACCGTCGGCGGCGTGGCCAAGGGCGCGGCGATGCTCGCCCCCGACATGGCGACGATGCTGGCCGTGCTCACCACCGACGCCGCGGTCGACCCGCCGGCGCTGCGCACCGCCCTGCGGGCCGGCGTCGCCGACTCGTTCAACGCGGTCTCGGTCGACGGCTGCACCTCGACCAACGACACCGTGCTCCTGCTGGCCAGCGGGCGCGCCGGTCGGCCCGCCCCCGAGGCGTTCGCCGCCGCGGTGGCCGAGGCCTGCCTCGACCTGGCCCTGCAGATGGTCCGCGACGCGGAGGGCCACACCAAGGTCGTCACCGTGCGGGTCACCGGCGCGGCCTCCGACGAGGAGGCCCGGCGGGCCGCCCGCAAGGTGGCCGACAGCCAGCTGGTCAAGTGCTCCTGGTTCGGCGCCGACCCCTACTGGGGGCGGGTGGCGAGCGACCTCGGCACGGCCGGCGTGGCGCTCGACCCCGCGGCGCTGACGATCGCCTACGGCGGCACCGTGGTCAGCCGGGGCTGCGCCCCCGTCGACCACGACGCCGCCGCCGTGGCCGCCCACATGGCGGGGGAGGAGATCGACCTGCACTGCGACCTCGGCGTCGGGACCGGCCAGGCCCGGGTGTTCACCAACGACCTGACCTACGGCTACATCGACGAGAACAAGGGGACGTCGTGACCGGCCCCGTGACCGACACCGCCGCGACGGAGACGGGCGGGACGCCCCCGGCGCCCGGCGCCGCCGGGGTGGGCTCGGCCGAGGCGGCGCAGCGGGTCGCCGTGCTGCTCGAGGCGCTGCCCTACATCCACCGCTTCCGGGACGCCGTCGTCGTCGTGAAGTACGGCGGCAACGCCATGGTCGACCCGGCCCTCGGCCGGGCCGTCGCCGACGACGTCGCGCTCCTGCGGGCGGTCGGCATGCGGCCGGTCGTCGTCCACGGCGGCGGCCCCCAGATCAGCGAGCTCATGGCCCGCCTGGGCAAGCAGCCCGAGTTCCGCGACGGCCTGCGGGTGACCGACGCCGAGACCGTCGAGATCGCCCGCATGGTGCTCGTCGGCAAGGTCAACCGCGAGATCGTCTCGGCGGTCAACGTCCACGGGCCCCTCGCGGTCGGCCTCTCCGGCGAGGACGCCGGCCTCATCCTGGCCGGGGCCCGCCACCCGGACCTCGGCTACGTCGGGGACGTGCGCTCGGTCAACCCCTCGATCCTCGAGAAGCTGCTCGCCGAGCGCCTCGTCCCGGTCGTGTCGACGATCGGGTCCGACCCGACCGGCCAGCCCTACAACATCAACGCCGACACGGTGGCCGGTGCCATCGCCGAGGCCCTCGGCGCCGAGAAGGTGCTGTTCCTCACCGACGTGCCCGGGCTGCTCGCCGACGTCGACGACCCGTCCTCGCTGATCAGCCGCATCGACGCCGACGAGCTGCAGGCCATGGTCGACGAGGGCCGCCTGGCCGGCGGGATGATCCCGAAGGTGGCGGCCGCCCTCCACGCGGTGCGCCACGGCGTCGCCTCGGCCCACCTGCTCGACGGCCGGGTGCCGCACGTGCTGCTGCTCGAGCTGTTCAGCGACGAGGGGGTCGGGACGATGATCACCGCCGGGGCGGCCGGCGGGCCGGCCGGGGAGGGGTCGCCGTGACCGCGCCCGGTCCGCTCATGCCCACCTACCCGCCGCCGCCGGTCACCTTCGTGCGGGGCGAGGGCACCCACCTCTACGACGACCGGGGACGTCGCTACCTCGACCTGCTGTCCGGGCTCGCCGTCACCTCGCTGGGCCACGCCCACCCGGCGGTCGCCGAGGCGCTGGCGGCGCAGGCCCGGACCCTGCTGCACGTCTCCAACCTGTTCGGCAACGAGCTGGCGCCCGAGGTGGCCCGCACCCTCGACCGGCTGGTGGGCGACGGCGTGCCGGCCGGCGGCCAGGTGTTCTTCTGCAACTCGGGCGCCGAGGCCAACGAGTGCGCGATCAAGCTGGCCCGCCGGTTCGGCGGGCGGGGCCGGCACGTCGTGGTGTCCGCCTACGGCAGCTTCCACGGCCGGACCCTGGCGACGCTGCACGCCACGGGCCAGCCGGCCAAGCACGAGCCCTTCCAGCCCCTCCCCGAGGGGTTCCGCCACGTGGCCTGGAACGACCTCGACGCGCTGGCGGCGGCGCTGGACCCGTCGGTGGCGGCGGTGCTGCTCGAGCCGGTCCAGGGGGAGGGCGGCGTCGTGCCGGCCGCGCCCGGCTACCTCGCCGGCGTGCGCGAGCTGTGCGACGAGCGGGGCGTGCTGCTGATCGTCGACGAGGTCCAGACCGGCCTCGGCCGCACCGGGCGCTGGTTCGGGTTCCAGCACGACGGCGTCCGCCCCGACGTGGTGACCATGGCCAAGGCGTTGGGCAACGGCGTGCCCGTCGGGGCGTGCTGGGCCCGGGCCGAGGTGGCCGGCGTGTTCCGGCCCGGCGACCACGCGACGACCTTCGGCGGCCAGCCGCTGGCCATGGCGGCGGCCCGGGCGGTGCTGGCGACGATGGAGGCCGAGGACGTGCCGGGGCGGGCCGCGAAGGCGGGCGCCCGCCTGGCCGACGGGCTGGCCCGGCTGCCGCGGGTCGCCGAGGTGCGGGGCCGCGGGCTGCTGCTGGCGGTCGAGCTGGACGGGCTCGACGCCCACGCGGTCGTCGCCGCGCTGCTCGAGGCGGGGGTCGTGGCCAACGCCGTGACCCCGACGGCCCTGCGCCTGGCCCCGCCGCTGCTGATCACCGACGACGAGATCGACGCCGCCGTGGCGGCGATCGGCGAGGTGCTGGCCGCGATGCCCGCGGGGGGAGGCGACGACCGGTGACCGTGCGCCACGTGCTGGAGATCGACGACCTGCGCGCCGAGGAGCTCGACGAGGTGCTCCGGCGGGCCGCCGAGCCGCCCGGTGGCGACCGCCCGCTCGCCGGGCGCACGGTCGGGCTGTACTTCGAGAAGCCGTCGCTGCGGACCCGGCACTCGTCCGAGGTGGCGGTCGTGCAGCTCGGCGGTCACCCGGTCACGTTCCGGCGCGAGGAGGTCGGCAGCGGCGAGCGCGAGCCGGTCGCCGACATCGCCCGGGTGCTGTCCGGCTACCACGCGGTCCTCGGCGCCCGGGTGTTCGACCACCGGCTCCTCGAGGAGCTGGCCGCGGCGGCCACCGTCCCGGTCGTCAACCTGCTCTCCGACCGCGGGCACCCCTGCCAGGCGCTCGCCGACCTGCTGACCATGCGCCAGCACCTGGGCGAGCTGGAGGGGGCGACCGTCGCCTGGGTCGGCGACTTCAACAACGTGGCCCGCTCGCTGGCCCTGGGGGCGACGATGATGGGCATGAAGGTCCGCCTGGCCTGCCCGCCGGGCTACGGGCCGACGGACGAGGACCTCGACCGGCTGGCCGCCCTGGGCGCCCCGCCGGTGGTCACGACCCGCCCGACCGAGGCCGTCGCCGGCGCCGCCGCCGTCCACACCGACGTGTGGGCGTCGATGGGGCAGGAGGACGAGGCCGAGGAGCGGGCCCGGGCCTTCGAGGGCTTCCAGGTCGACGACCGGGTGATGGACGCCGCCGCGCCCGGCGCCGTGTTCATGCACTGCCTGCCGGCGCACCGGGGCGAGGAGGTGACGGCCTCGGTCGTCGACGGCCCCCGGAGCGTCGTGATCGCCCAGGCCCACAACCGGCTGCACAGCATGCGAGGGCTCCTCTCGTGGCTGGTCGAGGAGGCGCAGCGATGACCGACCGCTCGACGACCCGCCCCGCCGCGCCGTCCCCGGACGGGCCGGCGCCGGCCGAGGGGGACGAGCCCCGCCCGCTGGCCAAGCCGCAGCGCCAGCACCGCGTCGCCCGCCTGCTCGCCGAGCACGCGGTGACGAGCCAGCAGCAGCTGGTCGAGCTGCTGGCCGCCGAAGGCGTGGCGGCCACGCAGGCGACGGTGTCGCGCGACCTCGAGGACCTGGGCGCGATCAAGGTGCGGGTCGCCGGGGGCGAGAGCGTCTACGCCATCCCCGAGCTGCCCACCCAGCAGCGGGCCCCGGAGGACCACCTGCGCCGGGTGTTCGGTGACTGGGTGGTCGAGGTCGCCCGCTCGGGCAACCTCGTCGTCCTGCGCACGCCGCCGGGCTCGGCGCACGTCGTCGCGTCGGCGCTCGACCGCTCGGGCATGCCCGGCGTGCTCGGCACCGTGGCCGGCGACGACACGCTGATCGTCGTCGTCGCCGAGGACGCGGACGCCGCCCAGGTCGCCGACCGCCTGGCCGACATGGCCGGTCTGCGGTGACACCCCCCGCCCGGTCCACCGGGCCCGACCCCATCCCCATCCCCGTCCGACCTGCGGCCGGGCAGCGCCCGGCCCGGCGGAGCCGCAGCTCCGCCCCCGACCGAGAAGGAAGCGTCCAATGGTGAAGCGAGTGGTCCTGGCCTACAGCGGCGGGCTCGACACGTCGGTGGCCGTTCGCTGGATGACCGACGAGCTGGGCGTCGAGGTCATCGCCCTGTCCGTCGACGTCGGTCAGTCGAGCGACGACTGGGACGTGGTGCGCGAGCGTGCCCTGGCGGCCGGCGCCGTCGAGGCCCTGGTCGTCGACGCCCGCGAGGAGTTCGCCCGCGACTACTGCATGCCGGCCCTCAAGGCGAACGCGCTCTACGAGGGTCGCTACCCGCTGGTGTCGGCCCTGTCGCGCCCGGTCATCGTCAAGCACCTCGTGGCCACCGCCCGCCTGCACGGCGCCGACGCCGTGGCCCACGGCTGCACCGGCAAGGGCAACGACCAGGTGCGCTTCGAGGTGTCCACCCGCGCCCTGGCCCCCGACCTCGAGGTGCTGGCCCCGGTCCGCTCGTGGGGCATGACCCGGGAGGACTGCATCCTCTACGCCTACGACCACGGCATCCCGATCACGGCGACGAAGGAGAAGCGGTACTCGATCGACGACAACCTCTGGGGCCGGACGATCGAGTGCGGCGAGATGGAGGACCCGTGGGCGGTCCCGCCCCGGGGCATCTGGCTGCTGACCGAGCCGACGGCGACCGAGCCGGTCGACCTCGTCGTGAGCTTCCGGGAAGGCGTGCCGGTGGCGCTCGACGGCGAGGAGATGACCCCGGCCCAGCTGGTGACCGCCCTCAACGAGCGGGTCGGCGCCTACGGCTGGGGCCGCATCGACATGGTCGAGAACCGTCGGGTCGGCATCAAGAGCCGCGAGACCTACGAGTGCCCGGGCAGCCTGGCGCTGGTCATGGCGCACGCCGACCTCGAGGCGATCTGCCTCGAGCGCGACCTGCAACGGGAGAAGCTCCGGCTCGAGACGCGCTACGCCGAGCTGGTCTACGACGGGCTGTGGTTCAGCCCGCTCAAGCAGGCTCTCGACGCCTTCGTCGACGAGAGCCAGCGCTTCGTCACCGGCGACGTCCGGCTGCACCTGTCGCCGGGGTCGTGCCAGGTGACGGGCCGACGCAGCGACCACAGCCTCTACGACTACTCGCTCGCGACCTACGACAGCGGCGACCGGTTCCGCCACGAGGACGCCGCGGGCTTCGTGCGGCTGTGGGGCCTGAACATCGAGACCTGGGCCTCGGTGCAGGGCGGCGACCGGTGGTGATCCGGCGCGGGGGCGACCGATGAGCACCCTCTGGCACGGCCGGTTCGAGGAGGGGCCGTCCGACGAGCTGCTCGCCTTCACGGTCAGCCTCGGCTTCGACCGCCGGCTCGCGGCCGACGACCTCGCCGGCAGCCGGGCCCACGTCCGGGGCCTGGCCCGTGCCGGCATCCTCTCCGACGAGGAGGCCGAGGTCGTGCTCGCCGCGCTCGACCGGGTGGAGGAGGAGCTCCGCACCGGCGTCTTCCAGTTCGAGCCGACCGACGAGGACATCCACACGGCGATCGAGCGCCGGGTGACCGCGCTGGCCGGTGAGGCGGGGGCCAAGCTCCACACCGGCCGCAGCCGCAACGACCAGGTCGCCACCGACCTGCGCCTGTGGGCCCGGCGCGAGCTCACCGGGGTCGCCCGCCGTGTCCTCGCCCTGCAGCGCACGCTGCTCGAGCGGGCCCGCGAGGCCGGGCCCGCCTACCTTCCCGGCTACACGCACCTCCAGCGGGCCCAGCCGGTGCTGCTGGCCCACCACCTGCTGGCCCACGGGTGGGCGCTGGCCCGCGACGTCGACCGGCTGCTCGACTGCCGGCGCCGCCTCGACGTGTCGCCGCTCGGCGCCGGCGCCCTGGCCGGCTCGTCGCTCCCGCTCGACCCCGACGCGACGGCGGCCGACCTCGGCTTCGCCGCCCGCTTCGAGAACAGCCTCGACGCGGTGAGCGACCGCGACTTCGTCGCCGAGGCCCTGTTCGCGCTCAGCCTGCTGGCCGTCCACCTGTCGCGGATGGGGGAGGAGGTGATCCTGTGGTCGACCGACGAGTTCGGCTTCGTCCGGCTGGACGACGCCTACGCCACGGGGTCGTCGATGCTCCCCCAGAAGAAGAACCCCGACATCGCCGAGCTGGCCCGGGGCAAGGCCGGGCGGGTGATCGGCGACCTCACCGGCATCCTCGCCACCATGAAGGGCCTGCCGCTGAGCTACAACCGCGACCTGCAGGAGGACAAGGAGCCGCTGTTCGACGCGGTCGAGCAGACGTCCCTGGGGCTGGCCGCCATGACCGGGCTCTACGCCACGATGACCTTCGACGTCGAGCGCATGCAGCAGGCCGCCGACTCGCCCTACGCGGCCGCCACCGACCTGGCCGAGCTGCTCGTCGAGCGGGGCAAGCCCTTCCGCGAGGCCCACGCGCTGGTCGGCGGGCTGGTGCGGGACAGCCTGGAGCGGCACGTCCCGCTGGCCGAGCTGGTCGAGGCCCACCCCGAGCTGGGGGCCGAGGCGGCCGAGCTGCTGGCGCCCGGCCGGTCGGTGACCCGGCGCACGACGCCGGGCGGGGCCGGCCCCGACGCGGTGGCGGTGCAGCTCGAGCGGTTCGCTCGGCGGCTGGAGGCCGACGCCGAGCGCATCGGGCCGGAGGGCGACGGCCGGTGAGCACCCCGACGCCCTTCCGCCACGAGATCCGCGTGCGCTACGGCGAGGTCGACATGCAGCGCCACGTCTTCAACGCGCACTACCTCGCCTACGTGGACGACGCCTGCGACGCGTGGCTGCGCTCGGCGCTCGGGGACGACTACCTGACCTCGGGCGCGCTCGACATCGTGCTCAAGCGGGCCGACATCACCTGGCACGGCGCGGCCGGCCACGGCGACGTCCTCGCCATCGACGTCGCGGTCCGGCGCTGGGGGCGCACGAGCTTCGACGTCGGCTTCGAGGGGTCGGTCGGCGAGCGGCCGGTGTTCAGCGCGGTCGTGACCTACGTGGCGGTGGCACCGGGGACGACCGAGCCGGCCCCGGTGCCCGAGGCGGTGCGCTCGGCGCTGTCGTGACCGGTCGGCCGTCCCCGGCCGCGCCCCGCGGCGCCCTCCCCGCCGGCTGGGGGACGGTGGTGGACCGGGCGCGGCTGCGCCGCGACCCCCGCGAGGTGGCGCCCGAGCTGCTGAACAAGCTGCTCGTGCGGCTCGGTCCCGAGCGGGACGGCGGGGAGCCGGTCGTCCGGGTGGGGCGCATCGTCGAGGTCGAGGCGTACTGCGGGGCCATCGACCCGGGCAGCCACGCCTACCGGGGGATGACGCGCCGGAACCGCACGATGTTCGGCCCGCCGGGCGGCCTGTACGTCTACTTCACCTACGGGATGCACTGGTGCGCCAACGTCGTCTGTGGCGACGAGGGCGTCGGGGTGGCCGTGCTGCTGCGGGCGCTGGCGCCGGTCGCCGGGCTGGAGGAGATGTTCGCCGCCCGCCCCCGGGCCCGCCGGCCGACCGACCTGTGCAGCGGCCCGGCCAAGCTCTGCCAGGCGCTCGGGCTCGACGGCAGCTTCGACGGCGCCGACCTGGTGACCGGGGACCGGGGCGTGTGGCTGACCGACGACGGCACGCCGCCGCCGGCCGACCCGGTCCAGACCACCCGCATCGGGCTGACGGCCGGGGCCGAGCACCCGTGGCGGTGGTACGTCCCCGGCGACCCGCACGTGTCCCGCAAGCCGCCGAGCGGCGGCGGGGCGCGGGCCGGCGGGGCCGGGCCCCGCCCCTGACCTCGCCCGCCCCGGCGGAGCGGGCTCAGACGTCGGTGGGGGTGGCGCAGGAGGGCATGCGGTTGGCCTTGGCGAACTCGTCGATCCACCCCGTGACGTGGCGGCCCTCGCCCTCCTTCTCCGAGACGAGCAGGCGGGCCTCCGGGTCGACCCGCAGGGCCTCGGCGTAGGCCCGGCGGTCGCCGAGGTAGGTGCGCCAGTCGGACAGCCACGCCTCGGCCCGCTCCCGCTGCTCGCCGGCGGGCACGAGGTCGAGCATGCCCTCGAGGTCGTCGAGCATGTCCTCGAAGATGTCGTTGGCCTCGTCGAGCACCTCGGCCCGCTCCTCGGCGGTGTCGACGGCGGCGGCGACCGGCAGCTCGTCCACCGCCTCGACCGCGGCCGCGCACCGGGGCTCGGCGGCCTCGGCGAAGGCCGGGTCGTCCAGCCGGTCGATGGGCGGCTGCCGTCCGGGCCCGACGGCCAGGTACACGACGTAGGCCCACATGGCGACGAGGCCGACGACCGCGCCGAGCACCGCCAGCCGGCCGAGCCCCCACCGCCGCCCCTCGCGCTCGGCGGGGGCGCCGTCGGTGGCCTCGTCGGTGGGCGGGGCGGCCTCGGTGGTCACGGCACCAGCGTCCCCGAGCCCGGCGGCCGGCGTCCAGTTCGGCGCGGTCGTCCCGGTTGGCTCGCGCCGCGTGGCGCGGGAACCATGTCGGCGTGACGACCGACCCGACGATCCTGGACGACCTCGAGGCGCGCGGCCTGGTGCAGGAGACGACCGACCGTGCGGCGCTGGCCGAGCGGCTGGCCGCCGGCCCGGTCACGCTCTACTTCGGCTGCGACCCGACGGCGCCCAGCCTGCACGTCGGCAACCTCATCGGGCTGCTGGTCCTGCGGCGGTTCCAGGACGCCGGGCACCGGCCGGTCGCCCTCGCCGGCGGGGCGACGGGGATGGTCGGCGACCCGAGCGGCCGGTCGGAGGAGCGCAACCTGCTGGACGAGGAGACGCTCGCCGCCAACGTCGCCGCCATCAAGGCGCAGATGGCCCGGCTCCTCGACTTCGACGGCGAGCGGGCGCTGCTGGTCGACAACCGCGACTGGACCGGCGACGTGCGGCTGCTCGACTTCCTGCGCGACATCGGCAAGCACGTGACGGTGAACCAGATGCTCGCCCGGGAGTCGGTCAAGGCCCGGCTCGCCAGCGAGCAGGGCATCAGCTTCACCGAGTTCAGCTACATGCTGCTGCAGGCCCACGACTACCTACGGCTGCACGAGTCGCTGGGGGTCGAGCTGCAGATCGGCGGCTCCGACCAGTGGGGCAACATCCTCTCGGGCGTCGACCTGATCCGCCGGGTCCGGGGGGCGACGGTGCACGGCCTGTGCTGGCCGCTGCTCACGGCGCCCGACGGCACGAAGCTGGGCAAGACGACCGGCGCCCGGGTGTGGCTCGACCCCGAGCTCACGACGCCCTACCAGTTCTTCCAGCACTGGATGCGCACCGACGACCGCCAGGTCGAGGAGTTCCTGGCCAAGTTCACCCTCCTGCCGATGGAGGAGGTGCGGGCCGTCGCCGCCGAGCACGCCGAGCACCCGGAGCGGCGGGCCGGCCAGCGCCGGCTGGCCGAGGAGGTCACGCGCCTCGTGCACGGGGAGGAGGCGACCGCCGCCGCGACCGCGGCGTCGACCGTGCTGTTCGGCGGGTCGCCGCTCGAGGCCGGCCCGGAGGCCCTGGCGGTCGTCGCCGCCGAGGTGCCGACCGCGCCCCTGCCGGGCCCGGACGAGCTGGCGGCGGGGGCCGATGTCGTGCCCCTCCTGGTGGCGACGGGCCTGGCGTCGTCGAAGGGCGACGCCCGCCGGGCGATCGACCAGGGCGGCGTGTCGGTCAACGGCCGGCGCGTGGGCCCCGGTGCGGTGGTGCGGGCCGAGGACGTGCTCCACGGCCGCTACGTGCTCCTCAGGAAGGGGAAGAAGCACTACGCCATGCTCGTCGGCGCCTGACGGGGCCGCCGGGGAGCGGCAGGGGCGCCCGACCCCGTCCCGGGGCTCGTGGGAACCGCGCCGGACGGGCTAGACTGGGCCGCCGCCGCGGGCATCGTCCCTGGTCGGGACGGGTCTCGGAAGAAATCTTCCGGGAAGCCCGGGCTCAGGTTGACGGCCTCCGGAGGGGTCGTTAAATTAACTCCTCGCCTCGCACGGCAGATCGAACCGCCACGAGGCGCACGAGGATGGCACCAAAGCCCCGAAGAGGGCACGTGCCAGAGCGAAGTCGCTCCTTGAAAACAGAAGACAGGACGAGAGAGCGAGTGCGGGCGACACCGACGAGCCTTGCGGCTCCGAGGTGCCGTTAGAACTAACGCACCGTCATTCCAGGTGACCCCCAGGGTCATCAGGTACATGGTGCGCCCAATCCTCGACATCGGGACGATTCCGCCCGGTGACGAGGACTCTCTGATCGACGGGCCCACCTCTCGAGGTGTGCCCATCGTTCTCGACGGAGAGTTTGATCCTGGCTCAGGACGAACGCTGGCGGCGTGCTTAACACATGCAAGTCGAGCGAGGTCCTACCGGTGGCAACACCGGGAAAGACCTAGCGGCGAACGGGTGAGTAACACGTGAGGAACCTGCCCCGAAGACCGGGATAACCCTCCGAAAGGGGGGCTAATACCGGATACCCTCTTCCGGTCGCATGGCTGGATGAGGAAAGGGCTTTACCGCTTCGGGAGGGCCTCGCGGCCTATCAGCTTGTTGGTGAGGTAACGGCTCACCAAGGCGACGACGGGTAGCTGGTCTGAGAGGACGATCAGCCACACTGGGACTGAGACACGGCCCAGACTCCTACGGGAGGCAGCAGTGGGGAATCT